>AUXO013812241.1_pt1 | contig 21044 bp, 33 predicted proteins | sample 768731 | NCBI WGS metagenome assembly AUXO01 (sample SAMN02715735, study PRJNA202380) | gut metagenome | biome: sheep rumen | host: Ovis aries | place: New Zealand: Palmerston North
TATAAAACAGTATTTCCTGTATAAAAAACACCATTATCTATATCAATTTTATGACCTTTACAGTAAATTCTTGCTTCTGGATTATGCATATCTAATTCCGCACATTCATAGTTATTCCATCGAAATTCTTCAACAAGATATTCAAGTGGAGTATGTCCATGGATACAAATATCATGTTTATATTTATCTTCATCCCAATAGTCAAAGAAATGGGATCTGCTCCAAACTAATTCATTATTTAACATTGTTGCAGGCTTACCGCAAGTAAAACCTGCATGAGACATATGAAAAGTAATACCTTTATCATTAGTATATTCTGCGGTTAGAGATAAGTTATCTATTTTAGTAATCCAAGATACATCTCCACCATCTTTATACCAACCCATTTCGGTATCGTGGCCGCCATTCCACATCCATCTTTCATATTCATCATTCATAGTTTCATGAAGTCCTTTTACAAGCATATCTTCATGGTTTCCTTTGAGATAAATCCATTGCGGGTTTTCATAAATATCTTTTATAGTTTGCCAATTCGCATAACCTCTATCGCCAGCATCACCTAAAAAATAAACGATATCATCTGGTCCAAGCATTTCGCAAACCTGATCATAAACATCGTGCATACCATGAAGATCAGAAATTGCATAATGTTTAGCCATTTTTATATCCTCCCATAAATTTCTTTTTTAGGAATCCATTTTACTTTAGACCAATCAGTTTTATCATTTTTAATAGCATCAATATCATCCCAAGCTCCAGAATATTCGGCAATAAATTTATTACCATTCTTCCAAAGTTTCCATCCAGTTCCATAATTATTTACAGAAAATCTCATATAAAAACCAGTTTTTAAATCTCTAATTTCAAGTAATGCACATAATTCACCACCAGAGCCATCTTCAAATCGCCACCAAAAACTTTCAAGTTGACGAACTACAAAGCGACCACGCCAAAGAGAATCATTTTTAATATTTTTATTTAATGCACGAACTGATTTATTGATTTTTTTCTGCGCTTGTTTTCTTTGTTTATCTCTCATGGCAAATTCCTCCTTTTTTACTTTCTATATATATTATACTAAAAATTTTAATAAAAATCAATATTTTTCTTTTAAACGCATTAATGCGGGTAAATTAATTTAACCAATATTACTTTATTTTTAAATATAAATAGATATGAAATAAAAAAGGAGTAATGATATATGTCACAAGCTATGGAAGATTCAAGCAATTAGTATTGTAGATTTAAATACTATAATACAAGAAGAAACGGCAAATAGTGGCAATTAAATAATGAAAGGATAGATTAAGCTATGGCAAATAAAAAATTTCTTGATTTAACCGGTACTGGTTATTTATGGGGTAAAATTAAAAATGCTTTAGATAATAAAGCAGATGCCAGTCGTGTAACCACTTTAGAAGGATTACATGCATCTGGTAAAACTGTTGCACAAGAGGTTGCTGATGGTATTACTGCATTAGATTTAGATAATACTTATGCTTCTAAATCTATCGTTAGTACTTTAATTGGTAGTGATATTGGTAAAAGCGCACGTGATATAGCTGCTGAAGAGTTAGCAGAACAATTAATTCCAGACAATGCTGCAGAAGCTCTTAATACTTTGCAAGAGATTGCGGCCTGGATTCAAGCTCATCCTGGTGATGTAGCCACAATGAACGCATCTCTTAATGCTTTATCAGATAAGCTTGAACTTGGAACATATGAGAGTGAAGGACAACAAGTTGAGTATGCTACAGTAAAAGCATATGTAGAGGCTATGATGGCTACTGTTCAAGCAAGTGCTCATGGACATACAAATAAAGATGTGCTTGATGGCATTACTGCAGCATTAGTTTCAAATTGGAATACTGCTTATACAAATAATCATACTCATACAAACGCAACAGTTTTGGCAGGTATTGATGCAAATGATGTTGCGGATTGGGATGATGCAGTAAGCCAGGCGCATACTCATGCAAATGCTACTGTTCTTGATGGAATTACAGCACAAAAAGTTTCTGATTGGGATAGCGCAGTAAGTACATTAGCTAATGCTGATACTTTTACCGCTATTACAACTACTGAAATTGATAATATTGTTGCTGGAAATAATAATTCTGGTTCATAAAAATAATATAAAATAGGGGAAGGGTTCATATCTCTTCCCCATATTTTGAGTTAAAGGAGCAAAATATATGGCAAATAGAAAATATTTAGATGAAGTTGGTCTTACTCATTTAATAGGACTATTAGATAATTATCCAGATAATGACATTCTTGCTGCTTTAATAGATGCTATGTAGGATGGGCTTGATGAAAAAGTTAATATAGCAACTTCTACATCTGAAATTCCAAATGCTACTGCTTCTACTTCTGGATTAATGTCTGCTTTAGATAAACAAGTGTTGGACAATTTAAATCCAAATGTTGTAGTTACTATGGATAATATGGCGGTAGACAGTATTCATTTAATTAATGCTAAACCTGAAAATGCAATTAATTTTGAAGGAATTATTGAACCTTAGATTGGTGCGCAAATTCGGACATCTAACTTATTAAATGTAGATGAATTTACACCTGGCTATTATATTGGTTCTAATGGAAGTCTTTCAACTAATGCTAATGACCATGTAGGAGAGTTTATTCCAGTAACACCAGGCTAGGATATATATTATACTGGAGATATTGGACCTACTTCTTCTTCAAGTATTAATCGTCGTCTTCATGTATATAGTGCTAATCAAACTTGGATTAAACAATTAAGTTTTGCAGGAAATCTAAAAGTCGGAAATCATTGGAGTACTCATGGAACTGTTCCTTCTAATGGCGCATATGTAAGAGTATCTTGGGGTGTTGAAGATACTAATGTAATGATTAGTGTTGGTTCTCCGGCAAAATATGAGCCTTATTATATAACACCATATTCTCCACTTAGTGGAATTACAATTTATGTTAGTTTAGATGGCACTACAGAGCATATGAATACTTATCATAAAGATATTCCTGCAGCTTTTGGAAATATATATAGCGCAAAATTTAATCCAATACAAGGTAAAATTTATGCAACAAGCTAGTATATTGCCTCATATAATGGAGAAACTATAACAGGACAATGGTGGTCTGATAGAGACGTATATACTGAAGGTGGTACTCCAACAATAGGCGCAGAAGTAATATATTTACTAGATGAAGAAGATTATATAGAATGTGACGTTGCCGCAGTTAATATTCCATTATTTTATAGAAATAATTATATCTCAGTAGATAATGGTTATATTACTGCATTTAGTTATTATGCTGAAACATTGGCGGCAAATCATTTTACAATTTATGACGGTGTAACTTTTGGAGAAACACATATTAATGAACAAAATATAATAAATTGGAATAATAATGTAGATTTAACTAATTAGTTAGTAAAAACAAAGGCTGATTTGTAGTCTCCTTCATTTACTGGAGCACCTTTATCTACTAATCCAAGTAGAGGAGATTATTCTGAAAGAATTGCTACTACTACTTTTGCATAGTTATTATGGAATAATGTTGCTCCAGTAGAAACAAGCAATAAAGCATCATAGAATTATGAGGTTGGAGATTATTTAATGTTTCAAGGCCACCTTTATAAAGTAACTGCAGCTATTGCAAAAGGAACGACACTTACAGTTAATACAAATATTACTGCTACTACAGTGATGGATGAAATAAAAGCAATTCTTAATTCATAAGGAGGGTAAGTATGCAAAGACAAATTTTTGAAGTACAATCAAAAGCTTTTAGTCAATCTATTGGAGGATATGTTTCTAATTTAAGTGGATATCCAAAAACTTTTGATTCTCATAGTTATAATGATGATATTGATTTAGCCTTAAAGAAAGCACAAGGAGCTTTTGCGGAGGCTTGGAGTAATGCCTGTAAAATAGACAATCGTGAAATATAGACAATTCTTTTAATGACAATAGATGGAGTAATTTTAGAAAAACGAGTTCTTGGAAAACTTGAAGGCATTCCAGATGAAACGTCATAAATAAAAAAATAGGGGTGATTACTAAATCGCCCCTATTAATCATCATAGTCTACTAATATGTACAAATATCCAACTATTGTTTCAAGTGCTTTTGGATTTTGATTATTTGATTCCATTGCTATTTTTAAAAATTCAGCAGCATCTTTATAATCATCTACCTATATTCCTTTTTTTAAAGGAACATAATGAATTTCTTTTGTTGCGTTATCTTTAACGCATAACATTCCTTTTAAATACATTATTACAACTCTTGGAACTCAAATTCTGCATCATATTGTTCTGTTAATTCTTTACGACGATGATAAAAATCAAACTTTTTACCAGCAGCTTCAGCATCAAACATTTCTTTATATAGTTGACGTCTTACTTTTGCCATACAGGAATTACAGTAGATTGTGCCAACAGTGCCAATAGATGTAGGATTAAATTCATAATTAAAGGATCCTCCAATTGCACCCATTTTTCTTAATCTTACTTCATTGGTTGGAGCTTGGTGTTGATTGGTCCAATGTTGATCTTTCCATGCATGAATTTTTTCTGATTCAGATTTAGAAATAGAAAAACCACGATACATATCTGCTTTAGCTTCTTCCATTTGCGCTTTCATTTCTTGCAATTCTGTATCTTTCCATTTTTCGTCTTTTATCTTTTGTAATTCTTCTTGAGCCATATCTGCTCTATGATTAGCTGATTTAATACGTTCACGAATACTAGTACAAATTTCATCAACTGTAGCAATTTCTACAAATTTTCCATCAATATATGTTGAATATCTACTATCAAGCATATTATTTATCCTCCTTGCGCATTAATAAACAACTATGCTCTTTTTTATCCCATCCAATACATTTTTCTTCAAGACATTCAAGAAAATTTTCTGAATAACCATAAGCTATTGGAAAACCATTCCCTGCATATTTATAATCTGTTATTGAGGTTTCTTTACGAAAAGGACAAAGTTTAATGTCAAGATTTGCTATCATAGGTATACCTCATCATATGTAATCATAAAAATATCAGGTTTACAAGGATAAAATTCTCCATGAACACCTTTAATAATATAATCATCTTTTGAGGCTTCAATTTCACCTTCAAGAGTTTTTATAATTATATTATTTATAGTGGCATAACAAAAGTTATTACCGATGAAATTTTTTATTTCATCGGTATTATCTCCTGTCCATTGAACTGCTTCAATTACAACTGGTTTCTTTCTATATTGTTTAATCATTCAATTTCCTCCAATGCTTCTTCAGCTTCTTCAATATCAGGCGCTTCTGCTTCAGCTTTTGCAATACCTTCAATACATTTAAAATTAAAGTTTTTATGTTTATATGCAGTAAATTTTGGTCTATTAACAATACGAACTACTACGCCTTCGCGCACATGAGTTTTCCCAACAGGGTCGGGTCCATCACAATACGCTTCAGCAATTTGATAAATATATTCTCCAGGAGTAGTTTTATGTCCTTCTCCTACTTCATCAAAATTTTCAAAATCAAAAATAATTGGCAGATTTTCATCTCTAATATATCCAGTCCAGAAGGGAATTACAGCTTTACATCCCATCTGTTCACAACGATAACGCATGAAATCTGGAGTATACTCTATAATATCTCCATCTTCGTTTGTCATAGTCATTCTATAAACATAAAAATCAGATTGCGGTTTTGCTTCAGGCAATTCAAAAGCACCTATATCATCATTACCATACCAAGTTTTGATGCCATTAGGTTCGCATCCATAAGAAAAAGTAGTAGTTTTTCCATACTGTTTAATAAATTCTTTATCATTAGTTTTTTTATTATCAACAGTTCCCATAATAGGCGCTCCAGAAGTCTGGAAACCTACTACTTCATAATATACTTCTTCTCCCTTATGAAGTTTACCTTCAAAGAATTTAGAATGTGCTTCACGAAATTCATTAGAGCCATAGAATCCACCATTAAAATCAGTTAAAACAGTGCGGCGGGTCCCACTTACATAGCCCCAATCATAAATAGGAGTTCCTTCTTTTCTACGAATACGGTCCCAAAGGGTTCTCTTATATCCTTTTAATATAGGCAAATAACCAGTACGCTGAGAAGTACCATGCATTTTTAAGGTGATTTCAATCAAATCTCCAATTTTAAAAGCGTCAAGATTATAGGCAAGCTGCTCAGTATCAGCATGCTCAACAAAAAGAGGAGCAACAGGGACTTTGCGCTTACGCACATGATTGCCCTCTTTATTATCTTTAACACCTTTTTCTTTCCTTGCTGGAATATATTTACGGCAAATTTCATGCCCATTTACAATATCAATATGGTCTCCAATGTTAAGGATATCCATATCAACTCCAGTATAAGCAAGGCAAGAAATAGGGAGAAAAAGTCCATCTGATTTTTCACCGCGCAATTTAATAGTGGTTACATTTCTTTTGTTGGGGTCCATGTAGCCACCAATATTATTACCATTTTCATCCTTTTTTCTAACTAAATTATTATATTCACAAAATTCTTCAGAAAGCTGAAGGTCAGTAGGAAAATAAATACCAATTTCTCCTTTTACGACATCAAGAGAAACGCAAGTGTCATTTCCAAAAAAAGTAGCAACTTGAAGACGATCGGCATTAGAATGTGGACGCAAATCTTTTACTTTTACAATAAACGCACAATGTTCACTCATTAACTTCATCCTCCATTTCTTCCATAATTATAATTTTCCAATACTGCCCACTATAAGGAATTTTCTTTTTATAAGCATTAATAATTTTATTTTCAACTTTAGATTTATCAGTTTTCTTTCTATCAACAGGACTTATTTTATTATTCATTACATAATAACGAGCTTCTCCAATGCTTGAAAAAGTTTTTTCCAAAATTTCTCCATTTGCGTCATACATCTCAATACGATGCTTTAAAGATTTTAAAATATTTTTTGGGTATTTAGCAGAAGGATTTCCATTAGCATCAGGTTTCATTTTAGGAAGTACTCCAGTTAATTCATAATCTGGAAAAGGATGTCCTTCCACTATACCTTCATTTGATACATGATCAAATACTTCTTTTAAAAATAATGCATCTTCAAGAGCATCATGTTCTTGAAGAACTTCTTCTACACCACGATAATAAGCTACTAATTTAATTAAAGCTATGTTTTTAACTAAACCAAAATGCATTTTCGCCACATTAGCATAATCATGTAAATTCATACCAATCATAGAAAGAGCGGCTTGTGCTTTTATACTTTTAGAAGTTTCTAAATTCTTTTTTATAAAGTTAATATCTGTATTTCCATAGCAATAAAAAATAGCTTTTTCATTAGGGATTTCATTTACCCAATCAAAAAAATTAGAAAACACTTCATCAGAAGATGGAGCTATTTTATTTTGTTCATTTGTTATTCCTGTTAATGATGTTATAAAATTTGTTAATTTCTTTTTTGCTTTTACTTCTGAATAAAAAGAATCTCCATTCGATCTAACACAACCTATTGAGATTATTTCATTAGAAAATTGAGTGGCTTCAAAATCTATAAAATAATTCATTAAATTAAAACAGCTCCTTTTTTACTTTTCTATATATATTATAACAAATTTTTATATAAAAATCAAGAGGAGATATAATTATCTCCTCTATAGATTAATTAAGGTATTCTACTAACATATTTTTGCGGATAGGACTTCTTAACTTTCTCATTGCTTTTTCTTCAATAAGACGAATCCATTCTCTAGTATATCCCATACGTTTGCCAATTTCTGCCAAGGTTTTCGGTTCACCATCATCAAGCCCGAACCGCATACGAATTACATTTGCTTCTTTTTCAGATAATGTATTTAAAACATTTAAAATCTGATTATGACGGTCATCATTAATAATATTCTGAATAGGAGAACTAATATTATTATCCGCAATTAAATCCCCCATAGTTGCATCATCTTCTGTATCTACTGGAACATCAAGAGAAAGGGGGTCTTTATTAAGATTCCAAACTTCTTTAACTTTTTCTACAGAAATATTACAAATTACAGCAATTTCTTTTTCTGTTGGTTTTTCTCCATTAGTTTGTAAATATTCCTGAGTAGCTTTGTTAACTTTAGATGCCAAATCAGTCATATGAACAGGAATACGAATTACTTTATTCTGTTCTGCCAAAGCTCGACCAATAGTCTGTTTAATCCAATATGTTGCATATGTAGAAAATCTAAAATCCTTAGATGGATCGAATTTATCTACTGCTTTCATTAAACCAATAGTTCCTTCTTGAACCAAGTCTTGAAAAGATAAACTCGTTCCTTTATATTTTCTTGCGATAGACATAACTAGCCGCAAATTATGATTTACTAATTTCTGTTTGGCTTCTTTATCACCCATCGCCGCACGTTTAGTCAAATCTTTTTCTTCTTCAAAAGAAAGTAATTCGAACTGTCCAAATTGCTTCAGCATTAATTTTGTAGAATCTGCCACTACAGAAGAGTCATAATCAGTTTCATTTTCGAAAGTTTCAAATAACATATCACTCATAGCAAATCCTCCAAAAAATCTTTTTTATTTTTTATAATTTATTATAACAAATTTTTTTATAAAAATCAAATAAAGATTTTTAAATTAAAGAAAATATTTTATAATTGGATAATATTTATTTTTTAATTTATCAGTTAAAGTATCAGTCATTGTTAAATGATCTTTCAAATCAGCTTTTTTAACTAAAAAAGCTAACAAATTTTTACTATCAATAATTTTTTGGATATATTCTTCATATGAACATTTTTCTTTATTGTGTGTTAAAATTTCAATAGCTTTATATTCATTTTCATGAATATATGGGCATTCATAAAACTCTTTTGGAGTTATTTTTGTATCTTCAAGGACATCATGCAATAAACCAACTACAAAAAGAGATTCTCTTAATTCAAATTCAGTTTTACTAAGAAAAGGTTGTTCCATTGCATATTCAGCTACACGTATAGCATGGCGGAATTTTTTATTTGAATACCACTTATCTGCTAATTTTATTAATTCACAAATTCTACCCATTTTAATCCCATTCTGCTTTTTCATCATTATAATCAATTTCATCATCATCGACTTCATGATCTCTATGAAAAAACATCGAATTATCTTCTTTTACTTTTCTTTTTTTCAATTTGTCTGCCCAATCAGGCCAACATGGATCAAGTTTTAAATACCAATCAAGTTTATACCCATCATCCCACTCTTTCCATCTTTTGGCTATTTCATCAAGAGAAGAAAAATAGTTCATATACATTTCTACGTGCGGCCGCACTATTCTATCATCATGGAAATGTCCAAACAACCAGGCATAATTCCATGAAATTTCTTCTTTTAAAGTATCCATCCAGCGTTCCATTGAATTATCAACAGAGCTTTGGTCTACGTTAGATAAAAACAAATCAAAAGGCTGCCAAGAATAAGGACAAGTATGAGATAAAATAAAATCAAAATTCATATCATGAACATCCATTTGAATTTGAATCATTTCATCTTCTGTAAGCTGTTCATCTTTAAACCATCCTGTCCATTGAGTTTTTGGATCAATACCATTTGCGACAGCTCTATCAAGTCGATAATATTTATCAACAGAATAAGCGCCACCAATTACAAGAGCAGTATATCCATTAAAATTATATATCCCTCCATCTTTAAGATAACGAATATTCGGATAATATTTTTCATACCACACATATCCATCAACAGTGTCATCATAATCTTCTAAAATAAGTTCAAGATTTTCAGGACGTTCTTCATGATTACCACGAACACAATAAATAAGGCATCCAAGACTTTGAATATTTTCTTTTAATTTTCTATCTGTTTTATTTAAATAGAAATTAAATCCAGCATCACCAAGAATGATAAGTGCATTTTCTTTAACATCATAATTATCACAAAAAAGATTAATATCTTTCAAATTTCCATGAACATCTCCAGTAATAATAAAATGTTTAATATTACCATTCCATTTCATATTTTAACTCCAATTCTTTATTTAAATCTAGTTTATACTTCATTCCATGCCACTCAAAATTATTTGAATCAATAATTTCCATCTCAAAATATTTTCCCGTTAAGTGGTCATATGTAATGCTTCCATCTTTATTTCTTGGTGCAAATATTGTAAATTTACACCAATATATTGTCCCGTCTTTATCTGCTGCAGGAGCTAAAAAAGTTTTATCATCTAACCAATATCCTATCCATTCTGGCATATTAACAATCCACTCCATTTCTGTGAAGAACTGCAAGTATATTTTGAATTCCTACAGGATTCATACTATGAATTCTCCAAGTAATTTGTGTAAAATCAATTTTATGTTCTTCAAGCCAATCAAGGAATTTGATATAATCTCCACCATCTTTACTATAATCTCCTGCATCATGGTCTAAATCTATAAAAACAATTTCATTATCAAAAGATTCGTTAATTTGATTAAATGCATCTATTGCATTATTTACACTATGACACCAAATTACTCGATTAATATGAAATTGATGCAAATAATTTGAAGGTATCGGTCTTACATCATCTATCCAAAGAGCAACTTTATAAGACATAATCATTCTCCTTTAATAAAAGAAATTATTTTATCTATAAATGATAAATTATTCTTAATATATATTTTAAAAGTAATTCTATTTTGTGTTCGATATTCCATTATTACATTTTTTATTGGTAAATGCCAATATTCAGATGCTTTTCCCATCCAATATAAAGCATAATCACTATTAAATAAAGTAGCGCATACAATATCATTATTATTATAAACAACTATTGTTTTATTGATGTTTTCATAATTATTATTAGAAAAATTATGATTTTTAATTTCTTTAATTATACTTCCAACAGAAGGGTTGGAGTGCGTTGAATAAACTTTAAATTGTATTTTACCAATAGGTTTTTGACAATATTTAAATTTAAGCATAATATCACCTTTCTTTATATATATTATAACAAATTTTTTTATAATAGTCAAATTAGGCCAACTTAGTTTAAGTTTCTATTATTTTTTTTGAAATTAAAAAGAAGTAATAAAGGAGGCGTGCAAAATGATTAAACTTACTGCTACTAATGGAAAAGTTCAGTATAACCAAGACGAGTATGTCATTGATACTATTGATGAACTAGATGACATTTTAAAAACTCGTAGTAGCGAAATGGGTAGCACATGTTTTGTAATTGCCACTTCTTAGGTGTTTATGCTTGACGGCAATAAAGAATGGAAGGAAATTTAATATGGATTTAGTCACATATGCTTTATTAAAAAAATACGTTCAAGCTTCTTTAAAAGGAGCTGGCGCATTAAAAGGCGATAAAGGTGATGATGGCAAATCTGCCTATGAACTCGCTCAAAAAAATGGTTATACTGGTTCTGAAATAGAATGGTTAGCTTCTTTACAAGGAGAAGCTGGCAAAACTCCTTATATTGGTCAAAATGGAAATTGGTTTATTGGTGATGTTGACACTAATGTTTCAGCAACACCCATAATAGATTATTCTAATTTGGCTAATAAACCAAAATTAAATGGCTCTGTTATTGAAGGCGAAGTTGAAATTGAAACAATGACAGAAGATGATGTAAATAACTTATTTTAAGGGGGAAAATTTATGCCGAAGAAATACGTTGATAGTGTAGCTTTAGGACAAGCTATTACTAAAATTAAACAGTTACTTGGAGACAAAGTAAGTGTAGAATCTGGAAAAGGATTATCTTCAAATGATTTTACTACTACTGAAAAACAAAAACTAGAAAGTTTAGAAAATTATACATTACCAACAGCTTCAAATGAGACTAAAGGTGGAATTATTGTTGGTTCTGGTTTATCTATTGAAAATGGAGTTCTTTCTACTGTTGCTGGTGGAGTTGCTGATTCTGTAAATTGGTCTGGCGTTCAAGGAAAACCCAATTCTTTAGCTGGATATGGTATTACAGATGCAATGACTTCTACAGAAGTTAATAGTGCAATTAGTACTGCTGTTAGTGGATTGGTTACTTCTGAAGAAATAAGTGCTCTTGAAGGTAGAATGACAGGTGTTTATCATTTTAAAGGTTCCGTTGCTAATTTAGCAGCTCTTGAAGCTATTACTAATCCAGAAGAAGGAGATGTTTATAACATTTCTGATACTGGTATTAATGCAGCATGGGTTGTTGATGAAACTGCTCAAAATGGTGGATATTGGGATCAATTTGGTATGACTGTAGATTTTGATAATATTGAAACTATGACAACCGCAGAAGTTGATGCATTATTTGAATAAGTAATATTAAGGGGGACTAACGCATGAGTAAATTTGTAAAGTCTGACGCTCTTGCCCGTTATCATGAAAATATTACTACAGTTATTAATGATGGAGATTCAATGAGTGCGGCGGTCACTGTAGAGCTTGGCTCAGGCGGAAGTCTTGGTGGATATAAAACTGGAGATACAATAAGTGCAGGGACTTCCATTGAAACAGTTTTAAAAAAATTGCTTGCAAAACAAATACCTCCAACATATGTTGCTCCTTTTGTTTCTTTAACTAATAATAATGGAACCGCACAAGGAAATTATGAAATTGGTACAACAATTTCTCCAAAATTAAAAGCAACATATGTAAAAAACAATGGTGGAGATCTTATTGAATTGAACATTATTGGTATTGCTTCTGGAGTAACTTCTCCTTTAGCAACAGAAATTACCCCTTTTGTTTTAGAACAAATAACAAGATATTAGGCTTCTGCTTAGTATGGTGATGGTCCTATTTTAAATGATAATTTAGGAGACCCATATCCTACTGGGCAAATAAAAGCAGGAACAAAAACTTCTGGATACTATACTTTTACTCCTTTTAGATAGGGATATTTTTGGGGTATTCTTAATACATCTAGCGAAGAACAACCTTTAACTTCTGCTATTATCAGAAATGGAACTGCAAAAGGTAGTGCATATAGTTCTGGAAATATTACAGGCATTGCCGCAGCTAATGTTTCTAATAGAAAACGTATTTTTGTAGCATGTCCTGCCACAAATAAAGGTGTTACAAAAGTAATTATGCCTTCGGCAATGAATGCTGATTGTACTACAGATTTTGTGAAACTTTCTAATACAATAAATGTAGAAGGTGCTAATGGGTATACAGCAACTGCATATAATGTTTGGGTATATGAACCAGCTTCAATATCAGATGATCAAACATTTACAATAACTTTAGGATAAGGAGGGGTCTCATGGCTGTAATTAAAAAAAATGGTTCAACTATGGGCCTTCCAATGAATATAACTAGAGGTAATCCAATTCCTATTGATTCAACTTAGGTTTGGTATTCAATGGCAGAGGCTCAAGCATATGCCACATCTGGTTCTACTGCATATGTAGGACAAATAATCACAGTTGTTGATGAACAAAATAAATCAACAGGGGTATATATTATTTCTAATATTGATGGAGATTTAGTGAATTTATTACAATCTTCTGGAACTGAAGAAATTGAATCTATTTCTAATGAAGAATTAGACTTAATGATTAATGATAATGAATAAGGAGTGTTTTTATTATGGCAAAAAAATTTCTTGATTTCGCTGGTACTTCTCATTTATGGGAATCAATTAAAACTCAATTAAATACTAAGGCTAATGATGCTGATCTTGCAACTGTTGCAAAAAGTGGCGCAGCTGCAGATGTAACTATTGCTGATGCTGATAATAATTTTACTGGAACTACTGTCGAAGCAGCTTTAGCAGAAATTGGTACTGCTATTAAAACTGCAGGAGCTGTTACAATTGTTGAAAGTGCAGGTAGCGGAAATACTTTAAAATCTTACGTAGTATCACAAAATGGAGCTACAATTGGAACAATTAATATTCCAAAAGATTTAGTTGCTACTTCTGGTGAAATTGTTGATAAAGATGATGGCAATAATGCTGGTACATTTTTAAAATTAACTATTGCTAATAGTGATCCTATTTATGTTAATGTTGCAGATTTAGTAGAATATAATGGAGTTACAGATTCTACAGAACTTGCTTTTACTGATACTAACCATCAAATTAGCGCAAGTATTAAAACTGGTAGTATTGCAAAAACTAAACTTGATAGTACTGTTCAAACTTCTTTAGGAAAAGCTGATAGTGCAGTTCAAACTATTGCAACTGGTAATGCCAATGGTACAATTAGTGTAGATGGAACAAATGTAAGTGTATTTGGTCTTGGTACTGCCGCATATACAGATAGTACTGCATATGCAACTGCCACACAAGGACAAAAAGCTGACACAGCTCTTCAGGATGCAGATGTTATTGCTTTAACTATCGCTGAAGTTGATTATGCGATTGATGGCAAAAATATTGATGGAACAAATAAAGCCTAAGAATAATTAATAAAAAAGGAGAAATATTATATTTCTCCCTTTTTATTTTTATATTGGAGGTGAAAAATAATAATGCCAAAAAAATTTTTAGATTTTAATGGATTATGTAGAATTTTAACTAAATTAGATGAATATCCAGATAATGAAATTTTAAGTGTAGTTATAAATTCAATTTCATCTGAATTAGAGACAAAATTAGATAATGATGATCTTATTGCATTAACTGCAAATGAAATGCATTAGGCTATTATTGATGCTTATACTTCTGAACAAATATATACATCATAAATTATCTAATAGCTGATATGGTGTTAATATAAAATAGTCTAATAATACTTTCCATATTATTAGAGCAAATATTGAATAGAATGATGTTTATATCATTACTTTAACAATTTAAAAGGTGTTGATAAAATTGAATCAAAGCTATGATTTAATAAAATATTATTATGAAACTGGAGTTTATTCAATAAAAAAAATGCTTGAATAGGTAAAACTGTTAATTATTACCGAACAAGAGTTTGAAACGATTACAGGATTAAATTATCGAATACAAAAAAATAAAAGGGATATGTCTTAATGACATATCCCTTTTTTATTTATTTATTTATTTGATGCAAGCATAACGCTCAGTATTCAATTTTTCCATCATAAGGTCATAACCTGTCTTACCAGACATAATTGTTTCAAATATAGAAGGAGAAAATCCGCTTACGAAGCTAACTCTTCCATTTCCAATCATTGGAATATTATTCTGACGAGCATCTACATTCCAAAAGATCAAATGAGGAAGTTCTAGTCCATATTTAGCCCATTCATGAGCAATTCCTTCCATAACAGTTTCGCAATTAGAAGAATTGATAGTTGAAGAATGTCTCCAACTAGAAGTTGCGCTATCAAATTCCATATCAGAAATGATAATTACATTCTTTGGAATATCTTCTTTCTTTACACCAGGACGAGTAGCTACATAAAGAAGCAAATTAAATGTTGCTTCAATATTAGTATTATCGCAAAGATTGGTCTCATAAATTCTTGCGACTTTGTCACAAAAATCAACACCTTCTGTGCGAATCATCTGAGGACGAGAAGCGAAACTAATATAATGATTAGCAAAAGGACCGCTATTGTGCTCTGCACAATACAAGCCAAGAGAAATTGCTACATTAATTGGAGCAGAAGCCTCAACTCCAGTCATAGAACCAGAAGTGTCAACGACAGCAATTCCATTAAAAGTTGCTCCATTGAAATAATCAGTAAGATTATCCCAATATTTATTAATCATAAGTCTCTGGGTATCATCAAGGGCAATATTATTACGATTACCATAATAACCCCAGTTAGAATATTTAGGACGCATAACCTTAACTGCTTCAGACACACATTCATAAGGATTAAGAACTTTTGCATTAACCTTTTTAGTAGTGTCTTTTGCAAAATCAGCATAAGTCTGAACATCTTTTTCAGATTTTTCACGCTCAAGGTCATGACGAGCAAAAGCATTTTTATAAATCATACCTGCGCGAGATGGAATTTTATCAAATTCAATTTCATCCCAGCGGTTCTCAGACATCAATCTCTCAAGAACATTAATACGAGCACGAAGAACAGAAAGAGTCTTTCTATACTGACGTGCAGTCATATCAAAATGACGACGAGTAATTGCACCAAGTCTACGAGATTCTGCACTAGAAGTATTTTCAGACTTCAGCCACTTTGCAAGCAAAGAAGGAGTCTTACATTCTACATCAAGCGCAAGCTGATGTTTCATAATTTTAAAAGCGTCTTCTTCTACTGGAGTTCCCACAAATTCATAAAGGTCATCCCAGCGGCCAAATTCAGGGACATAAATCAAATTGCGGCGAGTAGCTTCTACATCTGCATTAGCCAGCCAATGCATACATACACGGAAGAATCTGCGCTCACCCTGGCCTCCGCGCACGTCACGAATATAGAACAGACATTTCAAAGCATATACAGGATTTTCAGCATATGCGTTCTTAAAAAGATTAATCACATCTGCATCACTACGTTTACGATAAGCTGCGCCCATCGCAAACATATCAAGCAAATCAGACTTAGTAGTCTTATGAGTGATTCCACCATTTTCAGTATAAGTAAAATTGGTAGCGTCAGTAAGGCCATTCATAAAAGTATTCATATATTTTCTCCTTTTTCTCTTTTGATTTCTCTTGGACAAGAGAAATTATTTTTCTTAACTTTATATATATTATATAATATTTTTTTTAAAAAATCAATTATGTTTTTTTAATTTCAATACATAGTAGTATGCGAGTAAGGATTTGCACCTTACATAATGAATATTCGGACCCCTTCGCAAAGAGTATCATCTTATCGTGTATAAGCGTCTACCTATTCCGCCATCGCATATCTTTATTTCTTATATAATAATTATATTAAATTTTTTAATAAAAATCAATTAATTATTTTTTATCTTCTTCTTCTTATTAAAAGTCCTGTAATTATTCCTACTATAGAACCAGTAACTATTCCGATAATTATAAATAAAATTATATTTGTATCATCTCCAGTAATGACAGGTGCAGGAGTGAAAGGAATTGTAGTAATTGTAGGTGTTGCTGTAAATGTTGGCTCTGGTGTAGGTGTATTTGTTGGTGTAGGAGTATTAGTAGGCACTAATGTTGGAGTAGGTGGCACAGGCGTAGGAGTGGGTTCATCTATATAATATCCATCTGGCAATTTTATAAAAACATTAGTGAATTTAGTTTGAGAATCTGCATCTATGAAAATTTGTTGACCATCATCGTAATTTACATAAGAAATACCTTCAATTCCTTGCTCAATATTTCCATCGGCATCAACTTCAGCTAAATAATAAGTTTTATCAATTTTTAAATCATCAACATAAACTGTTGCAACAGAACTATTAGTATAGTGTAAAGCTAATAGAGGTGTTACTGGATTAGTAAAATCTTCATTTTCAAATAGTTGCACATAAAAAGTTGCATCTTGTGCGGTTACTGCAACATCTTCTGGATTTTTAAGATATTTTGTAATTTTTAAAGAAGCTGTTGGAGAATATTTTAAATCTGGAACCCAATAGTTAATATGAGACTCTCCATCTGTATAAATGTTATTTCCAACAATAGAACCACAATGATTACAAGATACAATTTCAATATCTGCAAATGGTGCAATTAAATGTCCAGCTAAACCGCCCATAGTTACAGATGTTGCATCTGTCCAATAGACTACTGGAATTGATTGATAACTAGAATCGCTTCCACTTGCCTGATAATTCCAATATCTTAAATCAACATATCCATTTTCATCAGGTTTAACATAAATAAAAGCACTATTATCTGGAAAAACATTTAAAAGGTCTTTCCAATAAGAACGACTGTTTTCAACAGACCAAGCTGTTAATTGATACCAAGCATCTTTACTTTGTTCTGAAGTCCTTGATTTAAAAGTAATTTCAGATTGATTGTCGTAAATATAACTATTAGTTGGAGAAATTCCTTCTATCGCACCATCATCAATATATTGTTCACCAGTAAGAGTACCTCCTACATATAATGAACCTCTTGTATGACAATTTATATCTGCATTATTTAAAGCTACAATGCTATAATTTGGTAAATTTGAAAGTTCAACAATAAAATCTGCGATTGGTTGATATTGAAAAACAGGTTCTCCAGTTAGTTCTTCATTTTCTTCTTCTGGGGCATTTAAAACATCTTCTTTAGCATAGGTTAACTGACCAAAACCTAAACTTAATGATAACGCCAATATCAATATTGATATTCTTTTTTTCATATTACCATCCTTTCTTTTATAAAAATATAAAGGGCCAGGTGGGAGTCGAACCCACTAACTAGAGTTTTGCAGACTCTCGCCCGACCGACGAGCATCAGACCCAATTAATGTATAAATTCTTCTAAAGGATAACCATTTTCTTTAAACCACTCTTTAATAACTCTTCTTTCTGAACATGGATTATTTGGAGCTTCATGAACAATTAAGACTACAATAGGTTCTTCTGTAAAGCATTCATTCTCTTGGACAGCTTTGCCTAGTTTATAAATTCTTTGAATAATATCTATAAAGTCTAAATTGTCTAATTGTTTGCGGTAAGCCTTTAAGAACTCACAATTTTGCGGGTTCCCGGTATCACAGCACTCAGGACCGCGACAAAGATTGTCGCAAAGTGGACCTGGTGCAAATACTTCTGCACGGATACCATTCCAAACTCCATTTTTATCTTTCCATTCATAACCTTGATATTTATTATTAAAAAACCATCGAGGATCCCATTTTGCAGTTGAAACTGGAATCATATTAGAAGAAAAAAATCTAATCTGATAAAAATAAGAAATCATTATACGCATATTATCTATCCTTTAATTAAAACAAAGGGCCAAATCTATGCCAAAAGAAAGAGAGGGAATAAAAACATAGATTTGACCCGAAAAGACAGGAAGGCTTTTTAATAAAAGCCAAGAGCGATATAACGGACTTGAACCGTCACCTAATGCTTGGAGGGCACTTATGCTGCCAATTACACCAATATCGCATAGTCAGGGTTTCTTTATATGTTGCCACCCAGAAACAATCAGGGGAAACAGATAAGGGGAAAAATAGATTTACTTTTTGTAAATCTAAAGTAGGGGCGATCGGACTCGAACCGACACGTCTCAAAGACACTGGATTTTAAGTCCAGAGCGCCTACCATTACGCCACGCCCCCATACACAAGACCGCTCAATTATACCTTTTATGCTGGATTCGAACCAGCGAAGATTGTTTAACAGACAATTTGTGAACCGCTCACGATAAATATTCTTGAAAGAATGATTGCTGTATCGGTCTTCTTTTAAGTATCTAAATAATTATTTTGTTTTAATTTTAATTCTTTTTTATGTTTAATTGATGCGGCTAATTCTTTTAATATTTTACAATTACCACAATTATTTTTATTTTTACAAAACCAACAATTATCAGAATCTAACCAGTACCATTTAGGCGGACTAGGCCGCGGTTTCCTCATTTTCCTGCTCATATTCTTTAATTTCCTGTTCCATAGCTTTATAACGTTTATAATCTTTAATAGTATAATTCATACCTTCACATTTTCCGCCATGCCTAAATTTAGGCATATTTGTTTTTCCAGAACAAATTGAACAAGAACAATGAATTTTATTTTTACTATATTGATGGAGATTATCATAATATTCCCACCCATAAAAATTGCGGCAAATATTTCTCTTACGAATTGCTTTTCTTACATCATTGTGTCTACGTTCAGCAGAAGTTCTATTCATAAGCATTCTCCTCTCAATATTAAATTACTATGGCGGGGGCACTCGGACTCGAACCGAGACCTAGAGGGTTAGAGCCTCCTGCGCTACCAATTACGCTATACCCCATTAATACAAGACGATGTCTGGTTTGGTAACGGATTCGAACCGTTTTAATTTTTTTTGAAGAAAAATCAACTATCCTAAGTATTAACCGATTGCTGAAATCGTCTTTTTATTTTTTACATATATATTATATCAAAAATTTTTATAAAAATCAATTAACGCAGGGCAAGGGATTCGAACCCCCATCGGATTTCTCCTACAATGATTTTCAAGACCATCCTCTTACCAATTAGAGTAACCCTGCATATAAGATGGCACTTATCATAGTGCCATCATAATTGTATCAAGATTCTTCTGAGCCATTTCTTTCTCAATCTGAGAATCATTTACATAATCAATCATCTTATTTAGACGACTCTGAGCTTTCTGCATAGCAGCTTCAGCTTTTGCATATTCTTTTTGTGCACGAGCATATCGTTTATCAGCTACTTTAAGTGCGCATCTTGCTTCAGCAAGCATTTTACCATCTGCTTCATTAAACGAATCTCTCGGATCACATTTAGCCACTCCGCGCACAGTTTTTCCTGCATAACTAGAAACTGCAACCACTTTGTTTTCTCCATCCGTATAATACTTATATTTACACTTATCCATTTTTTCTCCTTTATTATCTTTGACTTTTTGAATAAAATGTACTATAGAGTGTCTTTTTTTTAAAACAAGACCGTAATGGGTTTTTAGTTTTTTATTGGAGTTACAAAATTTTCCCACTCACTAAATCTACTCCGTCGGGTGTTGGCCGATCCTTGTACTGTACTAATATCTATATTATGAGAATTAGCTGAAACGGTCTTTATAATGCAGTTTAGGTTTACGCCTCCGCGATGTACTCTGCAAAACATGGAGGAAATAACTAAGCAGGACTCGAACCTACCAAACCTCTTCGATGGAAGTGAAAAATTTCACTTCCTCTATTTTAGCTATATTGCTCAAATAACATTGTCATAGCTTTAGCATCTGGACTTCGTTGAGCTTCATATAAGTCCCAGAAAAAATGGTCTTTATATTTCTTATTATGATAAGCAAGGAAATAAGAATTTTGAAACCAATGCTAAATAAGTCTGTACATACTTCTTCTCTCCTTTCTTCTATTTTCTTTTGGAAGTAAGACTTCCTAAGCGGCTAACGGGACTTGAACCCGCAGTCCCCTGCATGGCAAGCAGGTGCGTTACCAATTACGCTATAACCGCACGCGTAGAGCCGCAGTGATTAACGAGATGCTTCGCTCTTTTCCTGGGTTTCATTCTCGTCTTTTGGAGTTAGCTA
>AUXO010916129.1_pt1 | contig 21030 bp, 34 predicted proteins | sample 768731 | NCBI WGS metagenome assembly AUXO01 (sample SAMN02715735, study PRJNA202380) | gut metagenome | biome: sheep rumen | host: Ovis aries | place: New Zealand: Palmerston North
TCGTCACCATATTTAGCGAGATCCTCGAAACTTCCGAAGAGTTCTTTCATCTGGTCGGATGTTAACTGTCCGGCTTCACGGAAATTGTCGAGTGCTGTTTGGAGAGTGGAAATATTTGTTTCGTATGTGGAAGCGGATTCTTTGAATGATTCGCTTTCGAGGAGTTCTTTCAGGGTGCCGGTGGGAGTTAGTTCTATATTTTTCTGCTTCTCCATTGCTTTTTGTATATACTCAGTAAATTGTTCCTAGAAAGTCTTATATGATTTCTCATTATACTTAAAGTCAATCTTCGGCATAGATAATGCAAAATCTATTACCCCCATATCTAACGAACCCACATCGCTTAATTTCATGCCTAATATATCTGCTAATTCTTGTGCTTTATTTGAAGATGTGCTTATGATATTCCCATCTTCATCTTTAAATTTTATACCGAGAGCTATTAACAAATTCTGCTGAAGTTCTATGTCACTGCCAACAATAGATTCTGCCATTTTTTGCATTTGGGTATTGTATTCATCAAATGTCATTTCACTATTGTCAAATGATAGCATCTCACCAATCTGTGAGAGAACATCTTCTTTTATATTACCATCTTCATCCTCAATAATACTTAACAGTGGAGTGATAAATTTTTCTCTAAAGAATTTCCTTACGGTATTCCAATTTGCAGCATTCTTAAAGTCGTCAGATTTTAATATTTCGACATAATCTGCATCATAAATACTGTCCGAAATAAGCTGTTGTATCTGTTGTCCAATGGTATTTTCTCCGAGTTCTCTGTAGTCATCATAAAGATTAATGGATGACAGAATAGATGGGACTAATTTGTTCCATGTTGCCTTCATCTCAATTTTGTCTTCTTGAATTTGCAGATCATTATCTGTTAATTTTTCCAGCGCATATCCAGATGTTTCACCAAGTTCATATTTCAGATCATTAATAAAATTAGTGTCATCTATATTAAATGCTGGCTCAAGAGTATATTCTAATGTTACTTCTCCCTAATCATCTATTATCTCTTTAGCATCTATTTGATTATACCCACCATATGCCTTAGCTGCCCTAACATAAGCGTTATATATTTCTGTATCGGAGCCTACAAGCCTTCCGGTTGTCGTATCAAATCCAACTTTAGATAAATCCATTCCTTCTTTAATTGTTTTTTGAAGTTCTTTATATACTTCCTATTGATCAAGAAGATTCCGAACTTCGGCATTAAGATCAGTAATCTCGATCATTGAACTATATGCGATGGCATCCAATTCTTTAGAAGTATTGTAATCCGATAAAAGCTTTTGCTGTTCGAGAAGTTCTTTAATCTTTTCTGTTGCCGTATCCATGTCGTTAGATAGATTTAACAGCGCATTCCCCTGAGAATCGTATCCATCTACCAATGACGGGAAAAGATCAGCTAGTTCATTATTTAACGACAAGAATTTTTCATATTCGTCTGTACTAAGAGATTTATTTACAAATTCGTTTTCTTTCTGTCTTATTCCATTTCTTAATTTTACATAAGTATCAAGATCGTTACTCACGTATTTATTTCTTTCGTTTTGTGTCTTGACGATTTCATCAATTCGATTCTAGGCTTCCTATCCTTCCTATTTTTTATGGCTCTTAAAATTAATTAAGTATTCTGCTCCTTCAAATATCTTGCCTATCGCAAAAGATGCAAGCATCGAAACAGCCATTGAACCAAAAGTACTAATAAGACCAATACCTACATCTTTAAATTTTGAGAGTATACCGGTACCTTTGGATAGGGTAGCAAGATAATCCTCAGTAGCCTGTCCAAGATTCTTTTGTTGAAATACAGCTTCTGGTAATTGCGAAACGTATGTTGAGAATTCTTTTGTGTACCCAAGGCTCATAAAGTTTTGTATTCTATCTGCCATATCTCGTCCATATTGGAATCCTGCCGCCATATCAGTAAGTTTTGTGTCTTTTGAGTATCCTGCGGAAGCCATTCTTTGTGAACTCCAAACATTATTAATTGCTTTAACTTCATTAGCTATTCCTTGCCTTGCTGATTTTAATTGTGATATAAAATTAGTTATTTTAGGAATGAGTCCATTATTTGCAGAATAAACACCGTTCTTATCCTTGTTAAACAACAAACCGAGTCCATTTTTCTGCATTAATGCACCACCAACTAATCCAATTGCCACATTTAAACCGCCAAACTTATCGGTCAAAGAGGTGATCATTTTAATAAGTTGTGTGCCAAGGCTAATCGTATCTTTAAGGAAGTCGTTATCAATTATATTAGACTGCAATTTTTGTAAACTATTCTAGAATTGTGATAGCTTCCCTTCTACAGAATCAATATATGTGTTAAGCTCTTTCTATGCGGAATTTGATGAGTTTTCTACTGAATCAATATATGCTTCTGTAAGCATTTCGTAATTATCTAACACGCTACTGGCAGCGGCTGCTCTGGTTTTCGGATTTTTTACGTATATGTCGCAACCATATACGGATTAATATTGGATATTTATTTAATTTACTTTATATTTTCCTTGTTTATAATCTTTAACAAATGACTCCCATTGTTCCGGAGTGTTACCTCCAGATCCATAAATTCTATGAAATAATACGTGGATATCTTTCCTAACACATACTCCAAGTGGATACTTGGAATGTACTTCCTAAAAAATTTCAAGCATTTTGTCTAGCTATTCTTTTGTATAGTCCTCTGTATTTGTTGATGTCAATTTAATATTCTTTTCAATAATCTTAAAAGCTTCATTTACAATATAATTAAAACCATAGAGATGATGGATATCAAAATTTTTATCTCCAGTTAATATACATTGATAACAACATGTTTCCATACTACTAGTTTTCCAAGATTGTATGTGCCCCCTAAAGAATTTTGTTAAATCTTCATATTTAGCATACTCTTTATTGATTCGATATAAATTCATAACCTATCTTTGTTCCATCACTCCACGAGCAGTTTTGCCTATAATATCGGCAATTTGTTGATCACTCATACACTTCCAATTATCAATGATAAACTGTTTCTATTCCGGGGAATATTTTTCATTAAGATAAGCATAGCTTTTCAGTCCTAAAACACTTGCGTGCCCCATAATGGCGTAATAAGTTCTTTTTGGAAATAATTTAACAATATCATCTTTAGGTATATTTGAATAGTTTTCAATAAGAAGCTATTCTTCTTCTTCCGACCAAAATGGAGAACTTCCTAATCCCATTTTTTCTGCTTTTGTGTTTATAGATTTGCAGGAATGTCTATAATCCAAATCTTTAGATATTTGTTCGGATGATATACTCCCATAATTCTCTATTAAGTATTCTTCATCTTCTTTACTCCAAAAAAATTTTTCTTTCTTAATCCCAAAATGACTACAAATATCGTATATCTTTTGCTTATTTAATTTCGGATATTTTTCATATAATTCATCCCATAAATCTTCGCAATATAACGCGCCGATTTCCATACATTCATCATATGTATATCCGCGAAATATATCTTCAAATGGAATTATTCCTTGCTTCTATAAATAATTCTTAACAGTGTTAAAATCAGGAGTGTTATTAAAATATAATCGTATTTGATTTACGTTATGTCCACTGTTGTACATCTCTATAATTTTGTTTCCAATTTCATCTGAGATTTTATTTCTCTTACCCATATTCTCAATCACCTTTCTTTATTTCTTATTAGAATAAAAATCACCTAATGCATAGAAGAGAGCAGCGGTTTTTTTGTATTTATATGTTGTAATATCATCAATATATTTTACAAATTCATATCTTATCCCTCTATCTTGTAACCACTTCATCTCATCTACCCATTGTGTAGCATATTCTTTATCAAACTTTTTCATAATATTACCTTCTTTTCATTTATCCAATATTAATACCTGCGCCTTTCGGCACAGCCAAGACTATTTCTTAAATCCTCGACTTTACGTTAGGATCCACACCATTTCGATTTAAGGGATCTTCTCCCACGCCATTTGCGATTGCGCCCTACTCCCAAACTGGGATAGTCGTTGGGGATTTATCTTGACCCACATCAAGATACTTTCCTGCGAATTAGCCATAGTTATATCTTTAAGTTATTAATCCTTCATAATCTAGTTGCCTGATTATTGTGGCATAAAGCTTTAGGCAATCAACGCATTTAGATGTGTTCTTAAAAATATGTTTCCATATTTATCAGGCAAATTTTCACCTCATTAATATTTATACGGGTCACAAATCCGTATGTATTTACAATGCCTCTTTGTAAATACCTCATACTTTCATATGAGACTCGACCATTTCTTCATCTCCACCATTATGTGCTGAGAGCATACCTTTTCGGATTATGGGAATTTCACCCGCGCCATTTGTAATTGCGCCCTACGATTAATGCTATAACCGTTCAATAATTTTATATTAATTATTAATATTATAGCCAAACATTGATCTGGTCTGTGAACGTTCACCCAACTGGGCACTTCGCTGCAGAACTACCAATACTCACGTTATAAGACCATCATAACATGATTTCTCTGTTATTGTGGTGTGAGTCTCTAAGGTTTTACCTGCAATTAAATATGTTCCTCATATGTATTTCTACATACCATAGCAAGCCATTTGCTATCGTTTCCAATAATAGGCTTTGTCTATTAGTGCCAAATTTCTTGTCTTCTTCGCCAATTTCTTTGTATACTTTTGCTATACCAACGAGTTTTTCATATGTTGACTTATAATTTCCGTTATCATCAAGAATATCAAATCCCTGATACTTATTCGATGCTACTCTCGTGAGATCTTTTATTGTTTGTTGTAATTTAGAAGTAGTAGAAATTAATCCTACAGTATCTTCTCCCATTTCTTCAAGTTCCCCGGCCTTAGTCCCATTCAACCGTAAAGCCATTGTCTTTAAGGATTGGCCAACTGTTAATGGGTCTTGCAAAACTGCGTTCCCGGCAGTAGTTAATGCGATAGCTTCATCTATTGTATCGCCAGCCACTTTTAATGTACCTGCTGATTTCTGAAGCGATTGTGCTAATTCTGATGTGCTAATTGAATAGTTATTTCCTATGTAATTCAATTTATCGATAATTTCACCCTTGGAAAGCTCTTTATATGCTTGGCTCATTGCTGTCAGTGATTCTGTTGCAGCATTAATATCTGTAAACTCAGATACATTCTTAAGAATTGTCGCCTATCTAGCACTTTCTTTCGCTTCGGAAAAACTTTCCCCGAGTCGCATAAAGTCGGCCGTACTTTGCTGAATCTGTTGTGCCGTTGTTCCAGTTTGTGCTGCTATATCAAAACTCTCAACATGTGAGAACTGTTTCAGTGTTTCATAGGATTCATTGGAAACTTTTCTCATTTCAGTGAGTGCAGTATCCAATTCTTTAACAGCCCCAACCATTTGTTTGAATACGCCAATCATTCGATACGGATTCAACAAATCAGCCGTCCAGTACAAAGCAAGCTATTTTACTTTGCCAGTAACAGAATTAATTAACCTGGAGAATCCGGATGATGCGTCTTCCAACACGGTTTCGCTCATTCGAACTTCATTTGAAAATTCACTGTATGCAAATTTTAACTGCTCGACTTCTCCTTTTGCATTAATAACTTTTGTGGTAAATGTGCTAACAGCTTCACCATTTCCGCCTGTTACAGTTCCTCTTAGATCCGTGAGCTGCTTTTTATAATTATTATTAATGTATTCCTATATAACAGAACGTGCATCCTATGTGGTACCAACATCTGTTTTGATTATGTCACCAATTTTATTTTTGCCAAATACTGAATTTATACTATTGTATTTCTTATACAAATCATATACTTCTTTAAGCTGTTGTTGATATTGTTCTAATGTGATTTCTCCCTGCTTAAATTGTTGATGAATGCTATTTATTCCGGCTACAAATGTATTGTATCCAGGTGCATTTGCGGTTTTTTCTTTTGAAGAAATATTCTTTATGATATTATCATAATATTCCTTGTATTTATTTCCTCTGGTGGAAGAAATATTTTTCATTATCTTATCAAATTCAGTATCAAAGTCTTTCGCTTGTTTCTCCAAATCGGCTAGTATATCCTTGAAGAATCTTCCTGCATATTGCCCAGATGGGTTACCTTTTGAACCCACAAACTCAGAATCCGACAACTCTTCCTATAATGTTTTGATTTGTTGCTTTAATCTTTTCCTAATAGTTTCAAAACTTTTTACTCTTTGCTCCGCATTAGCTATTTTAGCTTCATCACCTGGGGTTGTGCCAGATATATTAACATCTTCCAACAGCGCTTTTAACTCGGCGATTCTCGGCAAATCCTTATTGTTTAATTCATCTATTAATTTCTAAGCCCTTGTAAACGAAAGTTCATAACCCTTTTCATTTATTCCGTATTTATCTATTTTTTCTTCTTTTGTATTACTTGTGTTGCCAGTATTCTTTTCCTTCTTGGATTTCTTTCTAGCCTCCGTCTCTTCATTAATACTCCTAGCATTTTCCTTATGGGCATCCGCCTCTTTTTCAATATTCTGAGTATCATTATTACCGGAAACTTTTCCAGATTCTCTTTTTGCATCTGCTTCAGTTTTAATGTTTTTAGCATTTTTCACATGTGCATCGGCTTCTTTATTTATTTTCTCAGTTGTATTATTGGGTTCGATATTATTAGACTCTTGTTTCGCCCTCGTTTCTCCTTCGATAGCTTCTTTATTTTTATTATGAGCCAAGGATTCATCTTTGGCATCACCAGATTCGGCCTGGTCTTTCGCTTTGTTTAATTTTTCTTGAGACTCAGCTTCTCCTTCAATAGATTTCCCATTCTTTTCGTGAATCGCAGATTCATCCTTCGGGGAGATATTTTGCGAATCAGACTCTGCTTTATTCAATCTCTCTTGTGCCTGGGCATGTTGTTCAATAGATTTACCCACTTCCTCATGTGTTGTTGGTGCATCAGATGAAACGGGATTTACAACACCACCGACAATTCTGTCTATTAATCCAGATTTTTTCAACTTGGAAATTTTTCTGGCATCTAATTTGTTTTCCGGATCTTTTAATATACTACGCAATTGTTCATTTGTGAGTTGTGAGAGAGCAGAAGATAACCTTTTTTCCCCAGAAGAGGAGAGTATAGATTGCATATCTTTTAATGCATTGTTTAAGTCAATAACATCATCAGTGGCTTCTTCGGCTTGTTGTTCTACATGATCTAAACTCTCATTGATTCCTTGTGTTTGTTGTGAAACTGGACTCTATAATTCAGAATTCAGTTTTTCAACAGCTCCACTTGTTTCATCTGCCTGTTTTTCTGCCTATTCTAATACTGAAATTTGTTTTTCTATACCAGAAGTATCAGAGGTAGCAGATGCTTGTGTTTCTGAGACAATCGCTTTTTCGGCGGATTGTGCTTGAGGAGTTTGATTGGATAAAAACTCTCTCCGATCTTTTGCAAAATCATAATTAGGTGGGAATTTCATACCATTGAGATAAAAACTCCCATCCTCATCTTTGATACCAGCAGCATCAATTAATTGTAAAATTATTTCATCTATGGGCAATTTTTTTGATAAGATAGAAGCAACTTCAGAAGTATTAACTTCTCCAAATAATACTTGTGCAATCTATTCAGAATTAAGCCCCTTACCTCTTAAAGTTTCAATTGCATGAGAATATTCATTGAAAACATTATCTATAAAATCTTCATTTATTCCACCATCATCCAATATTATATCCGGATTTTTTAATAGTCTATTATTTCTAAAAACATATGGCTGACTCTATTTAGAAATGATTCCTTGATTACCGTTTGACCTGCCTTCACCAACAAATCTACCAGTCTTAAATAAGCTATTAAATTCAGCACCAGCCAGATTTTTGATTTCAACCCCAAATCTTGATAAAAGTTGAGAAACATAATCTTTTACGCCAGAAGCCATTTCAGATGCTTCATTTTGTGCGGCATTTTGAAGAGTATCAAATGCATTGCTTAGTTTTAAAAGATTTTCATCTGAAATCTCTTCAGGATTAAATCCGTCTTGTGATAACACTTCAGAAATACGTCTAATACCGCTTCTAGTGGCGGCAGTTCTTTCACCACCAGCCGCTTTTAGTTCATCACATTTTGCTATAACAGCATCACATTGAGCAATTATTTCTTGTGCTTCTGTTTTTACTGGTTCAGAATCAAGGATTTGTGGAGTAGCACCAGATGAAGGAGGTAAGTATTTTGAAATATTACCGCTTGCTAATGTTTGGGTAAATGAGCCTTCTGGAGTATCAATTCCGCCACCAAGATATGACAATTTTTGACCAAAAATATTGCGTAATACATTGTATGCAATTTCCTAGTCTTTTTTAGATTGCCCATGGACGACCAATTGATCTGTTATAGCCAAGCCATTAATTTTATCTCCAAAAGAAGTGCTACCAGTTGTTGTTTTTAGTCTCCCTTTAAATCCAGCGGAAGATAATTCCTCCATTATCTGAGATATTACTTGCTGATTTAAATCCTAAAAATTTTCAAAAGATGCATATACTTTGTAATTTAATTCTCCGCTTTCTCTAGATGGCATCCAATCTTTCTATCCTTTAGTATATGTGGCAAAATGAATCCATCCCGGATCATTTCCATTCAGCTTAAAATAACCACCTTTAGCATTTTGTATCTGTGCAAGCTGCGATATAACTTCATCTTCTGTAACACCTTTTGCCTTAATCATTTCTTGAACTATTTGTTCGACCACTTCAAGTATTTTTTGATATCTTTTCAAACCAGCTTCTGGGACATCCGAAAAGAACCCATTTTCCTTAATATTGTCCCATGCTGGATGATTTAATCGTAACAGATCATATGTAGAATTATCTCCAGTTGTACCGCTTTCTCTGATTTTTTTAAGCTTCTAAATACGATCCATCCCATAAGCAACATAATCATCGTAATCACGTTTTTTTGATGAAATCGGAGTTTCATTGGGCTTCATATCTTTATAAAACTTCTCAAAATCAAAAATACCATATAAATCTTCTGGATCTTCAAATTTTGATAAATCCCATAAACCATTTGATTTCAAGGCAGATTCAATATTTTTGACAAAAGAAACTGCTTTCTGTTTCTCTTCTGTAGATTTATCATGTAATTCAGAACTAAATGAACTTAGCCAATCACTTACATAATTCTCAAATTCATAATCCGCACGTTCATCTACCGGATTGAAATCAGAACTTAATTGGTTATCTATAAAACTAATACCATTCTTACCAACTATAAAATTAGAAAAATTTTCATCTATGAGTAACCCATGATCAGCCATTTTCTTAAGATTATTAACAAATTCAGTAAGCTATTCATTTGAAAGTTCTAAAGCTTTTGGATTAATGATGCCATCTGACATAAGCGGACTACCATGGATGGCTTCTTGAATTTCGAATATTTCTCTTTCTTTCCCGTCTATAATATCTAAAATTCGAGCAACTGGAATTCCTGCCTAATATGCCTCTTCTAATGTTTTTGCCAATTCCCAATTTCCACCAGAAAAATCTTCATTTAAATCTCTATGAATAAAAGCAATCTAATCGTTTACAAAACCGCCCAAATTCTATGTACCATCAGAAATGAGTTTCGAAGTATCAATCGCTCCATCTTTAATAAGATTTAAATTACTTAACACCTAAACAAGTTTTTCATCTAATTGAATAGAACCATCAATTAGTCCACCAAAGAAATCTTTTGTGGATTTACCTGAAGACTGAATAATATTTGCTAATTCTTTTGCTGATTCTATCTGAGATGTGGTAGTACCATCCGATGAAATCGGACTTTGATTGGATTGAATTCTCGTTAATTCATCCTCCTATTGAACAGCTTTCGCCTATTCTACTACTTTAATATACTCCTTTGCATTAGCAATAGATTCTTTCCAGAATTTTCCTGCATCGGTGTCCTTACCAGCCTATAACCTTCCTGCTTTTATTACCTACTCAGCCAATCCTCCTTGAGTAGCGAAATCCTCTTCTGTGTATATCTTACCGTTACGATCCTTATATCCAAGAATTTTATTAGTCTTGCCTACTACTTTTTTTGGAACATTAACAGTAGTATCAGTTTCCTCAATAATCTTTTTCCAGGCACCGTCTACCATTTCATATCCGCGCTCAACCATTTCAACTACAATCTGTTGCATTAAATCATCTAATTTATGCGAATAATCCTATATAGTATTATCATCTGGATGAGAAACAACATCTCTGATTATTTTTTGATTCTCTTCTGTTACACGCTTATCAAGATCAATAATAGCTTCGTCCGACAGTCCTCCAAGATTATCAGGAATATCGATTCTAGATGTGTTGCTCTTAGGAGTATCAGCACCTTTATTATCTTTTGGGTCTTCAGCCTTTGTTTCAACTTGTACCTTTATTGTAACTGTATCATTTTTAAAGGACTCAGTTATATCTGTTCCTTCAATAACTCCTGTTGCGGACAGAACATATTTTTTTTGTCCTGCCTTTTTATTTGGTTTGCCATTTTTATAAGTCGCCGGAATTTCCTGCTCAAAAAGACGGAGTCCTTGATCTACGTAATCTTTAAGGACGCGGCTTTTTTCTTCCAACGTTTTTGCAGCCGTATATTCAGAATTACCTTTGGAAGCAAGATTCTTCATAAAGAATTCCTTATCCAGTTCTTTCCTCTCGGCCAAATACTGCTCGTAATCCTTTAAAGATTCCTTATCCGCAGATTTTTTGATTGTATACATGCCATCTTTTCGATTAACTCCATATCCTTTTTCGAATGCCTCTTTAATAATATTATCAATGGCATCCTGGGACAAAGCACTATATATTGCTTCGCGGAATTTCTTCGCTTCTTCGGTAGGTTTTTTCTCTTCGGCAGACTTCTTCCCCTCAGTAGGCTTCTTTTCTCCGAGTATCTTCTTTCCTTCGGTAGGTTTGCTTTCTTCAGTAGGTTTACTCATTTCTTCTTTGGCTTTCTAAACGGTAATATTATGAGTCCTAATAAATTCATCGGTCGCAGCCTATACTTCTTCATTAACCTAATTGCCGTACACTAATGTATAACCGGTGTTCTTCTTCCCCTTATATGGTCTTACACTAAGACCTTGTGCTACATATTCTTTTAGAATCTTGTCTCTATCCACCGGTTTTGCCTAACTGTACCTTTCGTTCCCTTCTTGAGCCAAAGCTTTCAGCGGGTGATCCTCTTTAGGCTTTTTATCTTTACCTTTTTCGGCAGCTTTTTCAGCGGACGTATTTTTCTTTCGCTCTTCAGTATTTTTCTTAAGTTCCTAAGTATTTTTTCCGATTTCTTCTGTTTCTTTTGATATGGATGATATGCTTTGCAGTCTTGCCGCATTTGCCTCATTATCCAATTCTGTTTCGGTTTTTTCTGTTTTGTCGGTCTGAGATTTTTGTTTTCTTAATTTTTCTTGCCTCTTTTTAGCAGTCTCTTTATCCAATGGTTCCTCTTCAAACCTCTCAACATACTTATCTATTGTTGCTTGTAATCTCTAACTTTGTTCTCGCTGTTTTGCAGAAATATCTGACAATCCTATAAATCTATCAATGTTAATTTTATTTAGACCCTCCGAATCTAAACTTAATGTTTCATCTCTCTCAGATATAAATTGATCCCTCACCTATATCATATTTTGAAGGTCTGATTCTGCGACAGCAATATTTTCTTTTATTTTTTCACTTTTTGCAACACTATCGTCAATAATAGCATAAGGGTTATCAACCAGTCTAGAAACATACTCATTCAGCGTTTCCTTTCCAACTGTACCGCTCAACGAATACGCCCCTCTTGAAACCATTTTACCCCCAGATTGGATCATGGCTTTTTGGAATTCTGTATTATTTAATTCCTCAACCTTTTGCCAAATTTTTCTGGCAATTACAGATATATCTTCTTCAGATGCGCCGCTGTCAACCATGCGCATAAGTTCGCTAGTCAATTCAGTAATATCATGCTCAATCTGCTCTGCTAATTTGTTTGCTAAATTATTTCTAGCTTTTATGAACTCTTGCATCGCTGGATTATCTTTACTGTTCAACGCTATTTTTCTTGCCACTCTTTCTTTCCCTGGCTTCATCTTTTCAATCTCAGCTAGTTCATTATCTACTATTTCTTTACTTGATAAGTACCGTTTTTTCTGTTTAGCAAGTGTATCCTATGGATTTATTTCATCTAATATTTCCTAGAATGATCTTACTTTTGGTTTCCCAATCTCATCTATTTTTTTCTATTGCTCACCAGTGGTATTCAAAAGTTTGTCAAGCGCGTCTTTTGACGCCTGTAACACCTATTTTGCATTTTCTATTCTCTGATTCTATTGAGCTATCAACTGATTATAATACTCAGCTATTGTATCCTTTGTCTTTTCTGGATCTGAATATAATTTTGCCTTTAATTCTTCTAATTCCTTACTGCGACGAATAGTATCTGCTAAAGCTTTTTGCTATTCTTCCATCTCTTTTTTCATACGAAGCTTTTCGTCTTGTAATTGTCGTTCCTAACTCTTTTTAGTTTCTCTCTTCGTAAGTTCTTTTTCGATGTCTTTTAATGCTCCTTTGGTTGTTTCTATTGCAATTCTAGGCTTATCACGTTCCTCTTTTATTTTCTTCTTATATACTTCTACGATTTTTTGAGCTACGCCAGTAGTGTTGATTCTTCCGCGTTTTGTAGCCTCCTCCATAAAATCAAGAAGTTCTTCTCTTGTTATACGATTCAAATCTAATTCGCCCAAAATATCAGCAATTTCTTCAGATGGAGTATGTTCTACAATAATGTTGTCTAAAATGTCGAATATCTCATCGGATGACAATTCTGGCAACAAAGCCATTATTTCTTTAGCAGAATCAGAGCGTTTATCTTTAGCATCCCTAATTTTTGCGCGAAGACCATTTAGATACTTATTAGCATCATCATACGTATTAATATCCTCATGTTCCCGCTTTAATTGTGCGAATGGTTTTTCCGCATCTCTAAGAAGAGTGGACTCGGCTTCTCTGATAATTTCTGTCTGTTCCTAAATCTGAGCATAACTTTGCTCATATGTTTCTCCAATTACAGAGATAACTTCATCATTAATACCGTACTTTTCAGCTATTTCTGATGGGAGAGTGTAGGTAACTTCCCCAATCATCTTTTCAATGGCATTCTATTGCTTACCAAATCGAGACGTCATTTGGGCATATGCTTTTTTCGTTTCATTTCTCGCCTTATTGTAACCGCGCCCCTTTTTATCCATATCAACTATAGCAAAATCAAATTCTGCCTAAGTTCCAATTACTTTTCTATAAAAATCTTCCGCCTCAGCAATAACGCTTTCATCTTGTCCGGCGGAATTTTCGATTATTCTTTGTGCCTTCTGGAATCTGCTTTCAGCACCATCTTTCTAAGAGTATAGATTTTTTAATTCTGTGCCAATATCTTCTTCTTTCCTTCTTGCCGTAATATATGCTTGTAACGCATCGGATTCCTGTTTCTTTTTAGTCTGGTACTGGTTTAATAACTCAATAAAATCTCCGGTTTCTTCATCTGATAATCCAATCATGCTTTGGACTTGGCGCGACAATTCAGCATCTCGTTGACTAAGTCCTATTAATTCCTGCTACACCTCATCAGGTTTTTTAAAAATCTTTTTCCCATTTTTTGTTATCCAGGCGTATTTCTTTTTGTTGCTAGAAATATCAGCGTATGCACTTTCTGTAATTCCGCGTTCGTACAATAAGTCGCTTTTTTCTCTTTCTGCCTGTCTTTTAATCTTCGAGTACTCTTTGGATGACACACCGGCTGATTCTGCCACTTTTATGTTAGCATCGGCAGTAGTTATTATTTGATCCAGTAAAGCGACACTTTCATCAATCTCTGCAATTCTGCTCTGCATCTGATCCATCTTTTGGGCCAACATTTCAACAGCTTTGAGTTCAATCTCTTCATCTGTTAATGTTGTACCCTGGTTCTCCACCAATTGCGTAAGAACAGTCACGAGATCTCCTTTGAGTTTTTCAAGTTCCGCATCGGACATTTCATTTAAATTATGAGAACTGATATCAGCATAAATTTGACTTGCAACCTTATCCAAATTAAGTCCATTAATACTAAAGCCAGTCGGCTTCACATCGTCATACTGAGTAGACTTTTTCCCAGTAGACAACTCATAAGCAGAGTTAGCAATGATTGCCTATATTAAACCATTTCTTGTACTCCAAAAATGTTTCGCTTCATCAGAAGTTAAAGCGCTGGTGTCGATTCCTCCTTGTGCTGATTCCTTAGCTGTTACACGATCTGCGTATCCGGCTAAAATTTCCTAATCTCTTTTAATACGCTCTTTATTAAGTTCATATTGTCTGTCGTTCTCAATGAGTAACGGTTTATTTCCGTTTATATTATTAATTTTCGTTCCTTTAATAATACTGTCTATTGATTCCTATGCAGTTTTATGTATCATATTAAGTGCAGCTTTTGAATTATCAATATCCTTTTTTGCGAACTCCAGTAGTTCTTCTTTTGAACGAGCAACTTTAATAATGTCGTCACTACTAAGTATTTTCTGAGCTTCATTGAAAAACTTAAGTTCGTCTTCAGTTACTTTTAAGCCTCTCTTCATTTTATCTTGGATTAGTTCCAACTTTTCCATCTTTTCAGGATTTTGTTTTATGTATTCCTATGTATTTAAGGCACGCTGCATGGCTTCAAAACGCTCATCGTACTCTGTTTGTTCTTCTTCGGTCAACGTTTCCTGTTTCGCTAATTGCAAGAACTTAAAATCTCTATCGAGAGCCTTTTTTACCAAATCTTTCTGTCTTTCTCTTTCTTCTACGATTTTGCCAACCTTTTCTTCAATTTCTCTTTTTGCGTCTTCGGGACTTTTCGCAATCTTGGATTCATCTACCTTTACTTCTCCGAATTTATCTGTGTTTATCCCCATGCTACTCAAGTTGTCAGCAATCATCTAAATTCTCTTTTTTATGAATGCTTCTTGGTCGTGAATATTCATTGTCCTCATTTGATTGCCTCTGGCAAGCGCACTCTTAGTTTCTTCTGCGGATAATGGTGTTTTTAGATCATTAACAATTGATTTAATAATATCTTTTATAGCTTTGTCTTTAACCGTATTGATAATATCCTGATATTCCTTGGTATACTCCGTGGAGCCTTTTAACCGACTCTCTAAGTCAGTGAAAACTTTCTGAACGAATTCCACCGCAAATTGACCGGAACCTTTATTAATAACATCATCAAGCTGCGTTTTTTTGCCCCTAAGAGAAGATAGCTCAATTTCCATATTCGAAACTACTAACTGCTCAGATCTTATTTGTTCATCTATCTCTCCGGTGTCCGCTCCATGTTTTAATTCTGATTCTCTAAAATCCTTTAAATCTTGGATATTTTCTACTCTTTTATCATGCTCTCTCTGGGCTGTTTCAATGAGTGAGTCTAATTCTCTTGCTTGATCGGACGCATTTTTCTGCTCTTGAACCATATAGGAATTAAATTTTGCAGTTAGATCATTATCTTTAATGTACTTGCTAGCAGCTACACTATCTTTTGTGGCATCGTTCCGATCAGATGTAATAATGTTTGAAACAACATTTTTCCACTGTGCCACCATAAGAACATTATCTGCAACATATTGCTCAATTTCCTTGGTTAAAGTATCAACAGTCTCTCTTTGATTTTTAATATTTTCCCTAATTGTTCCGAGAGCTTTTTTATCTTCCTCTTCGCTTTGAGGGTGGAGTCCATTTGCGTACCCGGCTTTATTAGCCAATCTTTCGCTAACAGTTTCTTCTTGTGCCAAAGATTTTTCAAGAAGACTCTTACGTTGCTCCAATTCAGCCTGCATTCTTCGGTATTCAGGATCTCCGCCTCTATACGCATCTATTTGACTCAGAGACTCCTCAGAGTACTGTGCAACAATTTTGTCAACCTCTTCCTAAATTCTCTTTTTGCCCTCTCTGAAGATTTTGATTAGGTCTTCCCGAAATTCTTCAATAGGTTGTCTTACACCGCCGAATAATGCGTATTCCTTTCCATCGTAAGTATATGTTTCATTAAAAATATTAGAGTTTCTCAGATCCTCCTCTGTTGATTTTCGGTTAGATATTAATTTCTTTAACGCTTCAATTCCCTAACGCTGCTGAACGGCTGCGTTTAATGCGGCCATTTCTTCGTTTCTAGATTCGATTAGTCCCTCAAGAGCAGGACTAACGATTTTTCGTTTAGCCGGATTATATAAATGTTTCTCCTTTTCCCCGCCAGGTTCTGTTCCATCTGGACTCTATACAACAATAGGTGTTTCTCCATCTGTGACAACAGTTCCGTTTTTACCGACAACACCGCTAAACGGAATTCCGTTTTTAGACAACCCGTTAATAGCAGCAAGAATTTTAAGCGAGGTTGAGTCACGGGCAATATCAGTAAAATTGCCAAGATTAATATTTTGTGTTACCTAATTCTGAGCATCAACAACAACCGCTCCATCCGTAACAGCATTATTCTCTCTAATTTTATGCTCAATATCATTAGCAATCTTGTTAATGTTCTAGGTGATCGGGCTCCCATTAATGTCTCGCGTTTCTATATCTACTTTAATTTTAGATACGGCGTCACTTTCATTAACAGCATCAATGGCGGAATTAATGGTGCTAACCATCTTACTCGTATCAACTTCAAGTCTTAAGCGCAAAGACCGTACAATATCATCAACCTTTTCGTCACCTTTGCCTTTAAGACTCTCGTATATGTCATCATCTGACTTGTCATCAGTTTCCACTACGGAAGAAAATCCTATTGGAAGTTTTAACGGATTCAACGCCAATTGTGTCTGTATCTTCTTTTGAATTTTAGTTTGGATCTCAGAAACCATATCCAAGATATGTTCTTCATCATATGCTTCCGGTTGTATAACAACATCCAACGGAACAACAATTGGCTCTCTGTTTTTATCTTGAGATTTCATGCGGGCATAACGGTCATTTCCGCTATACTGATCTCTAACATCAGCCAATTCACGACCAATATCTCTGGAATAATCACGAATAGTCTTTTTACTAATGCCAACTCTTTTATAAATGTCATTACTAGAGAATTCTCTTAAAGCCGGAGATTTCTTTACTAATGAATCCAACTCTTCTGTGAGACTCCCTATCATCTCCAACTCATCTCGGTATTCCTCAAGCTGCGGCCTAGTATACTCCATGTCACTTAACGCCTATGAAATCCCAGTCCTTTTTGGTAAGAAATTATTGAGGGCCTCCTCCAAAGCTCTTGAAACACCCTATGCTTTTTCTTTTATTTCATTTGCTTCTTTTTCAGCTTCTGCCATTATTTTTTTGCCGCTATCAACGTCTTTCTTAACAGCATTAGAAATAGCAGACATAGCTTGTGGACTCGCATCAACAGCTCCTGTCATTATATTATTAATAAGATCCATTGATGTCTGGTAAGAATCCAACATTGCCTTTATCTGATCAGCTAAATCAGAAAACGGTTTCTTAAATAAGTCCTTCTCAGACAAAACTGATAAATTTTCAGATAGCCCCTTAAATGTATCTTTTAAGCTATCTACGGCTGTTTTAATATCATTTACCGAATCTTTTAGCGAACTCGCCATATCTTTAAATGAATCATCCAGAGTCGTTTTGCCGACCTTTTGTTCGACCTGTTTTAATTCTTCCTAAATTTTACCGAGAGCCCCAGTTATTTGAGACACTTCACCTTGGAACCCTTTTTCAATATTAAAATTCAGATTTATTTTATCAATTTTTTCTGCCGATTTCGCCAACTATTTTAGTTTGGCATCTGCATCTGATACATCAGCAGTTATTTTTATGATATATTGTTTTATGGATTCAGACATATTTCGCCTCCTTTATAAAATTTAAATAAGAGGCAAGAATGCCTCTTTATATATTTTCGATAACGGAATCAGCAACACTTTTGCCTCTGATTTTTCCCCATTTATCTATAAATTCCTACATTGCTTCATCTGGTATTCCAGATATATTAACATCGAACGGATGTGCATCTATTTCGACATTTCCTATATATCCCAGATACCCAGGTGGAAGACCACGGATTCCATTGTTCCAAATTAAATCAAATACTGCGCTTCCGGGGAACGTATGCCCAGTACTATTCGTGTAATCATCCATTTTGTCCGGGCCTACATCAACTACGGCATAAAACGTATGATTTTTGCCGCTCACCCCGACCGGCATAAGACTCTTTCTTAGATTCCCAGTACGTCTATACCCATGAGTTCTTCCGTAATAGAATCCTTTGCCGTCTGGAGTAAAATAAAAATATGTATAACTTTTGACTGGAGTGTAACCAGCATAAAAACTATTCATTATTGCTCTGTGTGCCTCTTGCAAATCAGAGTACGCTACATTTGCAACAGCACTTGCTATTTTGTTCGCAATTCTACTAATATCCTATTTTATCTCATTAATAATAGAATATAAAGTTTTAACCATACTAACACCGACTTTCATCTTGCAAACACATATTCAGTAGGGCAGTGATAAAATCACATTCCGACTTAAATGTTTGTAAAATAAAATCCAATAGTTTTGCTTCACACAACGCATCATATCCAGCTTTATCAACTTCTAATGATGTGTATGTAGATATTAACGACATCATAAATTCTCTATGTCTATATGCAGTAGGATATTTAGTATCTGACGTTTTTCTTAAAACATTATCAATTAGTTGGATTTTATCATCATATGAAATAAACCCTACCGGTTTTATTAAGTCTTTTATAGTTTGAACAATATAGTCCTCAGATATATCTTTAACGTTTTTTAGCCTAACATTAAATAAAGTTAAAAAACTGCCTACTTTCATCTTTATGACCTCCAAAATGATTATTTAACATCATTCTTAAGATGTAATATATTTGCTCTATAATCGGATATGCGTTCCTTTAATATTAGCAGAAATTCACTATATTCATTTCCAATAAATCTGGTTAGCGATTCTAAAGCATTGTAATAATACAATTGATTGAAGCCATCTAAATTATTATCATCTGTTGATGACAAATCAATATTTGTACTATTCTCTATAAATATTTGAATTGAAATTCTCCGAATTAGAGAAGTATTTATAGTTTTTTCCTTCTCAATAATTTCAGTAATAATACTATCAATTATTCTTAGTTTTGTTTCAAATGGAATATATCTTATTTCCAACAAATCATTATTATTTACATAATCTAAAACACTTATTTTTCCCATAATATTATCCTTTCTCTCAAAAAATGGGGTGACAATGCGATTATAATAAACCGCAGAGCCACCCCCTATATAATAAAAAATCTGACCATAAAAATATCATATAATTGTTACATTTGTTTATTTAGTACCATAGTAAAATTAATTTATAAGTTACATTTTCCGTATTCAATTGTCATGTTCCATCTGTTCAATAAGTCTCTGGATGGAATCTTTATCCTTTTGATCCTGAGTCTCGTTCATAAGATTCTCTAATTTATGAATCATATGATCCTTTGCGTCATCACGGCTATATCCACCGTTACGACCTCTTCTGCTATATCCGCCATTACGTCCATAATTTCCATTATTCCGACTATATCCACCGTTGTCACGATAACTGTTATTATCATAATACATCATAGGTCTACGTTGAGAGTAGCCACCGTTACGATAGCTAAAAGAGTATTCTTCCTCTTCAGGATTATCTCCATACTCTTCAAACATCTCAATACTTCCGATGTCTTTGAGTAAATCTGCAATTTCCCCAAGAACCTTAAGTGTATTCATGTCAAGTTTGCCCTATTTTGAGATTTCATCAATCTCACAGTAGAGCATATCCTTGATATTATCAAATTCCTGCATATTTATCCCTCCATTCTTATCTGCTCATCTATAAATCAGGACGCGAAAATAAAATGTTCGCATTCTGGACTAAAATCGGCTGATCGCTTGTGTTTCTCACCGCAACGCTTTCACAACATCCGCGCCAGATCGGGACATTGATAGCACGAGATACATTAAAAAATTCCTCAACAGCAGCCGGTGTTACAATCATCGTGGAACTAGGTATTGTACTCCCGTCAATCTGGATCGCGAGAGAAATTGAACCAGGAGTTCCACCTGTCGGAATTGCAATGTTAGCACCAAAATCCACAAGGAAATTTGCGGTGTTATCCCTATTGCAACAGCAACCACGGTTATAGCCAGGGACGTATCCACTTAAAAGGAAATTGCCAGTATCATCGCGATGCCTTACAAGACCACGGGTGCAGGGAACCGAAGACTCTGTAAAAATAACTGTTTCTCCAGGATTTACTGTCTATTGAACATTTGCTGAATATTCTACCATAATTAATTAACCACCTTTCTTATAATATAGTTATAGTGGCTAATTAGTTACCACATCCACATCCGTAGCCAAAGTTCTGATTGCAGCAAGCCGGATTCGCAACTACGTATGCGGGGATCGGCGTCGGATTGAGATACTGCTCAAGGGCCGTTGTCTGTGCAGCCTGTCCTGCAAGAATAGCAGCGGTCTGAGCATCCTGAGAACCCTTAAGATTAGCAAGATTAAGCTGAGTCTGGAGATTAGCATTCTGAGTCTTAAGTGCATCGATTTCCTGCTGGCAGAGCTTATCCTGGATAGACTGAATACCTCCATTAATAGTATTGAGCAGAGCCTGGGTGTTGGCAGTGTTTGTTGCCAAAATATCACGGACTCCATCGTTTACTGCTTGGCGATCCGCACAAGCTTCAGAGGCAATTTGCGCTCCAAGGTTGGCCACCTGCAATTGTGACTAACAACAGCAGTTCTGCTGACTCATAGCGATATTATTCATCTGGTTCGTGATGTTCGCCAGAGTATTGGCTCTGGAAATTTCGGCATTCGCAAATCCATTGGAAATAGCACCAGTAATGCCAGTAAGGCCGCTCATGATAGCAGCCTAATCAAAACCGTTCTGCACATCTGCCTAAGTTGCATAACCCATCATATATGGAGCAA
>AUXO012438782.1_pt1 | contig 21028 bp, 17 predicted proteins | sample 768731 | NCBI WGS metagenome assembly AUXO01 (sample SAMN02715735, study PRJNA202380) | gut metagenome | biome: sheep rumen | host: Ovis aries | place: New Zealand: Palmerston North
TCTGGCAGCACAGGTGGAACGTAAGTTCGCAGTTCGATACTGCCTGCCAGAACAAATTAACACATGAACTATCGAGCAAATGAGTGCAGAGCAAAGTTTACTTTAGCTATGCCGAGTGCAGCCGATAGTGCATAAATGAACAAAGTGAATTTATGAAAGGAATAGTATTAGCAGGAGGCTCCGGAACCAGATTGTATCCTATTCCAAGGGAGTTAGCAAGCAATTGCTCCCAATTTATGATAAACCAATGGTTTATTATCCTATCGGTGCTTTAGTTTAGGTAAAGTCATAATAAAAAGAGTATAAGAAATAGAGCGGTTTGCAAATCAGCCCTGTAGCTCAGTAAGTTTTAAAAATAATAAAAATGTTAGGTATATCATTTAACGATATTGAGTTTGTTATCCTGTTCATATTGATTGTGGCATTTTTTACAAGGGGGCTTGTGAAAAGAGAAGTGCCACTTCATGATAGATACACAGGAATTGACTTGTCTATGTCAGTTGCCTTGAAAGGAATTGCTTGTGTGCTAATTCTCATGGGTCATTTTGCTGCACGTAAGTTAAATATGGACGAAGCATCTAATTTAACTAGGCTTATTTATATGACTACAGCTAACATCGCTCTCGCATTATTCATGTATATGTCTGGCTATGGGTTGAGTTTAAAGAAACCACAGAAGGAAGGGATTATTCAAAGTTGGTTAAAAAGAATCAAGAAAGTGTACTTACCTTTATTGTTAACTTGTGTTGTAGCCGTGTTGCTTTATTGTATTATTCCGTCGTCCTTCTCTATTAGTGATTCGGAAACTCTTATGTTGACCAAAGATATTTATTATATTCATCACTATAATTCTGCATATCTTATAGGTATTATTCTTCACATGATAGGATGGTGTGATTGGTACGTGTTATGCATCATTTTGTTCTATTCTTTTTTTTATTTGTCACTAAAATTAACTCAAACAAGATCAAACAAACAGACTGTTGTGTTGTGGGTATTTATGCTAGTATATTTTTTCTTTGCATATTTTTTCTTTGGTTCTAAAGAAGCGCATTTCTATAGATATTGTTGGATTTTCTTTCTAGGCCATGTACATGGAAAAATTGTTCTAACAAAGGAATTAAAAAAGCAAGATATGCTATTGCTACTGCTACTGGGTCTTACAGCCTTCACAACAGGTTGGGAAATGCTGATTAATTACGTTATAGGAATTATCCTTATAGCCGTTTGTATAATGATTAATAGGAAGTATATTATTGATAGTCGGTTTTTGACCTTCATGGGCGGTATCTCATATTTCTTTTACTTGTCTCACATTAGGATTGGATATGTGCTGATGTCATATACACCTTTTTTTAGCGCTCTACTATGGACGGTTATTACCATAATGGCTGCAGCTGGTTTGAAATTAGGGTATGATAAGCTGAGATTAAATTAGTATAGGTGCAACTATAGTACCTACAATGATGAATACAACGTGTGACACTTCCAAGATTCATCTTTTGTTGCTGTTCGACACAGAAAAATCCTCGCAGAATATAGAGGACTTCTTAATTACTTGTGGTATTTCTCGAGAGATGTTCGCTTCTGCTGAAGCTCATTCACCAAAAACAGTTGCAGAAATAGCAAGAATGACAAATGAGGCTGTGGAGCAAATATAACAATCTCTTTAGGCTCATTGCTTTATAGAGTGATACAGTAGGATGTCTTCTTATTCAGATACTTAATTTTTTTCATTTTAATTATGTATGATTATTTAATAGTAGGTTCTGGCCTTTACGGTGCGACTTTTGCATATCAGGCCACGAAACAGGAAAAGAAGTGCCTTATCATAGACAAACGCCCACAATTGGGTGGAAATGTCTATTGCGAAAAAGTGGAGGGTATCAACGTACACAAGTATGGCGCCCATATCTTTCATACCAATAACAAAGAGGTATGGGACTTTGTGAATACTATTGTTCCTTTCAATCGTTACACTAACTCCCCAGTGGCCAACTATCATGGTAAGCTTTACAACTTGCCATTCAATATGAACACCTTCTATCAGATGTGGGGCATAACTACACCAGAAGAAGCAACTGCAAAGATTGAAGAGCAGAAGGCAGAAGCTGTAGCAAAAATGAAGGCAGAAGGAGTGTCTGAACCGCGCAATCTTGAAGAGCAAGGACTTTGCTTGGTGGGTAAAGATATCTTCGAGAAGCTAATTAAGGAGTATACTGAGAAACAGTGGGGGCGAAAGTGTTGCGAACTTCCTGCATTTATTATCAAACGCTTACCTGTACGCCTTGTGTTTGATAACAACTATTTCAATGATGCATACCAGGGTATACCCATTGGAGGTTACAATAAATTAATCGAGGGTTTGCTGAAAGGCGTAGAGTGCAAAACTAATACAGATTTTTTTAAGAGCGAATATCGTGATTGGCGCAAGTATGCCAAACAATTAATCTATACAGGCCCTATTGATGAGTACTTTGACTTCTGCTATGGCAAACTGGACTGGCGTACTGTCAGCTTTAAGACACGCGTTATTGATACTCCCAATTATCAAGGTAATGCTGTGGTGAATTATACCTCTCATGAGCAACCTTATACCCGTGTCATAGAACATAAGCACTTTGAAATGTTTGGTCAGACTGTTTATGATTGCCCTAAGACCGTTGTAAGTGAGGAATACTCCACAGAGTATAAAGATGGCATGGAACAATACTATCCGGTAAATGATGATAAGAATAATCAATTGGCAGAAAAGTATCGTTCTATGGCTATGAATGAAAAAGATATAATATTTGGCGGCCGTTTGGCTGAGTACAAGTATTACGACATGGCGCCTATCATAGAGAAAGTCTTGACTATGAAACATATATAGTAATAGGAGCAGATAAAAAACGTTTAGATAACTTTAGGTAGATATTGTTATTGTTTTGCACAAGGAAATTATTGTTGTTTAGGAGTACTCCTATTGCAAAATAAGGACATTTCTATAATCATCATAAATCACCTTATGGGTGCATTTTGCTTTTCTTTGATGATACTGATAGAAATGAAACATATCCCGGGCCTAATGACAGCAGTTCAATAAGAATAATATATGAGCGAAACAATAAATAATAAGCGCATAGTAAAGAATACACTCCTTTTATTTTTTAGAATGATTCTTTTAACAGGTATAGGACTCTATACCTCGAGAGTTATTCTTAAATCATTGGGAGTAGACGATTATGGAATATATAATGTCGTGGGTGGAATAGTAGGATTCCTTTCCTTCCTTAATGGGGCTCTTAGTAATGGAAGCTCAAGATTTATAACTTATGAGATGGGAAAACAGGGACAAAAGGATGTTCGCCTTGTTTTTCAAACTACTTTCGCTGCCCATTTAATACTAGCATTAATTATAGGAATATTAGCAGAGACAATTGGCTTGTGGTTCCTATATAATAAATTACAGATACCACCAGAACGTCTCTCCGCTGCTGTTTTTGCCTTCCATTGCTCAATTATTACAGCAATTGTTAATATAACCCAAGTACCATATAATTCGTTACTTATAGCTCATGAAAAGATGGATGTATACGCATACTTTAGTATTTTAGATGTATGTGTAAATTTAGTGATCGCATATCTTATACAAGTTTCACCATACGATCGTTTATATGTATACGCATTGCTCATAATGATTACAGGTGTCTTTGTACTCTTTCTATATAGATTGTATTGCAAGAAAAGATTTGAAGAAGCCAACTTGAAGAATTTTAGATTTAGTACGCCTTTAGTAAAAGAAATTCTTTCGTTTTCAAGTTGGAGCTTATTGGGAAATGCTGCTCATTCATTGAACGGGCAGGGGTTGACGATAATTACTAATATGTTTTTCGGCCCTTCAGTAGTAGCAGCAAGAGCATTGTCTATAGTAATAAATACAAAAGTGATGGGCTTGGTGACAAATGTTAGAACAGCCGCCAACCCTCAAATTGTTAAGTTGTATGCTGCAAATAACGTGGATGCCTCAAAGAAATTAATGTTAAATACGTCAAAATATGCATTTTTACTTATCACCGCAATTTCTGTTCCAATCATAATATGTTGTGATGATATATTGAGCTTATGGTTAGTAGAAGTCCCTGAATATACTGTGATATTTAGCCAGTTGATTCTTATACAAAGTATGTTCTTTACATTAGACACTTGCTTCTATTCTGGGTTGTATGCTTGTGGAAAAGTAAAGGAGAATGCAATGATAAGTCCTTCCATATATTTTGTACAGTTCGTGATAGTTGGATTGTTATTTATGAATGGTTTTACTCCTGTTTCTTTATCTATTGTAGCTGTTATAACATCATGTGTCGCTTCTTGCATCGCAAAACCTATTTTGTTGGTTAAATTAGCAAGTTATACTTATCAAGAAATATATTTTGTTGTTTTTATTTGTTTGATTAGTTCGGGTGTTAGTGTAGGCTTGTCATATCTTTTCACGATTTGGATTGTAGGGCATGTTTTTTTTGATATTCTATCTAGAATATTTATATCAGGGAGCGTGACGCTTTTGGTCGTTTGGGCTTTAGGTCTTAATAGAGAAGAAAGGCTTAATATAAGAAATACAATTGTTAGTAAAATAAAGGTTTTAAAATGAATATCCTTTTATTGGGTGGGACTGGTGTCCTTAGTACAGATATAGCAAAAATCTGTATAGAAAGTCATGATATTATAGCAGTTGTAAACAGAGGTAATAATACCAAGTTCTTGCCATCAACCTGCAAAACTATTTTATGTGATATAAGAGATACGGAGAGATTAAGAGAGTTAACCAAAGGTTTAGCTTATGATGTTGTAGTTGATTTTTTGTCATATAATAAACATCAGTTACGTTTAACATATGATGTTTTCGGAAATAGTTGTAAACAATATATTTTCATATCTTCGAGCTGTGTTTTTGAAAGAAAAGAATTTCCTATAAATGAGGATAGTCCAAAGCCCAATATGGACTTACCTTATGGGCGGAACAAATATGAGTGCGAAATAGAACTTGAAAGAATATCTAAGAACTATGCTTGTAATTATACTATAGTTCGGCCATACATTACATATGGGGATACTAGAATACCGTTTGGTATCTCACCTAGAATGCAGTTTCATTGGACGTTAATAGGAAGGGTTTTATCAGGAAAACCATTTTTCATTTGGGATGATGGAGTTGCTTCCTGTTCGTTGTTGCATACTTCTGATTTTGCTAAAATCTTTTATAATCTTCTTCTGAATGAGAAGGCTTATAATACTGATATAAACCTTGTTGATGAAAAAGTTTATAGCTGGCGCGAAATGGTCCAAACTCTTTATTCATGTCTTAATAAAGGGAGTGACATAGGTAATATAATTTCAATACCTTCAGATAAAATAGCTAAGGAACTTCCAGAATACAGAGATTTTGTGATGGCAGATCGATCCTTGAATGCAATATTTGATATTTCAAAACTTGTGTCAATAGTGCCAGAAGTAAAGAATATTTTAGCAAATAGGAAGACCTTAGAAGAGGGTATAAGGCAAACTATTCAATACTATAAATCAAATAATTATTTGGGTGGTATAGATTATGCTTATGACGCAAAAATTGATCGAATGTTACTACATGTTTTATCAGAAAAGTCACCCCATAGAAAAAAAATACGGTACGTCGATTATTTAGGAGAAAATAAACTAATGAATAAGATGACATATTATTTGAACCTTATGTTTTCAAAGAATACTGTCCATAATATTAATCGCATAGTAAATCTGTTTAAATGATAAACATTGTAAATAAGAAGGATTGTTGTGGCTGTTTTGCTTGTTCGCAGATATGCCCTAAACATTGTATAGAATTGAATCCTGACAATGAAGGTTTTATGTATCCGTCAGTCAATTCAAATGAGTGCATTGACTGTAAGCTATGTGAAAAAGTGTGTCCGCAAATAGAGAAACCTTCGAATGATAATTTTAAGGCATCTACAGTTTATGCAGCTTTCTCTCATGATAACGAGACTAGGGTTGATAGTACGTCAGGAGGCTTGTTTTCTGTTCTAGCTAAATATATGTATGAACAGGGAGCATATGTTTGTGGCGCGGTCTATGATGAGAATTTTAGACTTAAATTATATATTAGTAACAATGAGGCTGATTTAATAAAAATACGAGGTTCAAAATATATACAAGCCGAAGTGCATGATGTTTTTATAACCATCAAGCAGCTATTGAAAGCAGGAGAAAAAGTTTTTATATGTAGTACACCCTGCCAAATTGCAGCACTAAGGAGGTTTCTAAAGAAGGATTATTATAATCTTTATACGTGTGACATTCTATGTAAAGGAGTGCCATCATTCAAATTCCTTGATGCATATATCAAGCATCTAGAAAATAATTATTCCTCTAAGGTCTCATCATTACAATTTAAATACAAAGATAAAAAGCATGTTTGGGGCACAATATCAACAAAGATAGCCTTTCAAAACGGTAGGAATTATATCCAGCCCGTTTCAAAAGATCCGTTCATGACAGCTTTTCTGAGAACAGGACTAACTGTTAGACCATCATGTATTGAATGTAAATTTAAAGGGTATCCAAGATATGCGGATGTTTCTCTTGGAGATTTTTGGGGCATTCAGGATATAAGTAGGATAGACACTCAAAAGGGTGTTTCGCTTGTTTTTGCTAATTCTGTTAAGGGAGAGGAATTACTTTCTAAGATAAAACCCTCCTGCTACTTTGAGGAACATGAACTCTATGAGGCAGAGAGAAAAAACATTCATCTTATCCAGCCTTACGATCCTAAGCTTGGTTTTTCTGTAAGAGTAAGAAAAGACTTTTATGAGGAACTTGATAAAAGAGGTTTCAAGTTTGTTGAAAAGAAATACTTGAGGTGCTGTTATAATACGAAGGGCATCTTTTCTAAGATTGTTAATAAGTTTGGTGTGATTTTCAATAAAGACAAAAATATATCGAATTATATATCTGAATTTTATTTTAACATTCTTACTAAGAAGGTCGTTTCCCGAAAAGGTCATATATTTCTAAGAAAAGGAGCAATTATTCATTTGGCTGACACGGCTACTATTGAACTGAATGGCAATCTAATTCTTGGAAGTAAAAGGGTAAATGGCCACAAAATATCAACAAGGTTGTTGATGGATAAAATGACAAAACTAACAATAAATGGTTCTTTTTCTGCAAATGAAGGTAGTTACATCTGGGTTACTCATTCTGGCCACTTGATAATAGATGGCGGATTTATAAATGAAGGGGTAACAATAACATGTGCATCTGAGGTACATATAGGTAAAGGTGCTAATATTGCTCGCGAAGCTGTCATTAGGGATTACGATGGCCATTATATCGAAACTCCTGATTACAGGACTGCAAAACCTGTTTATATAGGTGATAATGTTTGGATAGGATATAGAGCAATGATACTGAAAGGGGTTACTATCGGCGAAGGGGCGGTTATAGCAGCCAATGCAGTAGTTACCAAAGATGTACCGGCTCATTGTATTGTAGCAGGTAATCCTGCTAAGGTTATACGAGAAAATATTAATTGGAGAGCGCATCAATAGAATAGATTGAAATGAAAAAAATAGGAATACTTACTACATATTTCGCTACCAACTTTGGTGCAATGCTTCAGCCGTTTGCGATGAAGCGAACTCTAGAGAATTTGGGCTATGAGGTGGAGATGATAAGATACAAACAGCCCAAGGTTTATAATGTGTATGAGCCGTTGACTTGGAGAAAGCTTCCCAAGCGCCCTACGTATATAATTCGCTTTCTTTTGGATTTGCCAATTTTGACGTTGAAGTATAAGAAGAAACGTATTTTTATGCAGTATATGCAAAAACATGTACAGCCTAAATTAGGCTTCATTAGATCGATACCTGCAGATTATGACTATTACTTCTTGGGTAGCGACCAGATATGGAATCCGAAAATTACTGGAGGGTTCGACAATGTCTATTTTGGTGAATTCCCTGTGAAAGATGGTGCTAAGAAAATCGCATATGCTGCAAGTGCAGAGGATATTGTTTATGATGAGGAAAATATTGCGTATCTACGCAATCATCTTGAAAAATTAGATTATATTGCTGTACGGGAATATAAATTGGCTGAGGGGTTAAGAAAGCATACTGGAATTAATAATATTGAAGTGGTAGTAGACCCGACAATGTTGGCAGATCCATCGATATATAATGAAATAGATCATCAGAACCCATTACATGGAAAGAAGTTTGTTTTATTCTACAAGATTAGGAACTGCATCGATTTTGCACCCAAAATTTATAATTATGCCCAGAGTATAGGTGCTGAACTGCTTATTTTGTCTTCATGGTATGAAAAAGAAATCAAGGAATTTAGTGAAAATAATGAGGGCATTACATATTTGCCAACGGCTGGTGTTGAGGTCTTTTTGGGGGCCATACAAAATGCTGAGTGCATATTCACACCTTCCTTCCATGGCTGTGTGTTCCCCATACTATATCACAAACCTTTCTTTTCATTAGTGCTGTCAGATAGTTGGAATACCAGAGTTAATGATCTTCTCTACTCATTAGGTCTGGAAAGTAGGTTGCTAGCAATAAATAGTGAGATAATAAATGAGAGTATAGACTTTCTAAAAGTCGACAGACTTGTTGCTGAACGAAGGAATGATTCCATGATCTTCGTAAAGAAAGCACTTGGACTAAAAATATAAAAAGGATATAATAATATGGAAAAAGTAGGAATAGTAGTCGTTACCTTTAATCGACTTACGTTGCTGAAAGAGGTCATCGAATCATTGAGAAGCCAAACATTTAAGGATTTTCAGATTATAGTGATTAACAATGGATCGACCGATGAAACAGAATCATGGCTTAAAGAACAACGCGATGTGAAGACCATCACACAGGCGAATTTGGGTGGGGCCGGTGGATTTTACACTGGCATGAAGTATGTTGCCGAGCAGGGATTCGAGTACTGCTGGATTATGGATGATGACGTGATATGTACGCCTACTGCATTGGAAGAATTGTTGAAGGCCGTCAAGGTGCGCGATGACATAGGTTTTGTGTGTAGTCGTGTGCTTGGAATTGATGGTCAGCCTATGAACACACCGACCCCGGCTGTAGAGTCAATGCACGAAAACCAATATTCTGATGTTTTTGAATTGGTAAACGATTATGCGATGGTTCGTGTGAGCATGTCAACATTCGTATCAGTGTTGGTCCCCTTGCATATTATATATAAGGTAGGTCTGCCCTACAAGGATTATTTTATATGGGGAGATGACTCTGAGTACACCAATCGAATATCTGTTAAATATCCCTCGTATGTAGCATGTAGGAGCCTGGTAGTGCACAAGAGGGCTTTTCAGACAACACTATCATTCTTTACAGAACCTGACAAGAAGCGCCTAAAGAATTACTTCTACATGTTCCGCAATCAGGAATATACGAAACAAAAAGAATATGGAAAGGTTGCAAAGATTCGCCATGCAATATCTGCTATAATAAGTTCATCACGTCTTCTTTTTAAAGGTGATTTTACAAGGTTCAGAATCTATGCGAAGTCCCAACTCGCTTTATTTACCTTTCATCCGAAAATTGAGTACCCAGAAAAGAACTCAAATTGAATTTCTTACGTCATGTCGTAAGCTGTCATGTATATGAAGTGGGAAAATGATACCATTCTTCAGTCTCATATCATGTTACACAATGGCTACTAGAAAAATTAATTGGATTTTAATTGATTAATTCCAGAATTAATAATATTTTTATATTAGTGTAAACAGATATTTATAAATGAAATATGAAAGAAATTAATTATTCTATTATTATACCTCATTACAATTCACCGGATTTGCTGATGCGGTGTTTAATGAGTATCCCTGTAAAAGAAAATATTCAAGTGATTGTAATTGATGATTGTAGCCCTAATTCCGATGATTATTTAGTCCGATATTCAGAATTACAGGAGTATTATAAAACACCACGAGGTGGCAGTGCAGGTAGAGCGAGGAATATTGGATTAGACTATGTCAAAGGTAAATGGGTAATATGTGTGGATGCAGATGATCTATTTGTAGAGAATATTGAGGAGTTTCTTGGAATTAAAACAAAGGAGATACAGACACAGACGCGAGAGATGTGGGAGTATGCATGGAACCTATAATGAGAAACGTTATGGATGAAGCATTAGTTAGTGTAATAATACCAACATATAAGCGTTCAGATGATCTGCCACGTGCAATAGATAGTGTTCTGAAGCAAACCTATAACAATATTGAAATTATAGTTGTTGATGACAATGGTGATGGTACAGAATATCAAAAAGCGACGGAGCATCGATTAAAAGAGTATATTGAGTCGGGGAAAATTACATATATTAAACATTCTGTAAATCGTAATGGCTCTGCAGCAAGGAATACAGGATTTAAGAATTGCAGAGGAGAATTTGTTAATTATTTGGATGATGACGATATTTTTCTTGCTGACAAAATTGAAAGGCAAGTCGCAATACTGAAAGAAACAGATAATGTAGTTGGTGGAGCTTATACACCAGTTTGCTATTTAGTAAAGAGTAGAGATGGGATAGTGAAGGAAGTACCATTTTTGTATAAAAAGGAAGGCGACTTGTGTGAGGACTTTCTTGTTGGGGATGCAAGGTTTAATACTTCTGGGCTACTATTTAAGCGTGATGTCATCGAAAGCCTTGCTGGATTTGATGAGTCTTTTAGAAGGCATCAGGACTTTGAGTTGATGATTCGTTTCTTTGAAAAATACACATTGAAGTGTGCTTCGTCTTTTCCTTTATACTATATGGATTATACCAGTGATGGCTCTCATGGTATTGATCCAATGATGAGTTTTGAGTTTGAAAAAGATTTCCTATGCAAGTTTGAGGCCGCTTTAAGAAAAAAGAAGTGTTTTCATAAAGTGTCGCATATTTTGTACTATCAGTGTAGTTTTAAGCAATACCTTGCAGGATATTATTCCTATGGTTTTAGGTCAATGTGTTATAGTTTGAAACATGGGCTGTTCACTGTAAATGAACTAGTAATAATTTTTAAAGCTATAATTAAATCCTTCATAAAAAACGAGAAGTAGTTTTGGATTAAAACAGGCATTTCTTAATGTTCGACATCAAAGTAGACGTAATTATGAGAATCAAGTATGGTATAGAAAAAAATAGAAGAGTAACTGCACCATTACTATTCTAGGGATAATGATGGCAGTAGTGAACAGAAAATACAAATAAAATATAAAAACAATGGATGGATCCGATAAAGAAACTTTGAGAGTACTTTGGGTGAGCCTAGTGGAGTTCCCGCCTTTATGTGAGAAACTTGGAACATCTGCTCCAGCCAGTTGCGGCTGGATGTGGTCATCTGCCAAGTTTTTGCTGAAAATGATGCCTGAGCTAAAGATGGGAGTCATAGTATATTCATATGGCAAGAAGTATATAAAATACGATGTGGATGGTATAAGTTATTATCTTGTGCCCTGTCATTCAATGCATAGAACCTGCGAGGCACAGGTAAATAATTGCAGGCAAGCTATTGATGACTTTAGACCGCAATTTATACACATTCATGGCACGGAGTATTCGTTGGCGCGTGCAGTGTGTGAGGCGAATAAACAGGAATTGCCCATGGTAGCAAATATTCAAGGTTTAGGAGGAGGGATTCTGCCTTTTTCAGATGGAGGACTGTCTTTATGGAGCAAACTTTCAAATATAACCCTATTGGACTTTTATAGAGGAACGTTCTTGATTTCTGCAAAAAGTAAAATGGCGAAAAGAGCAAAAAATGAACGTGAAGTTATTGAAAGGTTAACAGACATCATTGGCCGTACCCAGTGGGATTATGACCATGCCATCACCATGAATCCTAACATTCGCTATCACTTCATGAATGAAACTCTGCGCGATTCATTTTATGAGAAGCCGATATGGAGCTATGAAAACTGTAAGAAACATACCATTTTTGTGAGCAATAGTGGTGTTCCTTTAAAAGGTGCTCATCAAGTACTTAAAGCATTGCCTATTATCATCCAGAAATACCCTGATGTGAAAGTATTTTTTTGTGGAAGCAGTGTTATGAGCAATGATTGGAAATCAATAATCCGTTTTCAAGGTTATCATGTCTACTTAAGGCGATTAGTTAAAAAACTAAATTTGCAGGAGCATGTTCATTTCCTAGGTGTGCTTAACGAAAAACAAATGAAACAGGCTCTTCTTGATGCCAATGTTTATGTGTTACCGTCTGCTATAGAAAATTCGCCTAATAGTCTTTGTGAGGCACAAATACTTGGTGTACCTACTATTGCTGCTTATGTAGGCGGTGTTCCTACACTGGTAGAGGAAAGTAGAACGGGATATTTGTACCGTTACGAAGAGATTGAAATGTTAGCCCAAACAATAATAAGACTGTTTGGACAGACTGATTTTGAAGAATTGTCACGTCATGAGCGTGACGTTGCTTTACGACGTCACGATCGTAAAACAAATGCCAATAGATTAGTCGAGATATATAAAATAATTGGAGAAAAAACAACTGCAGAATAAATATGACCAAAAGTTTCGTATCTAAGATAAAGTTTAGACATATTCTGTATTTTTTTGCACTTATTGCAGGATGGCCTTGCGTATTTGGACTGATGGGGTGGCTGCCGGATTTTAAACTATGTTATATGGCACTGGCTGCAGTACTGGGAGCAATATGTCTGAGTAAAGGGGCACTAAAGATGCCGCAGACTATCACAAACCTGATATTCATACAATGTGTGACGTGGGGTATATACAGCTTGATACATAGTGATACGGCTTATTACACACGTATATTCTATTTAGTCATTGTATATATGCTTTTGGCATTGATGTACCACTATAGGGAAACCATCAGATATGTGAAGATATTCAATGGCTGGATCCTGCTTCAGGCAGTGTTGGGCACAATTGGTGTGTTGTTGGTGTTAATGAATATACTCCATCCCTTTTTTGAGTTTGAACAGATGGATGGTAGAACAGGATATTTTTTCGGCCTCTTTACGACAAAGGCTTATTTGGGCGGCTTAGTTCGTAATGCGGGGTTCTTTGATGAGCCAGGAGCACTTGCAAATTGGGGGGTCATAGCCCTTCTAATGAACAAAATATTCCTGGATGACAAGCTTGTAGAACGCCTTTTAGTGATTGGTCTAGTCTCAACATTCTCAATGGCTTATTTTATACAGGTTTCGTTGTATTTACTGTTGTTCAATACTAAGAAAAAGGGGGGGGGCTTCTATGCTCTTATTGCTTTCGTTTTGTTTTTTTGTGTATTAACTTTTTTTGCTAGTTTCAATGAAGATATTAATCGTGCTATATTTGGCCGTTTCCAAATGGACAATACCACCGGTAAGCTAGCAGGTGATAACAGAACTGCTCTAACTGAAGTAACGTTAGCCTATTTCCTACAGGCTCCTATATTTGGACATGGGGCTTCTGGACTTATTGCATTGTCGCAACATTCTGGTGAATTTGTCGGCGGTAATCCGTTTTCATTGTTGGCTGCTGATGGTATTGTTGGTTATGGGATCTCGCTGCTGCCATTTATCTTTATTTTAGTAAAAAACAGGTACAAGAATAAAGAAATATTGTTTGCATGGCTTATCATTCTGGCAGGTTTTTTTCAAAGACCATATGATGGTACACAATTACTGTATCCATTGCTAATTTACCTGTTTTTACAGACCGAGTTGCTATACAACAGAACAGGATTTTATACAGCTCTGGACAAGAATATAATCATAGGGAAACAAACGCATTAATGAAGAGATTTTTTATAACACATATTCTGCCTCGGGAGTTCGAATTAAAATATAAACTCTCGGTGGCTGCCTGTAATTTCAGTTGGAATTTGATAGATGGTGGCGGTTTTGATCAGTTCTATTCAATCATGCCAACATACGTTCAGTCATCTTTAGACGAAGTGAAAATGCCTGGGTTGATATATTCTAAGTATAGGACTAAGGGTGGATTATGGTGTAAGTTGGCTATTCTTCATGAAAACTGGATGATTTTCAAAAGACTGCCTAAGGACTGCAGTGTATGGATGTACAACATGACTTCACTGACACTTCCATTGTTCTGTCTTTTGAAATGGTTTAGACCGCATACAAAACGAAATGTGATTATTTTGGATTATACTCCAAGTAATGACTGGTTGAGTAGACTATGTCGTTGGGGGTTCAATCATGCTGACGGAACTATCGTACTGTCACCATCGTCCTTGTTTACAGTAAAAAATACATTCTGTTTACCTGGTGTAACACCTTTGCAACAAATTGATGCACCACGCCAGGAATTGGTAAATAATGAATTCTTGTTATCGGGTGTTCTGAATGAACGCATATCAATGGTGTCAAAGGTAATGGAAGCTTTCTCAAAGCTGCCTGAGCTTACTCTCCATATTACAGGCTTCCTTGATGATGACTCTATAATAGAGAAATATAAGACATGCTCCAACATTCATTACCATGGAAAATTGGAGTACGAGGACTATCTTAAGGTGTTTCATAAGGTTTCGTTTCAGTTGAGTACACGAGACCCAGAGAGTCCCGAGAATCAATGCAACTTTCCGTCAAAGGTTATGGAGGCATTGTTGCATAACAGGATTGTACTGACTACAATACATTATCCTCAACTATATGGTGTGAATTATATCAAGATACCTTCGGATGTTGATGGTATGGTAAAAAGTTTATTAGATATTGTCGAAATGCCAAAGGAAAAGCTGTTGAAATATGCTAATCAATCGGATATAGTGAGGCAGAATTTCAGTGCAGAAGTATGGAAGAATACCATGAATAAGATTGAAATGAGATGAAGAAAACATCAAATAGATTAAAATGGCTTGATGTGGCGAAAGGAATTGTCATCATGTTGATGATACTAGGCCATACAGGTCTCCCCCGATATGTGGGTAATGTGATCTTTGCATTTCACATGCCTTTTTTCTTTGTGGCCTCGGGTTTGACCACAATGTTTGAGAAGTATTCCCTTTGTCGTTTCTGTATTAATAAAGTAAAGACGTTGGGCATACCTTTTGTTATCTATTCTGCCATAAACCTCGTTCTTTGGCCTATCGCAGAGGGGGGGGCATTTCCTGACTACTGTTACAACTTTTTAAAAGATGGTTGGGGTGGGGTCGCTTTGTGGTTTATCCCTGTTCTTTTCTTTGCACTGGTTATGGCGAGAATAGTATATAAAGTGAGAAATGTGAAACTGAGATATGTGCTCACACTACTACTTCCTGCAATAAGTGGTGTTTTATGTTATTATCATTTAAACCTACCTTGGAATCTATCAGTTGTACCTTTTGCTTCATTCTTTATCTTGTTTGGTGATTATTGCAAACGATATATAGCTGGTTTGTCAACTTTGCAATGGGAAAGGTGGTACTGGTTTATTATCAGTCTTGTAGTATTTGTATGTATTTCACAGTTATGGCGTATGGATATGGCCTGGAACAATGTATTACCAATGATACCTAAGATAATGGCGGCTTTCTGTGGATGCTACTGCGTTGCAAAGGCTTCAGTGGTTATAGCGGAAAGAATACCTTTGCTGTCGAATATAATGCAGGCAGTGGGACGTGAAACATACATCATATTAGCATTTTCTCAGATAATCATCTTCTCCACTAATACATTTCTAAAGATTGGTGTCATACCTAAATATGCACTATTGGTAATAGGCTTGGTGTTGATAGTTTACGTAAAGAATATAGTTGTAAATACAGTAAAAAGTAAATAATGAGAGTTATTTTCTTATCAAATTTTCTCACGCATCACCAGAAACCCCTAGCGGATGAAATGTACAAACTGTTAGGAGATGGTAACTATGTGTTTGTTAACACAGAAGAGGTATCAGAAGAACGTAAACAGTTGGGGTGGCCTGTATTAGAAGCACCATACTTGAAGCATTATAATGAGAGTAAGGCCGAAGTTGACACGATGGTGAGAGATTTTGATGTGGTAATATACGCACAAGCGCCCCTAGCATTGATTAAGGGTCGTTACAAGGCAGGGAAGCTTGTGCTGTGCAATACTGAGCGGAGATATAAGACTTTAAGTCGTTATCTTAAATATCCCATTAACACATATAAGTCATACTACATTAATAAAGGATTCTTCCTTGCATCAAGCGCTTTTGCCCCAAAAGACTATTGGCTTTCAGGTATGCCCGTGCACAAATGTTTCAAGTGGGGTTATTTTCCTGAAGTAAAAACATACGATGATATAGAAGCGTTAATCGATGCGAAGAACAGTAGAATAAAAGCATCTTCGGATGTTTCCATCCTATGGGCCGGAAGGCTCATAGGATGGAAACATCCGGAATCGGCATTAGCTCTTGCTGAAAGACTGAAGAATGATGGTTATCGATTCCATATTGATATAATAGGGACTGGAAAACTTGAAGATAATCTAAAAACCAAGATGGAGTATCTTGGGCTAAAGAATTTTGTTCATTTTCTAGGCCGTATGACACCCGATGAAGTAAGATCTTATATGGAGAAAGCGGATATTTACCTGTTTACCTCTGACCGACATGAGGGATGGGGGGCTGTCCTGAATGAGAGTATGAATAGCGCATGTGCAGTCATAGCAAGTGATGCAATTGGCTCTGTTCCTTATTTAATAAAAGACGGAGTTAATGGTATGAAATATCAATGTGGTAATGTAGACGACCTTTATAAAAAGGTGAAATGTTTGATAGATCAACCTACAGACCGGTTTAAGATGCAGCGGGCGGCTTATGAAACGATACATGAAATATGGAGTCCAAAGAATGCCGCATCATGCTTAATTAGATTGTGTGAGGCACTATTAAAAGGAAATGTAACGCCTATAGCAGAGGGGCCAGGAAGTAATGCTGATTTGATATTTGATAAGTGCTTTGTATAAAAGCACAAGAGCTTATAGTAAAGATGAATAAGAATAATCCCACAATACTGCAAATTAATGTAACTGCCAATAGTGGTAGTACCGGCCGTATAGCAGAACAAATAAACCAACTCGCCCGGGCTCAGGGCTTTAAAACTTATTTAGCCTATGGTCGTAGTATGCAACCAGGACGTAGTGAATTTATTCATGTAGGAAACCGGTGGAATGTATATGAACATTATTTGGAGGGTAGGCTGTTTGATAATGACGGTCTTGCAAGCAGACTTACAACTCGTAAATTCATACGACAGATACAGGCAATTCAACCAGATATTATTCACCTTCATAACTTACATGGTCATTGGCTTAATTATCGGATTTTATTTGAATATCTGAATACGCTTAACATTCCTATTGTTTGGACTACTCATGACCCGTGGCCTTTTACAGGCTGTGGCCATTTTAGCATGGTTAACTGCTATCGTTGGTGTGAAGGTGGTTGCACGAACGGATGTCCTCGTAAAAATTTTTCTGGTATCAAGAAGCTGATTGAAAAAACGGAGAAACATTTTCTTCTTAAGAAAAGATTGTTTACGCAAATAAAAAACCTTACAATAGTCGCAAACAGTAAATGGATGGAGTCTGTTGCAAAACGTAGTTATCTTTGCGACAAGAGTATAGTTACTATTCTCAATGGAGTGGACGTCCAAGCTTTCAAGCCTAAATATTTACCAGAGGTTCTAAATAAATATGGGATAAATAATATGCATTATGTGGTAGGGGTTGCAACAGCATGGGACAAAAGAAAAGGTATAGAAGATTATAAGAAATTGGCTGAAAGATGCGGAAATATAAGAAAAGTGGTTTTAGTAGGAATGAATTCGAAACAGGCTGAGCAGTTGAAGAAATTTGACATAATAACGATACCTAAGACAGAAAGCGTTGAGGAGCTTGCGGCTATTTATACAGGCTCAGATGTCGTCCTAAATCTTAGCTATGAGGAGTCATTTGGGCTTACTTCTGTAGAAGGTTATGCGTGTGGTAAGCCAACTGTCGTTTATAATTGTACTGCAAGCCCAGAATTGATTGAAAATGATAATACTGGAAGGATAGTTGAACCCGGAGACATTGATGCTATAATAAAAGCTATCGAAGATCTTACTCAAAAGGATAGAATTGTAGTTTCAACGGCATGCAGGCAGTTGGCGTTAAGTAAGTATGATAAAGACATTTCTTATTCAAGTTATATATCTCTTTATAATGATTTGCTAAATAGAAAGGTCAAAGGATAGTCAAAATTAGAATGCGTATGATAGTGAATTTTCAAAAATTATACGATTTTGCTCCTGTTTGGACACAAAATCTTATGTGTTCTATTAAGGGGTGGACGATAAAACGAAGGAGGTACGGAGAGGGATTCTATGCAGAGCTGGATGCTCTTGAGAATGGAAACCACAATCCAGAAGAAGAACTTAAATCTTTTCTTAACCAGGCCAAGAAAGTACCCTTTTATCGTGAGGTATTTAAAAAGAATGATGGCAAAGATGGACTAGAACTCCTAAAAGCGTTTTCCATCCTAACGAAGGATGTAGTGAAAGGGAATATCGATGCATTCGTAAATACTGTCTGTGATGAGCCCAAGTTTGAAATGAGAACCAGCGGCACTACTGGTGGTGGATTGGTGTTTCCATATACTATTCGCATGGAGAACAAGCACTGGGCTATATGGTGGCGATACCGTCGTCGTTTAGGTATTGACCTTGATACATGGTGTGGGTGGTTTGGTGGTAAACGTATTATTGATCCCAATAACAAAAAAGCACCATATTGGCGTGTTAACAAACCTGGTAGGCAAGTAATGTTCAGCACGCTACACCTTACCCGAGAAACTGTAGTGTTATTCCGTGATGAGATTGAAAGACGTAAACTGCAATGGCTACATGGTTATCCATCTCATATTGCAAAGTTTGCTGCATTTGCGTTAGATGCCGGTTTAGAACCACTGAAGGGCGTGAAGTGGGTTACAACAGGCGCTGAGAACCTTTTGGGAAACCAGTTGTCATTGATGCAACGAATGTTCCCAAATGCAATGATACGGCAGCATTATGGCCTAATGGAGGGTGTTGCTAATATGAGCCAGGATATAAATGGAGAGTGGCTGGTAGATGATGATTTTGCATACGTGGAATTTATTCCTGTCTCTGAAGATAATCCTAATGTTTGCAGAATTATTGGAACAGGATTTTCAAATCCAGCTTTTCCCTTAATTCGATATGATACCGGAGATTTAGCAACTGTAGAATGGAAACCAGATGGGAGCGTAAGAGTGTTGAGAATTGATGGACGTTCAAGTAATGTACTTAAAGGGCCAGATGGATTTGAGATTAATGAGGCACGTTTGAGTATCGTACTTCATGATTTCAATAATATTGTAGAAGCACAATTTATTCAGAATTCTTTGACCGATATTGATTCGTTGATTGTAAGAAATAGCGCTTACAATGAAGCTGATGAGCATAAATTAAGAGCAAATATCTCTGAATGTTTTGACAAGCGGATGTCTGTAAATATAATATATGTAGAAGAAATCGAAAGACCAACGTCAGGGAAACTAAAGTTAGTAGTAAATAAAATGCAGTAAATATAATTACGATAATGAAACAAATAGTTCAAGACTTAAAATCAGGTGCTACCGTATTGGAGGAGGTTCCAGTTCCTCAAGTAAAAGGTGGTTATGTGTTGATAAAAACCACGAGAACGCTCGTTTCTCTTGGTACAGAGCGTATGCTTGTGGAGTTTGGAAAGGCGAACCTTATTGATAAAGCACGTCAGCAGCCAGATAAGGTAAAGCAGGTATTAGACAAGATAAAGACCGATGGCTTACAACCAACCCTAGAGGCTGTATTCAATAAACTTGGACAACCCCTGCCTCTTGGCTATTGTAATGTGGGTAAGGTGGTGGCTGTAGGACGTGGTGTTACTGAGTTCCAAGTAGGGGATAGAGTAGCCTCTAATGGTAATCATGCAGAATATGTATGTGTACCACAGAACCTTGTAGCTAAGATTCCCGATAATGTGACAGATGATGAGGCTGCATTTACAGTAATTGGCTCTATCGGCTTGGAGGGTATTCGCCTCCTGAAGCCCGAGTTGGGAGAGACCATCGTTGTGGTTGGCCTTGGACTGATAGGTCTGATAGTAGCTCAACTGCTTCGTGCGAATGGTTGTCGTGTGGTGGGCGTTGAATTTGATCAGGCGAAGCTTGACCTTGCTGCTCAGTGGGGGGTGATACCTGTGAATCCTGCCAAGGGTGATGACCAAGTGAAGGTAGTTGAGGAATTGACTACCGGAATTGGTGCTGATGGTGTTATTATTACGGCTTCTGCCCATGATGACAGTATTATTCATAATGCTTGTCTGATGAGCAGAAAACGTGGTCGCATCATCCTCGTGGGTGTGATAGGCCTGAATATGCGTCGTGATGACTTCTATAAAAAAGAACTTTCGTTCCAGGTATCATGCTCATATGGTGCTGGTCGCTACGATGAAGAGTATGAGAACAAGGGTCACGACTATCCTTTTGCTTATGTCCGTTGGACGGAGAAGAGAAACTTCCAAGCCATCCTTGGTGCGATAGCAGACGGTGGGTTGAATGTGAAGCAACTGATTACAGAGAACGTAGAATTAGATAATTACAGCGAGATTTATGGCGATATGCGTAAGAAGGGCAGTATTGCCTCTATCATACGCTATCCCGAAGAGGTGGCTCAGAATCGTGTAGTCGCCATTGAAGATGTACATGCAGCTGCAGGTGGTGGTAAGATGGGTATCATTGGCGCAGGTAATTATACTGGTGCTACGGTAGTTCCATGTCTTAACAAGTGTGGCGCGAAAGTGAAGTATATCGCCAGTGCTGGTGGGCTGAGTGCAAAGACAATGGCAAAGAAAGCAGGTGCAGAATATGCCACTTCTGACTATACCGAGATTCTGAAAGATCCAGAGGTGAATATGGTTCTGATTACCACTCGCCATAATCTCCATGCCAAGATGGTGAAAGAAACACTGGAGGCTGGTAAGAGTGTGTTTGTAGAGAAACCACTTTGCTT
>AUXO017806318.1_pt1 | contig 21028 bp, 22 predicted proteins | sample 768731 | NCBI WGS metagenome assembly AUXO01 (sample SAMN02715735, study PRJNA202380) | gut metagenome | biome: sheep rumen | host: Ovis aries | place: New Zealand: Palmerston North
TCGAACCCTAGACCCACTGATTAAGAGTCAGTTGCTCTACCAACTGAGCTAGCCAGACAAACGCATTAAGCAACAATTATTTTACTTAATTTAAAGCTTAATGTCAATATTTTTTCACTATTTAATTGAAGTTATTTCTATTTGGTATACACCATTTGGACTTTCAACATCAACAATATCGCCAACTTTGCGATTAAGAAGAGCTCTTGCTATTGGACTTTCATTGGAAATCTTGCATGCAAAAGGATCAGCCTCTTGACTTCCAACAATTTGATATTCTTCAACATCATCAGAATCATCCATGTATTTAATTTCAACTGTATTACCAATATTAACAACACCTTTATCTTGTTTTAAACTATCAATAATTTCTACATTTTCTAATAGTTTTTCTAGTTGTTTAATACGACCTTCTATTTCAGCTTGTTCATTTCTTGCAGCATCATAGTCAGCATTTTCTGATAAATCTCCTAAACTTCTAGCGTCTTTAATCGCTTTTATATTTTCTGGACGTTTAACGTTAATTAAGTGATCAAGTTCATCTTTTAATTCTTGATAACCTTGTTCAGTTAACAATGTTTTACTTTTTTCCATAATTCTCCCTCTTTTTTAAAACATACCTATACATTATATTATAATGCCAAATAATTGTCAATTATTTTTTTGTGTAATCTATGTGATATAATTAACTCCTCTTTTTTAATATTTTGCTATTCATTTTTTTATCATATTTTATTATCGATTGAACATCTATTAAACGGCTTCTTACTTCTTCTTCTGATGATTCATACTTTTTCATAAGCATCTTTATGAAAGTTAGTCCATCAACAAAGAAACGCTCATCATGATATATATTTATTTCCTGCAAAAGATCATTATAAGGCATTTTAAATGCCAAAGATAAATAATCTAAATCATTTTTATTATATTGCTTTAAGTCAGTTTTTTCATTTTTTATATCATTTTCTATTTCAATCATTCTTGATACTGTAATCTTTTCTTTATGATAATTTTTACTGATAATTTCATCAATTTCTTTAGATGACAGATTTAAATTTATATTTTTTTCTAAAAAGAAAGCTAAATTAAATTCATCAATAAATCTTTTAGCTCTAACATATCCATATTCAGGATATGTATTTTTGCTATATAAAAGTTTTAATGCTACTAACTCTAATATATATTTTCTAATTAATTCATCACAATCATGAATATATAATGTTAAAGATAAATTATTTGAATCAATATCATCTTTATATTTGTTATTAAGTACTTTATATAAAGAAATTAAATCTAAATCTTCATCATCGATAATATTAATACTTTTATCATTTAAGTATTCTTCCAAATTATTATTATCATATATTCTTCCAGTTAATGAGTCAGCAGAAATAAATAATTCAGGATTTTTAAAATATGTACTATTACCATCCATTTTCAATGGTAATCTAATATTAATTGCTCTATCTTGATTATTTCCACCAATTAAACTACGGTATCTTGCTTCTAATATTGATATTGATTTATTAGACATGTGATATAATAAATCATTAATACTTAAACTATTAAATTCACTCTGAAATTTATTAAAATATATATCTTTTTTTCCATATTCTATATCAAGTGCACGATTGGGATATTTTAATTCATACCAGTTTACAATCGTGTTAATTAATACTTGTAAATCATCTAATTCAAAATATGTTCGATAACCATTTTTCTTTATTTTATTAAACCACGTTCTAAACTGCTTATTTTCTTTTAATTCGTATTTTTTTTCATCTTCTCTATAGAAATTCTTTGCTTCAGATAATGTCATATAGCCTCCAACTTACTTTATTGTATAGAAACACTCTTTTTATGTCAATTTACTTTTGTAAACTATTGTATTCTTTTATTAAGTAAGCATCTGTCATTAATGAAAGATAATCAATTACTATGCGTTTATTATTTGTTTTTTTATATTCAGTAGACATAGAATTCAAAAAATTTACATAAATAGAACTATTAATATTCTTATTTTCTAAATCATTTAAATAGCTATAATAAAGACTATTAAAAATCTTTTTATAATATTCCAATTGTTCACTAGAATTTGCTTTATTGTATATATGAGTATAATTAAAACTAACTAACTCTTTTAATGCTTTAAAAACATTATCACTTAATTTAATATAGTTTTTACCACTACTATTTTCTATTACATCACAAACTAATTTATTAACAATATCTCGATTAGTATTCCCTAATATTTTAGTTATATTACGAGGAATATCTTCTCTTTTAACAAAATTAAGTCTTATAGCATCTTCTAAGTCTCTTCCTGAATAACTTATCACATCAGCAAGTTTAACTACACATCCTTCTATTGTCATTGGATCAAAGGATACATTCATCTTATGCATTTTATATGCATCATAGTAATTTTTTAAAAATTCTTCTTTACTTTTATTAACTGGTCGATATATATTATTCAATATTTCTCCATTATGACACAGTATTCCATCAAGAACTTGAATTGTCAAATTAGCTCCCTCGCCATCTTGCTCTAATACTAGATAATTTCTAACGCCTTCGATGTTATGCATAAATGTTTCATCAAGTTCACGTATACTTATTTCATTTAAAATTTTCTCCCCTACATGACCTAGAGGAATATGTCCAATATCATGTGAAAGCGCTATAGCTTCAATTAAATCTTCATTTAAATTTAAGGCTCTCCCTATTGTTCTTGATATTTTACTGACTAATAAAACATGAACAATTCTCGTTTGAACATTGTCATTACTTTTAAAAGAAAAAACTTGTGTTTTGTTCATATATCTTGTAAATGAAGCATAATTAATTATCTTATCAATATCTCTTGCAAAAGGCGTACGAAAATCATCCGTAAAGGGATATAGCCTTTCGGCTTTAGTATCTTGCGTAGCAAAAGAACTTAAATTATTCATAATATCTCCTTATCATTGAAGCATATGGTATTTCTTCATCAATTTCAAAGTGCAGAATTTCTTCTGCATGATTAGCTTTTTCAACACTTTCATTTTTTTCATTGTACAAATTGTCAACTTTATGTAAAATTCTTCTACCATCTGGTGTAAATATTTCTACCATATCACCAACACTAAAATAATTTCTTTGTGAAATTGTACATAATTTAGTTTGCTTATCATAATCAAGAACAAAACCTAAATAATCTTGATTTGAAATTTCCCAACGACCTGAATAATATTGATCAGTCATATCCGCTTCACGTGTCAAAAAATGCGTACTATTATCGCGATTAGATACACGACTTAAAATTTTATTTTCTTTATCAATAATTTCTTTCGTTAATGTACCAGCGTAGTAGCTATCAATAATTTTTCGATAACTAGAAAGAACTGTCGCTAAATAATATGGCGAACGCATTCTCCCTTCTATTTTCAAACTTTTAACATTACTTTCAATCATATCACGAATGATATATGAAGCATTTAAATCTTTAACAGCCATACTAAATGGTTTATCATCGATAGTGAAATTAAAACGGCATACTTGAGCGCAACCTCCACGATTGGAATCACGATTAGTAAAATAATTAGATAATACACAACGACCTGAATAAAATGTACACATAGCACCATGAATAAAGACTTCGATATCAATTCCCGTTTCATCAATAATCTCTTTTATTTCTTTAAGTCCTACTTCACGAGCTAAAACCACACGATCTATTCCTTCATTTTTTAAGAACTTAACACTTTCAACATTGGTTGTTGATGCTTGCGTACTAAGATGAACCTCAACATTTTTAAAATTTTCTTTAATATATCGAACGATAAATAAATCACTAACAATGAAAGCATCAATTCCTGCTTCAACGACTTTTTTTATGTAATCATATACTCCATCAATATCTTCATTATGAAAAACGATATTTAATGTTAAGTACACCTTTTTATTTAGTTTATGAGCAAAAAGACATGCCTCTTTAATTTCTTCAAGGGAAAAATTATTAGCATTAGCACGAAGAGAATAATCACGTCCTCCAATATACACAGCATCTGCACCATATAAACAAGCTATTTTAAGTCTTTCTAAGTCTCCAGCTGGACTTAATAATTCAATTTTTGTTCTCATTTTTCACCTTATAAATTGTCTTTTTATAATAAAAGACTGTATCATTACTTTTAGTTAATTCTTCTATTTTTTTATTAGCATCTGTTTCATTCGTTTTACCATCTAGTAAATCTTTAAAAATGCTTAGACATTTAATAAATGTTTCATGATCCATCATTTCTTCATTTAAAAGTCCATAATCCAAAATATTAGATAAATTAAAACAAGGTTTTATTCCATTTAAAATATTGCCATACATTATTCTTGTTCCTAAATCACTTTCTTTAATAAAATATTTATTTTCATCATCACTTTTTATTTCATAGAAAGTATTTTTCTTTTCTTCATTATGATACAAAAAATAATTAGTTAACAATTTTCTTTTAGTAAAAGATACATCAGGATATCCAAAAAGAAAACTAATTAATTTAATTTTACTTTTTTCTCTTATTTCCTTTATTTCATCTTCCGTTATTTCACTGGATAAATAAACATACTTACATCCCTTATCTAAATAATAATTACAAGTATTATAATTTGTTGTCATATGTTCTTGTCCCCAAATAAGTGGAATATTTAAATGAAGTCTTGTTACTATAGATAAAATACTTAAATCATAAAATAATACACCATTAATCATTAGTTTATCAAGTTCAATGAGCAACTTCTCTAATCTTTTTAAATCACTATTAAAAATATTCTTATTTAAAGAAATAAATATTTCAATATTAGGATAATCTTCTCTTAACTTTTTTACTTCTTCTAAGGAATATTCTATAAAACTTATACTAAAATCTTTTATTCCTATAATAAAAGAATTAGTATAGTCTAAATAATCACCAATATTCTTATTATTTAAACCTACTAAAACTTGCATACTTACCTTCTTTCAGTAACAGCAATGCCATCACCTATTTTATAAATAATGGTTTTATAAACCATATTATTTTCGAGAAAATAAATGTAATCTTTAATTTTTCTTACAATACTACGAATATTTTTACTTGGAAGCTCTTCTTCTGGCATTTCTACATATCCATGAAATCCCATATTATCCGTAATAATAAAACCATCATCTTTTAAATTGTTTTCAAAACGTGTAAAAAACTCTTGATTTTTACCTTTAGCAGCATCAATGAAAATTAAATCAAATTTATCCTCAAATTCCATATTTAATGCATCATTAAAAATCAAGGTAATTCTATTTTCTAGTCCAAATTTCTTAATATTTTTGAGTGCTTCTAAGTATCTTATTTCGTCTCTTTCAATTGTTGTAACGTGGACATCTTTATTAACTAAAGACATCATAATAGCTGAATATCCAATTGCAGTTCCTATTTCTAGAATATTTTTTATTTGTTTTTTATCCACAAAACTTGTTAAAAACTCTATTCCATCATCTTGCATAATTGGAATGTTTTCAACTTTAGCATACTCCTTAATTCTTTTTATTTCAGCTGACGTTTCTTCTTTCGTCATAATTCCTCCTAAAGTCCCCCGTTTATTTTCGCTAATTCTTTCTTTTTATTTTCAAAGTCTTTGCTTTTGGAATAAAAGAATGTCTCTCCTGTATTAATATTAGCAATAAAGTAAATATAATCAGTTTCAGGATATCTAACACTTGCTAAAATACTTGATTCAGATACTGTTGATATTGGTCCAGCAGGTAATTTTCCAGCCATGCTGCTACTTCTTGTATTATAGGCATTTACTGTATTATATTCACTTTTCTTTAACACTTTTTTACCATCATCTATTTTTAATGAATAACGTGTTGTAACATCACTTCCAAGACTCATTTTCTTATGGATACGATTAACAAAAACACTTACTACTTTTTCACGATAATCTTCTTTGTTGCGAACTTCCATTTCAGCCATCGAAGCAAGCGTTAAAAGTTGATGAGTTGAAAACTCACTTTTTTCTATTTCTGCCTTAAGTGGCGTTAAAACACTATCCATCTTCTTTAATAATTTTTCAAATATTTCTTCTACTTTCACATCTTTATTTTTAAAACGATATGTATCTGGATATAAATATCCTTCTAATGAATAATATATTTTATTATCTAATATTTCATCAGTAATAAACCAATAATCATTAATTAAACCTTTTAAATATTCTTCATTTTTTAATAAATTAAAAACATCTTCTTCAGTATTATTCGTATTTTTAGCAATAATACTTGCTATTTTACGCATATTAATACCTTCTTGAAAAGTTAAACTTATTTCATCTTCACTATATTTATTACCTTCTTGTAATTCTTTAATTATTTCATCTAAAGACATATTTTTACTTAATTTATACTTTCCAGCTTTTAAATTATTTATGCCATTTATTTTTAAATATATTTTATAAAATGTCGTACTTCTAATCAAATCATTATCTTTTAATATCTCCCCTATTTCTATTCCGTTAGATTTTTCGGGAATAACAATTTCAATTTTCTCACTACTACCACCTACAGCACTTGTGTAATGAACAAAAAGAAGTCCAAATACTAAAAGAATAATTCCAACAACTAAAAGAAATACGAAAATAATTTTGCGTATTTTCTTCATCATAACTCCTAATTATTATTTATTTCCGTTTGCTTGTCCTTGAATTTCTTCTTGTAATGTTTGTAAAATAGTGTCAATTACTTTCCATTCTTTTTCGGTTTTAATATCTTCTAATTTCATTTTTTCATCTTTTGGATCATAAATTGATGCATATACTTTTACTTTGCCATTCTCATCTTTTGTATTATCTGTATAAACAATATAATTCTTGTTTGTTTCTTCACTTTCAAATGTAAATAAAATATCGCATATTACTTCATTGCCTTTTTCATCATAAACTTTAATCGTATTTTTTTCTTCCATTATTTTACCTTCCTATCTAAGTATGATTGCAAGATAATTACACTTGCCACACCATCAACCTTCATTTTTCTTTTTTTTCGGCTTGTGTCTGCATTTATTAAGACATTATTGGCAACAACACTGGTTAATCTTTCATCTTCCATTATAACTGGAATTTGAATTTCTTTTTCAAGTTTTTCTTTAAAATCTAAAGTTATTTGAGCTCGTTCCCCAATGGTATTATTCATATTCTTTGGAAATCCTAATACTATTTCATCTATCTTCTTTTCTAAAACAATCTTCTTAACTTCTTGAACTAAATAATTATAATCTTCATTATGTCTTAAAGTCATATAATTTGTAGCAATTATACCTGAAGATAAACTAATACCCAGTGTTTTTGTTCCTAAATCAAGTCCAATATAACGCATAACACCTCCGACAACAATATCTTATCATTATTCAAATTAAATTTCAACTAGCAAAAAAGAGAACCATTGTCCTCTTAATTATTATCAATATAATTTTTAATTATTTTAATAAAGTTTTCTGTATTACTAACAAACTTTTTAGGTTGAAACGTTTTTAATTTCTTTATTGTCTCTCCTAAATCGTCCCCATCATTATATGGAAGTATATAACCTAATTTAGAAAACTCTCCTACAATTTGTAATTGATGATCATTAAGGTGTTCACCATATTTAGCAAGACGTGGACAAGCAATAATCTTTTTTCCTTGTTTAATCCCATTTAGAATAGATCCTTCGCCACCATGTGTAATTAAAAAATCGCATTCTTTTACTAATTCACCAAATTTCTCTCGGTCAATCAAATCAAACATTTCCATATTTTTGGTTTCATATCTTCCAAAATTATATCCAGCTTGAACAATAACTTTATCTTTAATATTACCCTTTTCAATTTCTTTATCAATTGCTTTAAGCAATCTGAAAAACTGTTTATCCTGTGTTCCAAGTGTTACAAGTATCATTAGAAAATCCACCCCCCATATGTTGCATCAGGATAAAGTTCTTTTAAACTTTCCCACTGAATAACAAAGAAATCTGCAAATTTATAAACTAATCTACCCGTTTTAGACTTTGTAGAACTATTAGCAAAAGTTTCAATATATATAACTTTACTACCAAAAATATGACCAATTAAACACATTGGACCTGATGTATGCGTTCCCGTTGTAACAATATACTTTGGTCTTATTTTAATATACAAAACTAATGATTTAAAGGTATTATATATTAACTTAAAGGGATAAATAATTCGATTTAAAAAAGTCGTATAAGTACCATAAACTAAATAATTAACTCTTTTAGGATAGATATCTTTTAAAGACAACGTTGATTTTGTTTTTTCAGTAATTAAATGATAGTCATAATCATTGAACATACTTTTTAATTGCATTAGTTCATCAAGATGACCACCTGTGCTTGCAATAAACAATACCTTTTTCATATTCACTCCTAACTTATCATCTATACCATTATAACATAGATAATGAAAATTTTTCACTAATTATTCTGCTTTTTCAATAAATGTATTTTTATATGAAGATACATTGCCAACATCAAGCATTTTACCAGAAGGAATAAAGGCAACCATACCTTTTTCTTTTCGAACATCATCTAAAACACTAGTAATTTGATATTCACCATTTTCAAGTTTATTATTTAAAATATTTTCTTTCAATTTTTTAAAAACATCTTCTGTTAAAATATATTCTCCAAAAACAGCATAGTATTTTTTGGTATTTTGTACTTTAGTATAATACTTTTCTTCAGCAATATTAATATCTGGTTTTTCAACCATTTTATCAACATCAAAATAATTTTTATTATTTTCTATTTTTCCACATAAAATTCCATATTTTGAAACATCAGATAATTTAACTTCACCAACCGATACTGAAAGTTTATTACTTTTACTAAAATTATTTAAAAACTGTTCAGTACATGTCTTATTCGAATAAGACTTATATAATTGATCTCCAAGTACTAGTAGAACTGGATCTTTTCCTGCAAAATCAGAGCAAAGTGATACTGCATGACCTAAACCTAATTTATCTTTTTGAACAACATATGATATTTTATTACCTATTTTTTGAATAAATGATTCATATTCTAATAATTCTGGTGATAACTTATTTGTTATTTCATTAGATAACCTTTGATTAAATAACTTGTCATATTCAAATTTATCTTCTTCATCAATTATTAAACATACTTCTTCAATTCCAGCATTTATTACTTCTTCTATCAAACATAAAATAACTGGTTTTATTATTCCTTTATCAACTACTGGTAAGAATGCTTTTTTAATACATTTTGTAATTGGAAACATACGAGTTCCATTCCCAGCTACTGGAATAATCGCTTTTTTAACTGGCTTAGTTGGTTCAATCGTTAACACATAAGCATGCATATGAAGCTTTTCTTCAAAATATTTTCTTATCAATTCTTGAGATTCAGCATCTTTAGCAAGAATTTGAACAGTACCATCTCCTTGAGAACCAACGCCTTTTCTACCATAAGAATGGGAAATAATATATGCATCATTTAATACACTATGTAAAACCGGTGATGTAAGCTCATCCTTACAAGCAATTGATACATACTTATCAAAGTCTCGCTGAGCTTTGTTCATTAATTGGCCAAGCTTTTCTATCTCTCCATTTTCGATACATTTAACGCTTTCTAAAACATTTTCTTTATTATTTTTTCCAAGTCCAAAATGAACAGATTCATCTATTTCATTTAATGCAAATGGATAAGACCTATTTAAATCACCTAATATTTTAATAGTATTCTTTTTTGAATTAAGATCAGCAAAAACAAAATATAATTTTTTCTGTACTTTTATATTTTGAATTTCAGTTTTATCTCCATCAAAAGTCATAAGGATAGGTTTCTTGCCAAAAGCACAAGCTTGATCTAACTTACCACAACGTGATGGTGTTGTAACTTCACCAAGATATGCTAAATTCATTTCACCAACAATATTTAAATGTAAATTATATAATTGATTAAAGGCACGAGCAACAAGTACACAAATAGCAGCTGATGATGATAATCCCTTCTTTTCTGGAATAGTTACTTTAGTGATAACAATTTCAATACCACTAATGTTATATTGCTCTTTAATACAAGCAGCAACACCTGCAGCATAAGACCAATACCCACCTTCTTCAGCAACTTTTTTAAGTTTATCATAATCCATTTCACATTCAAATGAGTTATCATTGAAAGAATTTCGCACTTTAAATGTATCAGCTATACATGCTTGTGCGTATATTCCTTCTTCAATTCCTGTTACAATAGCATAACCTTTTTCAATTTTATTATTAACATTTCGATATCTACCAGCCCAATCACTATGTTCACCCATAATGCAAAGTCTTCCTGGAACAAATAAATCAATATAATTATTCATACTTCACCTCTTAATACTTTTTAAGATACATACTAATTGTATCATAAATTTTTCTATTATATTAAAAAAATTGTCTAATCTTTACGAATAATGAAAAAAAGAAGCCTATTTTGCTTCTACAACTAGCTTTATTGCTGTTTTCTCTTCACCATCAATTTCAATCGCTGCAAAAGATGGAATGCAATATAAATTTCTACCACTAGGTGCAACAAATCCTCTTGCAATTGCGATAGCCTTAATTGCTTGATTTAGTGCTCCTGCACCTACTGCTTGAATTTCAACTGTTTTCTGTTCACGCAAAACATTAGCAAGAGCTCCAGCAACACTATTTGAATTAGATTTACTACTAACTTTTAATATTTCCATAATTATTTTTCCTTTCAATTAAATATATTAATAATAATAAAAAAAAAGAACTTTAAGTTCTTATTCATCTAATAAATCTTCAATTTGTTTAATAATTTTTTCAATATTATAGTGATAATTAAGTAAATTCTTTTTAAAGACGTCTAATTTTTTTGGATTATTAATAATTGACAAAATTCCTTCATATAAACCATCTTCAGAATTTTCAAAAACCATACCATATTTACTATCCATGATTTCTTTGATACTAGCAACATCCAAAGATAATACAGGAATACCACAAGATAAAGCCTCTATTATAACTAATCCAAATGGTTCATAATGTGAACACATTAAAAACAAATCGGATGCTTTAACATATGGAAAAGGATTTTTCATTCTTCCCATAAGTAAAACCTTATCTTCTAAGTTGTTTTCTATTATTTTATTCTTAACTAAATTATACTCAGGTCCATCACCAATAAGACGTGTAACAACATTTTCTAGTTTCTTTTCTTTATTAAGTTTTGATAATACATCAATAAGACGAGAATATCCTTTCATTTCATGTATTCTACCAACTGAAATCAAATTAATTTTGTTCTTATCAAAATTAATTGTCTCTTGATTTGCCATTTTAACAATTTTATTTTGATCAACAATATTATATATTACTTCAGTATTATGAACATTATATTTCTTTTTAAAGCGTTCTAAAACCGATTTAGATATTGCAATTATTTTATCAAACTTAGGAAATATTTCCATAAATAATGAATGATAATTACCTGTACAATCATACATTGAATAATCAGAATGCAACCAGTGATATTTCTTTAAACTATCACCATATGCTGTAAAAATTGCCGTAAAACCATCTTTAAAAGCAACTTCTACATCATATTTTTTGGTTAATATTTTTTTTCTTTCTTTAATAATTCTTCTACCTATTAATTTTGTTTTCATAAGAAAGACAACTCGCATTTTAGAAATAATTTTTTTAATATTTTTACTATTTAAAACTTCTTTAAAAGTATAATCAATAGTGTTAAAAAATTTAGTTCCATAAATAATATTAACACCTTTAGGTAAATCATCTAAATAGTCCCCTCTATTATGCAATACTAAAACATCAATATTATATTTACTAATATTAATTCGATTAATTATATCAGATAAAAGTACGGCTACTCCTCCCATCATCTTTTCATCAATAACAAACAATACATTCTTTTTCATAATCTACTTCCTTAATAATATTTTAACAAGCCAAATTTGATTATAGTAAAATAAATTACAAATAATTTTATATTTTATATTCTCTAATTTATAATACTTATTTTTTCGCCATTTAGGAAACTTGTCATGCATAATTTTATCTATCTTTTTAATATTTGAAATACCTTCTTTATATAACATAAAGCGAAGTGATGGTGCATGTAATAAATATTCAATGTAAACGTACTCTAATTCATAATGATATTTATCAAGTAATTGGTACTCATCAAATTTATGGTACAAGTTTTCCAAAGAATCAAAAATGTCCTCCCATTTTTTATCGTAATATGTTTTATTTAAAATAGACCCATTACGCTGCAAATAATAGTAAAATGGTTTTTCTATATATGAAAACTTTCCTGCTACCGCGCAAAGAAATGGCATAATAGCATTATCTTCAAAATAATGATTTTCTAAAAATTCAATTTTATATTGATTAAATAGTTCTTTTTTTATTAATTTACATACAGCTCCCGGCATTGATGTTACACTAGATTTAATATTATCAATAAAATGTGGAATAATATTAATGTGCTCTTTATTACCATCTTCATATAATTTATAATAGTCACAAATAACAAGATTAACTTGATCTTTTTTTATTTGATTATACATTTCTTCTAAACAATTAAGTTCTAAATAATCATCACTATCTACAAAAAACAAATAGTCACCATGTGCTTTTTTGATGCCATAATTTCTTGCACTAGCTAAGCCACCATTTTCTTTATGATAAACTTTTATTCTTTCATCATGAAAATTTTCTTCAATTATTTTCATGGAATTATCTTTAGAACCATCATCAACAATTATAATTTCCATATTTTTAAAGGTTTGATTAACAACACTATTAAGACATTTATAAATATACTCTTCAACACCATAAACAGGAATTATTACACTTATTTTTTCCACATTTATCACCTCTTTTCAATTATTTCATATAATTTATTTATTATATCTTGATTATACTTTTGAACATCAAAATGCTTTTCTACAACGTATCCATTGTCTAAAAAATCTTTCATTCCCTTCAAATATGCATCTTCATTATTATCAGTTACAATTCCATATCCTTCTAAATCTATTTTAGCATCTGAAACATCTGTTGTAATGATAGGCTTTGAAAATAATTTAGCTTCCTGAAAAACAACGGGATTACCCTCTCTTCGTGAAGATAATAAAACAGCATCACATTTTTCAAAAAAAGGGAATGCATTACCTTGAGGTCCAAAGAATGTGACAATATTTTCCAGTTTTAACAGTTTAACCTTTTCTTTATAAGAATCAGTATCTTTTCCTTTTCCAACCATCCATAAATTAAAATCATATCCTTCATCAATTAATCTTCGAACACAATTAAGAAGCATAAATATATTTTTATCTTTTTCTTCATGCCGTCCAACATTTAAAAATGTAAGTTTATTCTTTTTAATATCAATCTTTTCTTTTCGTTTTTTTTCAATTTCGACTAAATCTAAAGGATTGTTTAAGACATATAATTTTTGGTTTGTATTAGAGTAAAGTTTTAAATACTTTTCTTTTAATTTATTAGAAACAAAAACGACCTTTTTATACTTCGTAGCTCGCGAATATTTTAAATATTTTTTTCCCTCTTCATTTGTCTCCCAATAATTACCATGAAACCATATGGCATTATTTTTGGAAAAAAACTTACTTAAAATCGCTCCACTCTTAAGTGAAGTTGCAAAATGAGCCGAAAAGTAAAATTTATGATAATATTTCAAAGAAAACTTTATTAACTTAAATAAATTATCTATTTTTCTAAATAGAATATTCTTATATCTTGAATCACCATATTCTATTATTTTTACATCACTATTTACATTTTCTAAATTTTCACCTTGTTTTCTTTGAACAAACAAGAAAACCTCATATTTGTTTTTGTCAATATTATTAACATAGCTTATAGCTGATTTCTCAATTCCACCTAAACCTAAATGAGATGAAAAAAAAGCAATTTTCTTTTTCATTTTTACCATATCCTTCTAAAAACATTTTACTAAATTTCTAAAATATTGTCTATATTACATGACAACTTTGCTTGCAATTATCTATTTAGCTGTACTATAATGATTATGATAGAGAGGTAGTATGAAGAAAATAATATTAATTTTAATTTGTTTAATAATAAGTGTTGGATGTGAGAATGAAAAAGATATAAAAGATGATATAAAAGAACCTGAAAAAATTATTGAAGAAGTAAAAGAACCAGAATATGTGGACACCAATCCCATTGTTGTTGGATTATATTATAAAGGAAAACTTGTTGATAATTACAATTTTAAATTCAAAGATCGAGTAGATATCGCCACTTTTAATGTTGTATTTACTAATGAAAAGAATTTAGGTAGTACAAATGTTAAAAACAATTGGAAAAAGTATTATGACAAATATGAAAATATTGACGAATATAAAATTGGCTTTTTAATTGAAATGGAAGTTAATGGTGAGAAAAAAGAAAGCCTTATTACTGACCCATCAAGTACATATAAATTAGATCCTTATCTTTATCCTTATTTATACGATGCAATACATGCTAAAGGAAAATATACGCATTTAAAAATGTCTGATATGAATGATAACACTATTTTTTCATCAATTAAACTATACTTACATCAAAATACTAAAGAAATTACTTCACCTATTAAATTAACAGTCTTTACTTATAAAGATGATAATGATTTTCTTGATGGCTATTATCGTGGTAATAGTAAATATACAATAACAATTAATAATGCAAAATAAAAAAGAGCGTCTACTCTTTTTTTATTTATTAGTTAATTATTTCTTAAAAAGAATTTTAAAACGATTTATGAAAGTAGTTTCTTTAAATATTTTAAATATTCCTAAAATAATAATAGCATTTAAAATGGTAAATATTAAGAAGAAAATAAACCATATTAAAAGTGAATTAATAGTAAACATATTAACTAAATAATAAGAACCAATTAAATCCAAAATAAATAATATAAAGAATTTAATATTCTTAACAAAATATGTTTTGCATGATTTATTAAAAATATGTTTATGAACTACTCTTGTCTTTAAAATATATTCTGCAATCATAACTGATACTGCAGTTGCAATTAAAACACCTGGAATACCAATGATTTGAACTAATGTAAATGATAAAATCAAATTAACAATTGTGTCTGTTAAAGCACAGTGTCTTGTTTCTTTATATAGTCCACCTGCATTAACAAATAAGTTAGTATCCATTTTGATAATAAAAGTAAACAATATTAAAGAAAAAGTAATTGCTATCCAAATAGATGTTAGTATCTCCCCTTCGTAGAATAAGTCAATAAAACCATCAATTGCTAAAATTAAAGGAACACAAATAACAATTGCAATATAAAAAAGTAATGAATCAAATTCTAAATACAAATCATACATTTTCTCTTTACTTGTTTCTAAGCTATTACCAACTAATGCTGTCATCGAACTAGATAGTTTTCCTAAAATATTTTTAAGCATATTAATAATATAATTATATGTTGAATAAATAGCAACAGCGTTAAGTCCTAACATTGATGAAATAATAAGTGAATCAATATTGCTACCTACAAGACCATTTATTTTATGAAAGATTAAAGAATTTAAAAATTTCTTAAAACTATAATCTTTTCTTTCTTCTTTTGTATTTACATCTGGAAATTCTTTTTTACAAATATAAACCTCAATTAAACGCATAAGAAGTTTAATTACACTATGTGAAAGCAAAATATAAACGAAAGGAACACCTAAAAGCATCAATATTATTTCTACAACAGATATGGTTATTTGACCACCTTGAGTAATCAAATTTAAAATATATTTTTTCTCTTTAACATCTAAAAGTACATTATATGGTACAAAAAAATATTCTATAACATTACTAATAGAGAACAATAAAAAAGTTAAAACAATGTACCAATACGAAAATGGTGAATCTTTAATCAAGAAAATAATAAAGAACGATACAATGGTTGCAATACCAAAAACATACATACCAATTTTGGAAAAAGTTCTTAATCCACCAGATAACAATTCATTAAATTTCTTCTTATCTCCGCTTGCATTAGGTTTATATAAAGAAAATAATAAAGCGCTAGATAAACCTCCATCAACTAAAGCAACATAAACCATAATATTATTAAATAATTGATATAAACCTAAAGTTTCACTACCAAGTACATGAATAAATAATTTAACTTTATAGATACCTAATAATGATACGATAATTAAAGGAATAACATCTGTAATAATATTTAAAGCCGTTTTTTTAGTCTTCATTATTATCACCAAAATCTATTTTTAATGGCATATGATTAACTCTTTTTTCTACTGGTGGTAACTTCATATAATCACCATATAAACCACTTAAATATTTATCATGATTATTCATTGCTTGATATTTTCGTCCCTCAAATTCAACTAATTTAGTTGGAAAAAAATCTTTTCTTTCCATCAATTCTTTCTTGAAAGCATATCCAAAATAACACGTTATATATTTAGAATTATCATTTTTATTTTTAGTACTTAGCCACTTTTGAACTTTCATTAACATTTTTTTAGGAAAAACACGTAAAAGCGTAGAAAAGACAGGATGTCGAGTATCTTTTATTGTTCCGAGTCCATTTTTCACTCCAATTGTTTGACCAATTGTTTTAATCATAACAGCATCTAAATAGCTTCTTTTAGTGTTATCATAAACATTATCCATAGGGAAAATATCAATATATATTCCCTTATGTAATTTTAAGTGATGTGCTGAAGCTTCATCAAAAATAGTTCCATTTTTTTTAATTTTAGCAAATTGTAGATAATAATCTTTATTAATATCAAAATAATCTAAATAATATTTATCACCTAATTCTTGTTGAGCAACCATTAAAAATTTCTCATATTCTCTTCTAGGCATTAAAATATCAATATCATCATCCCACGGAATAAAACCTTTATGTCTTATAGCCCCAAGCATCGTTCCACCTGCTAAAGAATAATGAAAGTCATATTTTTCACATATTTTAGCAAATACATCTAACATTTCAAGTTGAACATCATGTAATTTCTTTAGTGTTTTTTGATCATACTCTTTATAGTTACTCATAATTCACCTCTTTTAGTATTTGAATGGTGTTTTCATAACCCTTATTAATATCATACATTCCATGCCAACCAAGAGATTCTAATTTTTCAGCATTTAAAACACCACATTGCATTGGATTAGCATTACTTGGGATATCTTTAGGTATATCAAAAACAACTTTTTTTCCACCAATTCTTGCAATAACTTCGGCCATTTCACGAATAGATACAATACTATCTTTATTTGCAATATTATAAGCGTTTTTATCTTCACCACATAAAAGAATATATAAAAATGCACTAGCAGCATCCGAAACATAACAATATGATCTAATAGGCTTTCCTTCACTTTTTAAAACAATATCCTCGCCATGTAAAACATTTCTTATAAATTCTGCATAAACACGACTATCATTTTTTGTCATTGTTGGTCCATATACATGACATGGTCTTGCTATAACTGTGCTAACACCATATTGTTCTGTATAACTAACACAAAGTGTTTCAGCACACCTTTTACTTGATGGATAGCATGATCTTGCTAAATCAGGATTAACATATCCACTAAAATTTTCATCAAATTCTTTAACACTAGCATCTGCTTCACCATATACTTCACCTGTTGAAGTATATAAAACACGTAAAACATTATTATCCCTTGCATAATCCAAAAGATTCATTAACCCAACGATATTAGCTTTAATAGTACCAACAGGATCTGTTTTAAATAAAGCCGGATGAGCATTACTAGCAAGATGCATGATGAAATCTACCTTTTCTTCATAATGAAGAGGTAAATTAACATCTTGACAAATATATTTAAAATTTTTATTATTTAGATACTTTGAAAAACGATTTCTGATATTTTCAATACGAAAATCATAAGCAACAACCGTTATATTATCATCACTAATTTCATTACGTTTCATTAAAACATCAACAATAAATGATCCAATCAAACCACATGATCCTGTTATCATTACTGTTTTATTTTTTAATTTATCAAAGGGAATACTCCCACTAGCAACTTTTAAGATGTCTTCTTGATATGTTTTACTATCTTCAATCATTTAATCCACTCATCTTTCTTCGAACTTAATAGAGCCTTAAATATTTCAATATCATCAGTTGTTGTTAATTTAATATTTTTTTCACTACCTGGTGAAAAATAGGCTTTCATTCCTAAATCAGTTAAAAGTGTTACCATGGCAACTGTATTAGTAATTCCCTTTTCTTTAGCTTCTTCATGCATTTTAGATAGTTCACCAACTTTAAATGTTTGTGGCGTTTGTGTACGAATTAGCTTATCTCTATTTATTTCTTTTTCCCCACATAATCCATCTTCAGAATAAATCATTGCTTCCCTACATGGAATAGCCACAATAGCATTACCATATTTTTCACAAATCGCAAGGTTACTAGATATGATTTCACTTGATAAATTAGGTCTTATTCCATCATGAACTAGAATAATATCATCATCGCTAAATAAACGTCTTACTTCTTTCGTACCCTTAACAATTGATTCAAAGCCCGTTTCTCCTCCATTAACAATTGATACGAGTTTCGTAATATTAAACTGTTTAGCATAAGCCTCTAAAACACTTTCCCATCCTTTAAGACAAACAACAACAATAGCATCAATTTCTGGATGCTTTTCAAAACATTCAAGTGTATAAATAATTACTGGTTTATCATAAACATTAATAAATTGTTTAGGGATATCTTGTCCCATTCTTGCCCCAATACCACTAGCGGTAATAAGAGCAATTTGTTTTACTTTTTTTTTCATTTTTTACCTCTCAACCTATATAATATTTTAGCATTTAATTTACTAAATAATAACAAATATATTCCTTTCAAGCTTCTATAAAAATACTTGTTTTTCCTATAATGAGGAAAATTTTCTTTAACATTTTTTATTGCTATATCGCAAGCATTCAAATAATCCTTATAATCAAATCCTAAACAACTTTTAATAAAAGTAGCATACAAATATCTTACATAAACATATTCAAGTTCTTTTTGATATTTGTCATAAATTTTTCTTTCTTTGTAGAATTTAATTATTGTATTCATATTATCAACATAATCATATATTTTAGGACTAACTGTATGCATAATTGATTCATCTCTTTGAACATATTGATTAAATGCTTCATGAACAACACCTATACTTTTAACATAAGCAAGCATTCGATAAATAAATTCAACATCCTCAAACCAAACACCTTTTTTAAATTCAATATTATTATCAAAAAGTTTTCTTTTAAAGATTTTATTCCAAGCAGCAGGATAGTTATTAATATAAACTTTGGATATATCTGTTGTATCACATCTAATACCACAATCCACTTTCATAGAATGATCCGTATAAACATAATTTAAATCACATACAACTAAATCAAAATCCTTTTCTTTAGCCTTATTATACATTTTTTCATACATATCAAGTGTTACATAATCATCACTATCAACAAAGCCAATATATTCACCTGTTGCATGCTTTATTCCAAAATTTCTTGCATCTGAAAGTCCACCATTAGGCTTTTTTAAATATTTAATATTATGATATTTTTTTAAATACCTATTAATAATTTGTTCACTATTATCAGGACTACCATCATTAACAACAATAATTTCAATTTCTTTTAAGGTTTGATTAACTAAACTTTCCAAACACCTTCCTATATATTCTTCTACATTATATACAGGAACAATTACTGATACTTTCATAATTTTCCTTTCTAAGTTTTTCTATAATATAGTTATATCATATTAAGAAAGGTTAATCAATTAAACTATACAGAAAAAGTCAATACTTTTCAGTATGACTTCATCTTTTATAAATAACTTTTCCATTTATTAAATGACATTATACTTTGTTCCCAAACAGTCATGCGAGGTATTTTATAAACATCTGTTTTATTAGGTGTTGCACGTCCCATTTGACCAGCTCTACCAATAAACGACATCTTAAAGCCAACCTCTTTTAGTACCTTAATTGCCTTGTCATTATAGTCATAAAATGGGAATGCAAGTGCAACAGGATCGGTTCCTAATTTTTCAATCGATTTTTCTAAATCCTCTTTAATAGCTTTTTCACTAGCACAAAGAATTGCGCCACCTTGACTACCACCAGAACAAACATAATTACGATGCAAATTATCTGTATGAGATTGAATAAAAATATTATCTGATTTAAATTTTGAATAATCATTAAAAGAACTTGTAATAATAAATAATGTTCCTAATAAATCATACTTTTCCATAACTTCAATCATACTTTTAGTAAGATATCCATCATCAAAAGTAAGTACAACGGCTTTCTCTACTTGTAAATTACCCTTTAAATACATATATAATTCATCCATAGTCAAGGTCATATAATTATTATCTTTTAAATATTTCATTTCTTGATCAAAACTTGCTTTTTTTATGCAAATATATGGATCAGTACATTTTTCATCTGTATCATAAACTTTATGGTACGCTAGTGTTGTTATTTTCGCTTGATTCTTTTTAGTAGTATTTTCATGTTTTTCTGTTTTTTCAACATCTTCTTTTTTAATACTTACTAACATATCATCGTATTCAACATAATACTTTCCTTCATAATTTTTAATAATGATGGGAAACTCCATACTCTTCTTAAATGTATATATTTCCTTGTCATCTAAATACATTGTAAATTCATCTTTAGTAATAATATTTTCATTAAAAGGAATATACTCTTTATAACGATTATCTTTTTTTAATTCATCAGACTTATCTACTGTACTAAATTCGATATAATAATCACTATTTTTTATCTTAAAATACTTTGTATCTAGTTTAATTTCAATGTCATCAAGTTCTAATGAAACATCACTATAAACACTACCAGATTCTTCATATTTATCACTATTTTTAATTAATAA
>AUXO018449664.1_pt1 | contig 21024 bp, 19 predicted proteins | sample 768731 | NCBI WGS metagenome assembly AUXO01 (sample SAMN02715735, study PRJNA202380) | gut metagenome | biome: sheep rumen | host: Ovis aries | place: New Zealand: Palmerston North
GTGTTATAAGTTACCCAACCAACAAATCCCGAACAATCTAGGCCATCATGAATTTGATAAGCGGTTTGACTCACATCATAATTGGCATTTTGCTTTTGATAAAACGCCTTCCAACGAGGACTCAAACCCATTTGACGGGCTTCTTTTCCAGCAGCCGTATCGGCTTTATTCCAACCGCCACCCCATACATACATGGTTTGTCCCACTGGTTTTATCGACGTTTTTAAAAAATGTTTTAATGTCGGCGTATACGTTGTGGTTTTCTTTGTCGTTTGGTTGTTACAACCAACCATGAGCAAAGAACACAATACAATTACAATAATTTTTTTTAGTTTCATTGCTTCCCCTTTAAAAAAGAACCAGGTTTTCCTGGTTCTATCACTTATTGACGATTATTGAAGAAGAAGTTTGGAATGGAATCGTCATCGTCATTCCCATCTTCTACACTCGTTACTACACCGGGATTTCCTGGTGTCTTGATTCCTGGTTCTGTAAATAAGTTTTGACCATTGGCCGTTGGAATTTCAACGGAACTATTGCCCTTGGTATTGGTGTGCTTTCCTGCTTTTTCATCAAATCCGGTTGCAATAACAGTGACGATGATACTATCACCCAATTGTTCATTGATGGCAATACCAAAGATGGCATCCACATCACCACCAGCTGCATCTTGAATAACAGCCACTGCATTTTGTGCATCATATAGACTGACTTTGTCACCACCAGTGATATTGATGATAGCGGATCTTGCACCAGCAATTTGAGCTTCCAATAAAGGCGATTGAATGGCTTTTTCAGCAGCAGATACCGCTTTATCTTCACCTTCAGCCATACCAATTCCAATCAATGCACGACCTTGATTCATCATGACAGAGCGAACATCCGCAAAGTCCAAGTTAACCAATGCAGGAACGGCAATCAAATCGGAAATAGTTTGTACACCTTGACGCAATACATTATCAGCAGCTTGGAAAGCTTCTTCAATTGGTTTACGACCGATGACTTCCAATAAGTTATCATTCGAAACGACGATATAACTATCGACATAGTTCTTTAATTCTTCAATACCTTGTTTGGCGTTGTTGGCACGACGACGACCTTCAAAACTGAATGGACGCGTTACAACAGCTACGGTCAAAGCCCCTTCTTCTTTACAAATCTTGGCAATGAATGGAGCGGCACCTGTACCGGTTCCACCACCCATACCAGCAGTGATAAATGCCATATCAGCACCTTTCACAGCAGCACGAATATCGGACTCAGCTTCTTCCGCTGCTTTACGACCAAATTCTGGATTTCCTCCAGCACCTAATCCTTTTGTCGTATCTTTTCCAATGACGATTCGATTTTCACATGGTGAAGTTTCCAATACTTGCACATCGGTATTGACTACATAAAATTCAACACCTTGTACTCCATCTACAACCATTCGATTGACGGCATTGGATCCACCACCACCAACTCCAAAGACTTTAATATTCGCAACTTGATTCATTTCTGGCATTGTATATACCTTCCCTTCTATTCATCTTCTACTTTGTTTTCGGATAAAATTACACTTTTTAGTTTCTTTGTGAAACCGCCCTCTTCGCCATTTCTTGCTTTGTGATTAATGGCATCGATACTTGCTCCTAATTCATTGACATTGGCACAAATCTTGTTTGAATGACGAATCTTATTGATGTCATTATAGGCATAGAATACACCAATGCAACATGTAAAGGATGCATCACGAGCTCCCACATTTTGTGGCGCATAAATCGTTGCATTTGAACGGAATTCACTTGTCAACTGATTGAAGATGCCAATGTTTGCACCTTTTCCTGTCAATACAAACTCACTTGGACCTTGTTGCAAGATTGGTTCACACGCATCATTCACATCATGGATCCATTCTTTGATTCGACCAACGACGACTTCTGTTAATTGATGAGCCGTAATCTCAATACGCTGTTCACTGCGTTGTTCAATATAAATGATCTTATCTAAAGCAGGATCTACTTCGGTATTAAAGATATTCTGCAACAAGCGGAAACATACCGCATCACTCAATCCATATTGCTCTTTGATTTCTTCAATAAACCAACGGTACCCATGTTCCAAAACGGTACTGCTATATAATAAGCCATGGCTAAATAAAGTCAACACACAATGATCGGCTTCGAGATCCAATTGAATCATCAAACGATCTTGTGATTTGACAGCCACTGCACTCTCTTGCGCAATCGCATAGGCATCCAAATAAATATCTAATATTTCCATGTTGGCTTGTTCAATACAACGCGCAAAGGAATAAATCGTATCCTTATCGGCAAACAACAATTCTACATTCATATAGAATTCATCAACTGGTGCACTGATTGGCATCTTTGTTGATATTTGCCCATCCACTTCGTACGTGATTCGACCAATATTGACAAGTTCAACATCATCGGAAATTTTCTTTTGTACAGCTTTGTTTAACCCCTGTTGTATATGGAATAAACGAATGTATTTGGTTCCATCTTCTACTTGAACATGCACTCGTTGTTCTACATGCTGTACATTCACACTTGGAATTGCTAATAAAGCTCTTTCAATGCGATATCCCAATGCTGCATTCGCATTATTGCTTGCTTTGCGAATCGCTTGTACAACACTCGTTTCATCGACGATCTTTTGATTTTGAATTCCATCACAAGCCACACGCTCTACACGTAAGACATTGAATTGGCCTTCAAAAATTTCAAGAACAATCAGTCGAACTTCACGATCGGCAAGTTCAAAAGATGCATAAACTTTATTTATACTCATTCGACTTCTCCTTTACTACTGTTCAATAATACCATAATTTCTATAAAAATTGAGATAAAGTTATTGCCTTTCCCAATTTATTTCATCTTCACCGTGATCACCGAATCGGATGTGATTGGTTGCTTTGCTTCGATGCTTTGTGAGCTCACTTTACCACTACCTGAAGTCTTGATCATAATGCCGGTCAACTGACTAAATGCCGTAATATCTTTTTGCGTCCATCCAGTCATATCTGGCATTGAAATCGAATTGCCATCCGTCAATACGAAAATACGATCATTGGAATTAATGGTCTGGCCAGCATTCGGATATTGATTCATGACATTGTCACCATTACCGATATAAACAACATGGACCTTTTTTCCATCCATCTGTTCTTTCGCATAATCCACACTATGATTCAGTAAAGATGGCATATCATAACTAGCCCACGAAGTATATTTCTTGGCATTTTTTTCATCTTGACCACCAACACCTTCATACACCAAAGCCGCCTGCATGATTTGTTTAAATGGTTCAGCTGAATAATTTAAGTAATTATCAGAAACCATGCCCCAATACACCATGACTTTTGGATTATCCGAAGGCGCTGCTGCCATCACACTGGATGTATATGTATCTTCCTTATACGTACCGGTTTTACTATCGTAAATCTGACCTGTACCTGTCTTGGCAACCATATCCACACCATCCATCTTAAACTTCTCACCACTAGCACCATCATCCAGTACATGACTCATTAATTCTCGTACTTGTTTGGCTGTATCACTGGAAATCGGCTTACTGACTGTGGTTGGACTATATTTTTTGATTGTTTTTCCTGTATCGGCATCCGTAATGGAATCCACCACATAAGGCATCATCATTTGTCCATCATTGAAAATAGCTGTATACGCTTGCATTAACTGTAAGATCGTAATGGAAGATCCCTGACCAAAACCGGAATTCAAATATCCCATTGGCATGGAGAAATTCTTTTGACCGGCTACTTCATTGATCCATGGCGTACCCACTTTTTGGTAAAGACCAAACTTCTTCATATATTTGCCATAATCTTTATAGTTGACATAGTTGGCCAACAACTCACAAATACCAACATTACTTGAATAGGCCAAGGCTTGATCAAAGGTAATGGTTCCAAAGTCTTCACCTAAGGCATCATTAATGGCAGGATATGGAGTCGATCCCGATTGAATACGTGTGATTTTCTTTGTGGATGCATCATATGTATACAAGAAAGAACCAGCTCGATACGTTTCATCTTTTGGATATACACCGGTATCGATCGCGGTCGCAAACGTAAATGGTTTCATGACCGAACCAGGCTCATAGGCTGATTCACTGATCAAATTCGTAAACGTAGGAATCGTTTTATGCGTATTTTGATTGAATGTTGGATAGGAAGTCCAAGCCAATACTTTTCCTGTACTTGGTTCCATGACCACACACCAAGCACTTTCCGCATTATTATCTTTCATGGTTTTCTTCAATTGTGTTTCTACGGTCTTTTGTAGATTCGCATCCAATGTTAGTTTCACATTGGCTCCATCCTCGGCTTGTTTGATCGCATTGGTTGTTCCTGGTAACACATCACCACTGACCGTTTGTTGATACGTCATTTCTCCTTGCGTACCGGACAAATATTTATTCAAAGATTGTTCCAAACCCAATTTACCAACAATTTTTTGTTTATCTTCATCATAGGTGGCAAATCCTACTAAATTGGACGCAAACGGTGTACTTGGATACTTTCGCGTAACCGTTTCTTCAAAATCAATACCAGCTAATTTTAACTTTTTGATTTTTTTCATTTTTGATTTGGAAATACGTTTGGTTCCTGCACCCAATTCGGTTTGTGACAATCCCTTATCTTTCGCATTTTGGATGGTATCTGCCACTTGATCTACATCAATATCGGTTAAAACAGTTTTTAATTTTTTAGCCACTTGTTTTGGATGTTTCACATAGTTGGCCTTGCCATTGGCATCTACATTGCTTGAATCCACATACGCAATGACCGTATAGGCTGTTGTGTCTTGCGCAATGACCGTTCCATTACGATCGAGTATTTCGCCACGTTTAGCAGATACTGTTGTATGGACAATACTATTACTAATGCGAGAATCTAATACATTATGCCCTGTCCATATATGCGTTTTTGTGACCATGGTAAAAAGAACATTAGCACTCACTAATGTTCCAATAATTATCATCACTTGTATAATTCTGAATAGTCGCTTATTGGTCGCTTTGATCTTCATACAATCAATCCTATCTATCAATCAATAATATATACATTTTTTTGATTCTCTGCAACCTTGTCATTTAATAGACCTAATACACGCGACTTTTCTTCCAAACTATTCACTTGACTTGTTAATTGATCGACTTGTTGCTGCGTTTGACTCAATTTTTTAGATAATTCTTGATCACGCATTGACAATGTCACATTTTTTGAACAAATCACCGTCTTGGATAGGATATAGAAGACCATTGCGAGAACAAAAAAAGCAATCACCTTGGAATCACGTGAAAAACGACTTCTCTTCTTGATACGTTTTTTTCTTGATTTATTATTATATTTTTTATTTTGCTTCATTTTCAAAATTTCTCAGCCTTTCTATCCCTCTTAGTTTTGCACTATGCGCCCGATTGTTTTCTGCCAATTCAGCTTCGCTAGCCAAAATCGGCTTGCGATTGATTAGCCGATATTCCAATCTTTCTTCCCCTATAACCGGTAATCGTCGATTGACTTTTGGTGGTGTAGCCACCTGCTTGAACGTCTGCTTGACCATACGATCTTCCAATGAATGAAATGTGATCACACACAATCGACCACCGACCGCTAATCGATGTAAACCTTGATGTAAAGCCGATTCCAATTGTGGGAGTTCCCCATTTACTTCCATACGAATCGCTTGAAACGTCCGTTTCGCTGGATGCCCCTTTTTATTCAAGACTTTTTGCGGTAAAGATTCTTTGATCACATCCACCAGTTGAAACGTTGTATCAATCGGATGCTTTCGCCTCGTTTGGACAATTTGTTGGGCAATCTTATGAGCAAATGGTTCTTGACCAAACGATTTCAAAAGACCCGTCAACTCTTCTTGCGAATAGGTGTTGACAACCGTCCATGCATCCAACTCTTGGCTTTGATCCATGCGCATATCTAAACGTGCATCATAACGATAACTAAAACCACGCGAACCATCATCAAACTGTGGACTGGAGACCCCTAGATCCATAATGATTCCATCGACCTCGGATACACCTTGTTCATCCAATACTTGAGATAGTCGTTCAAAAGGTGTATGAATACACGTAAAATTCGAACCAATGCCTGATAATCGCTTGGTGCTTTCATCAATGGCACTTTGATCACAATCTAACGCATATAAATGGCCTTTGGTGCAACGTTTTAATATCTCGCTACTATGTCCTCCACGTCCCAACGTGCAATCGACATAGATTCCATCGTCTTTGATTTGAAGCATTTCAATGGATTCTTTCAGTAAAACACTTTTATGTTCCATAACTACCCCATAATTTCTGATAATTGTTCGGCCATGTCTTCAAAAGCATCACTCTGTTCTGCTTCTTCATTCTCCCAAACATCCTTTGACCAGATTTCCAGATGATTGGCCATCCCAATGATCAAACATTCTTTTTCTAATTTAGCCAGTGCAATCAATGACGATGGAATAAGAATTCGCCCCTGACTATCCATTTCGCATTCTGCTGCTTTCGACAAAACCATGCGTTGATACCAACGTGCATTTTTGTTTGTGGTTGGTAATTTTGAAAGTCCCTCGTAGACTTTTTCCCATTGCTGCATCGTATAAACATACAAACAGCCATCCAAACCACGTGTTACGACAACGTGTCCACCGAGCTCATCACGAAATTTAGCTGGCATGATCAACCGCCCCTTACGGTCGATGTTGTGAGCATATTCACCCATGAACACGTGTCATCACCTCCCACTTTCTGACACAAACTGCTACTTTGTACCACAATAATAACCCATCCCCCTCAATTTCGCTACTATTTTTTTGATTTTTGTCCCAACACAAAAAAAGCCAGTTACCATATCGATAACTGACTATCTATTTATTTCCTTAATATATGCGTGACACTCTGCATTCGATAAATTTTTTTCATCATTTTTGGATCACAAACTAAATCGAAATCACCCATCAGTTCAATGGGACGTCCTCCCAAATGTTTTTTGAATAAGAACACACCATAATCTGGCCCATCTTCATTGAAGATACCACTGGTACCGGTAAAATTATAACGATGCAATCCCAATCGTTTTGCCGTTAAAATCGCTTGATCTTGAATCACATAAGGACCCGAATATTTTCGTAATTCATCATAAGAACCAGAAGAAATATAATCCATCTCGCCATCATAAATCACAAAATAAGCACCAGAAAGAATGATTTCTTTTCCATATTTTGCTTCCAATTCATTCGTTGTCTTTTCCCATCGCTCAATTTGTGCAATTCGTTCTAACTCTTCTTTTTTCCGTCGATTCATCTTCTTGCTATTTGGATTCTTTGCCAAGATCGCATTCGTTTTTTCTTGTTCCTTATGAATATCCGCAAGATCTTTCGCATTCTTTTCATGCACTTCGGCCGTATCCAAATACGAAACAATGACTTTCGCATGATCACTTCCCAGAGCACGCATTTGATTCTGATAGGCTTCCAATCCCATATCCGTAAAGTTTCGTTTTTTTGCGGTATAGTCCATCAATTCCATGAATGGTTCTAAATGATTCAGATCCAATTCTTTGGTTTTGACTCCCATTTTTTTTGCACGAACAATCGTTCTTCGCGTATTTGGTTCATAATTGGCAACAATATCTTCTTCACTAAGATCATCCAGATCCATAACGACCATATAACGAACTTGTCGATCTTCTGGCCAACCTTTAAAGAAACCTTGATGTTCATAGCCAATACTTGCCAAAAAATCAATCATCGCTTGATTGTTCCAGCCGTCTTTTACGACTTGTCCATCTTCATCCAATTGTTGATATTCAACATAGGGATCCATCCGCATAAACGCCATATCATGAGAAGCTATATATTTTTTTAGTTCCTCTGTAAAAAAGGTAGTCAATGCATGATCATTAAAATCACATAAGATACCTCGTTGGGCATACGCATAATGATAGAATCGCATAACTGGTACTTTACTAAATCCAGCCGCTGCCAAAACATGATCCTCATCATCGACAACACCGACATAGTAAGTTTCCCACCCATTATTCTTTTTCAATTCAATCATTTTGGAACTATTTAAATAAAAACGACCCACACATTGTGTCGCAAAATTTTCATATTCTTGGATTGTTAATTCTTTGAATTTCATCTTGTTCACTCCCGCATGGATAGTATCATTTCCCATCAAAAACTACAAGAAAAAAAAGAAAGAGGAGTGATCCTCCTCTATCTATTGATGATTACGAATATAATTCAAGGCACCACCATCCATCAATATATCCAAATCTTCTTTGGTCAATTGTGTTGTAGCCTTAAAAGATTTATTCTTTGTCAGATCTTTGACTTCAATGATTGGTTGTTCATACAAACCAGGCACATTGACAACTTCCAATTCATCCATTTCATCGATGGCATCATAATCGGCCTTATCCACAAATTCCAATGGCAAGATACCGAAGTTGATTAAATTGGCATGATGAATACGTGCAAAACTTTTTGCGAGAACAGCTTTGATTCCCAAATACATAGGTGCTAAAGCTGCATGTTCACGACTGGATCCTTGACCATAGTTTTCACCAGCCACGATGATACCGCCATTGTTTGCTTTACAAATTTGATCAAAATGTTCTTTGTTGTTCATAAAGACAAATGTCGATAATTTTTCAATATTGGAACGATATGGCAATACTTTCGCTCCTGCAGGTGCAATATGATCCGTTGTGATGTTATCTGGCAATTTTATCACAACTTTCTTATCAATATTTTCCGTCATCTTCGTATTTTGTGGTAACGGTTTGATATTTGGTCCACGAATAATTTCGACATCTTCTGGATGATCACTTGGTGGAAGAATCATGGAATCATCAATGAAGATTGGTTCGGCTGTAAAGGTATCTTCATAATCCAATTGGGTTGGATCACTGATATAACCTGTTAATGCAGAAACGGCTGCCGTTTCTGGGGAAACCAAATAAATACCAGCACTTAAAGTTCCAGAACGACCATAGAAATTACGATTGAATGTACGCAAAGAAATACCATCGCTCTTTGGTGATTGTCCCATACCGATACATGGCCCGCATGCACATTCAAGAATACGAGCACCTGCTTTAATAAATACACTTAATGCACCTGTTTCAATCAATTTTTCCAAGACTTGACGAGAGCCTGGGGAAATAACCAAAGAAACATTTGGATTGATTGTTTTTCCTTTTAAGACATTGGCAACTTTCATCATGTCTTCATAACCAGAATTGGTACAAGATCCAATCGCTACTTGATCCACTTTAATCTGGCTCAATGCTGAAATTGGTTTTACCGCATCTGGTGAATTTGGACAAGCAGCCAACGGTGATAATTGACTTAAATCAATTTCAACCAAGCCATCATAGCTAGCCCCTGGATCAGCAGCCAATGGTTGCCAATCTTTGACACGATTTTGACGGGTTAAGAATTCTTTGGTGATCTCATCACTTGGGAAGATGGAAGTGGTCGCACCTAATTCAGCTCCCATATTTGTGATGGTTGCTCGTTGATACACACTTAATGTCTTTACGCCTTCACCGGTATATTCAAAGACTTTGCCAACACCGCCTTTTACCGTTAATCGACGTAATAATTCCAAAATAATATCTTTGGCAGAAACACCATGTTGAAGTTGACCTGTCAAACGAACTTCAATGACTTCTGGCATGGTCAATCGATAAGGGATACCAGCCATGGCTTTGGCAACATCCAAACCACCAGCACCAATCGCAATCATACCCATAGCGGATGAAGTTGGCGTGTGACTATCGGAACCAATCAATGTTTTTCCTGGTGTCGCAAATCGTTCCAAATGGACTTGGTGACAAATTCCGTTTCCTGGTTTAGAAAAGTAGATACCATGCTTAGCAGCAACAGATTGTAGATAGGCATGATCATCTGCATTCATAAAACCATTTTGTAAGGTATTGTGATCGACGTAACTAACGGACAGATCCGTTTTTACTTGATCCACACCCATGGCTTCCAGTTGCATATACGCCATGGTACCGGTCGCATCCTGTGTTAATGTTTGATCCATGCGAATCTCAATAGGAGATCCGGCTTTTAGCTCACCTTTGATCAAATGTTCTTTTAAAATCTTCTGTGTTAAATTTTCCATTTTTTCACATCCTTTTCAAAAGTGTATCATAATCTATATTATATGGTAAAATATTGATATGAAAAAAATTAATGAATTTTGCATCAAACTCCTACATTGGATTGAAGCAATCATGGCCATTATTTTGATTTTGGCGGTTGGCATCGAATGTTTTCATGTCATTGCGCAACTGCCATCTTTCTTTTCAAATGAAGTGCCACTGTCCGATGTATTATCCTATGTTTTTAACTTTATTATCGCTATCGAATTTGTCCGCATGTTGTTGATTCATTCGATGGAAAGTGTTACTGAGGTTTTGATTTTTGCGATTGCACGAAGCATCATTGTCGGCCATCCAGAAGCCATATCACTTCTTTTTGAAATTTTATGCATATTCTTATTATTGATGGCTAGAAAACATTTTCTACTACAAACAGATCTAGAAAAAGAAAACGAAGAAGATCAATAGTCTTCTTCGTTTTCTGTATCATCACTATCCAATAAGATTTCACGATTTTTTGATACTACAATATATGTACCATCTTTTGGATATTCTTCATCGGTTGCATCCGATAAAATTTCTAATTCACATGGATAGCCATTGGCTTCCAATTCTTTAATTAACCCGTCTTTTCCTAATTTTTTTGTTAAGTTGCGACCACATGCACAATTGCCATATTGATCCAAACACTGATAGACCCAGTCTGGAATCGTCTTTTTTGCCATGATGTATCCCCTCCTAGAATAATCTGTATTATACTCGAAAAGAAAACGGGAGGCAAGCCTCCCACATTTTTACTTTTCTAAGATTTCGATAATTTTTGGATAATAATCATATCGATCATCGACATATTGGAACGCACTATTCGCAATGGCTTTTGCTTTATCCAAATCAATATCTACATATACATTCGCAAAACGATAATAAATCATATCTTTGATTTGGTTTTCACGTAATACATAGTTATAATCGGCATCGCCTTGACCATAATCACCATGTTTGATATACAAATCGGCAATATCCATCAATGCACGAGCGCCCCATTTTTGATGAAGATCATCCAATTGCGATAACACCGCAAAAATGAAATTCTCATAGTATTTCACATCATCATACTCAAATAATGGCAATACATGATAGGCAAGATCCATGAATGTTTCAATCATATCTGTTACATCGGCTTTGATTAAATCAACCAAGTCCGCACTTTGATGAATATCCTTACGTTGTGCAATCATCAACACTTTACGAACAATATCAAATTCTTTTTGATATTCTTCATTGTTGGCTGTGGCATCATCTTTAATTGTATAGGCAGCATGTGCTTTTACATCTTTACCAATTTGTTCAAAATCAGAAGCTTTGATATCGACTGTATCGGCCACACGTTCAAAGATGACATGGATCAAATCAGCATCATACCCATCTTTCTCAAAAGTGAATGCTTTTGTATCTACATGGAAATCATCCAATACTTTTTTCGTTAAAGCATCAATATCCGCATTGTCTAACAATAATGAAGCATAGTTATCATAATCCATGTTTACACCCATGGCACGAGCCATTTCAAAACATGTATCCATCGCAAAACTCTTATATTGCTCGATCTTTTCGGTATTGATTGCTGGTTTCTTTGCAGTTTTCTTCGTGGTTGCTTTTTTCGCAGCTACTTTCTTATTGGCAGCCTTTGCTGCCGTTGCTCTTTTTGCAGGTGACTTTTTAGCCGTTGTTGCCTTCTTCGCTACTGTTTTCTTTGTCGTTGCTTTTTTCGCAGTTGTCTTTGCTGCTGGTTTTGCTTCTACTTTAGCAGTTGTAGTTTTTGTTTCTGCCTTTGTCGTTGTTGTTACAGCAGGCTTTGCTTCTGCTTTCGCAGCTGTTGTCTTTGTTGCAGCTGATTTTGCTTCTGCTTTAGCAGTTGTAGTTTTTGTTTCTGCCTTTGTCGTTGTTGTTACAGCAGGCTTTGCTTCTGCTTTCGCAGCTGTTGTCTTTGTTGCAGCTGGTTTTGTTTCTACTTTGGCAGCTGTTGTTTTTGTTTCAGCTGGTTTTTCTACTTTTTTTGTTGCAGCTGTTTTCTTAGCTGTTGTCTTCTTTGCTGGAGTGACTTTTTTAGCGGTTGTTTTTTTCGCAGCCGTCTTTGTCGTAGTATCTTTCTGTGCCGGTTCTACTTTCTTAGCCGTTTTCGATACTTCCGTTGGCTTTGCGCTAGCGCTCACTGTTTTTTTCTGAGTAGCACTCTTCGTTGCAGTCGTTGCTTTTTTCGATCTTGTTTTTGCAGGCATGATACTTCCTCCTAGTTAATTCTTTCCTATTATATCACTTCTCAATTTCAATGCAATTCACTATCGATTTTGCTTGCCACATCTTTGGAAGCAATAATCGTAATATTATTGATCATGATCAAATCTTGAATCTTATTTTTCTTACAGAAGGATACGATCTTTTCTTTGGTGTAACGGAAATCCATAATATAGACTGTCTGATAATGATCTACGAGATAGGGTACGAAACAATTTCCATAGGATTCCTTAACCACCACACAACTCGATCCATCTTTGATTTTTGGATTTTCGATTTTGGTCAATGGCTTATCTCCGCCAATAAAACAATAGTATCCCGATCCTTCGTTCCACGAACTCACATCTTCGATCACACGCCAATCATGAGCTTGCCCTGATTCATCCCAATATGTCAGATCATTGGTACCATTCGGTACATACGCCTTCACATAATCCGGATTCTTTTCCATCGCTGAATCTTTCAATTTATCATAGAATGTACCTAAGAAAGGACTGAATTTATAACTCTTCTTAAAATAAGACAATTTATGTGCCGTAATTCCTTTTTCCTTACAAAAATCTTTATATGCATAATAAGCTCCCAAACTTGTCCAATGATGATCCGTGCGGAAATATAAATACTGATCATTATGTTTTCTTAACGTTGGCAAAATATTAACCATATGCACATTTTTACTATATTGATCGGCATAATAATCAATTCCCTCTTGTTGGTCGGATCCACCTAAAGAATTCAATGTCTTATCATCTAACATCGCACCAGAATTGTTTGGTACCAATACAGAATATATACTCGTTGTACCTTTCAATTCCTTGGCTGCTCGATTCATGGCTTTGGTGTACGTGTTTGCTGCACTCTGATCAAAATAATACACACTATAAGCAGCTCCATCCTTCACATATAACCCTTCCATGATTTGATTTTGGACTTCTGCCTGCATATCCTTGGTCTTTGGTGCCTTAGCTGTTTTCGATGTGGAATTGGAAGTTGTTCCATTCGATGGAATTGTATCTTTTTGGGCATTACCACCTACCATACGTGTATTGGATTCGATACCATATGACTTTTTTAAGTCCTGGCTCATCGCAATCCATCTATCCCTACCAGGAAACGTATCGGAATACCATTTTGATACATCCGAAAAGTAGGAGCCGTCTAAGAAGGTGGAAAGATGGAAGGCAGGAAAAGCTGTCAACTTCCGTTTTTCTACGATGGATTCAGTTGGTCGAATAAAAAACAAAGCACCCATGATCATGCCAATAACCAATAGAAAACTGGTGATCACTACGCTCCAATTACGAAACAAACGAATTTGTTTCCATTGCTTTTTCGTATATTTCATCCTCTGTCTCCTTCCTAAAACTGAAAATATAAGAAGGGATTATAGCTATTCCCTATCAATGCTAAAACCGATAAAATCAAAAGAACAGGTGGCAACAATAATTCTCCCCAAGTGTATAGACGATAAATGATTCCATTGGTCTTACCAATCATATACAAACCATTTCGAATGCCTTTTCCAATATAGGTACAAGCAATGATACAAAACAGTAAAAAGAAAATATTTTCTAAGAACAAAGTATGTACTTGCATACTGGTAAAAGCATGATTGCCAATTCCTATCATTCCAGCTAATACAGTTAACAGTTGAGAGCTATTCTCAAATCGGAAAATGATCCAACCTACATAGATTACAAGCAAGGTATAGATATGACTCCAAACTGGTTTCAATCGATTTCCATAAACAAATCGTTCCAGCAATAAAAAGAGCAAGTAATATAAGCCCCAAAAAATATAGTTCCAACTCGCACCATGCCACATACCTGTTAAAAACCATACGATAGCCATGTTACGAATATACTTACCTTTTGAACAACGACTTCCGCCCAAAGGAATATACACATAATCACGAAAGAAAGTACTCAGTGAAATATGCCACTTTCGCCAAAAGTCTTGTACCGAATGGGCCATATATGGATAGTTAAAATTTTCCAAATAATGGAATCCCACCATACGTCCCATACCAATGGCCATATCGGAATAGGCTGAAAAATCCAAATAGATTTGGAGCATATAAAAAAGCATGCCTAACCATAAACCTGTAATAGCTTGACTTTGCAGAGCCGATTGTTGAAATGGGAGCAAAGTATCCGCTACCGATGCACATCCATTCGCTAAAATAGCTTTTTTGGCTAAACCCACACAAAATCGTCGAATACCTTCATAGATATCTTTTTGCGAAATCGTACGATGATCAATTTCATTGGCAACCGTTTCATAACGTACAATAGGGCCCGCAATGCATTGATGAAACAAACTAGAATATAATAATAGCTTCCAGAATTTCGGTTGTGCCTTTACCTCTTTTCGATATACATCAATCACATAAGATAATAATTGAAATGTATAAAATGAAATACCAATCGGTAAAACGATTTGTGGTATTACTTTTGGAATACCTATTAGAGCTTGAAGATTTGAACAAAAAAAGACCGTATACTTGAAAATACCTAATAGACCTAATAAAACGATACATTCACCTATTAAATATTGTTTGGCATTTTTTCGATGTCGCGTAATCTGTAATGCAAACCACCAACTCGCAAAAGTATCTGCTAACAAGAGAATCAAATATTGAGGTCCGCCCCAAGAATAGAAAATCAAAGAAAAAATTAATAGAACTTTATTCTTTTTCGCATCATCCACCCATGTATAAATGATCATACATGGAACAAGAAACGCAAAAATAAAAAGTAAACTCGAAAAAACCATATTCCCTTTCCCCTCCCTTGTTTCATGATAGCAAACTTTTCATTTCCATTAAATTAATTTTAAGGAAATATTTGTAGTATACTAGTGCGTGTCAAGGAGGACAATACATGAATAAACAAGAACAACCACCAGAATTTAAAGCAAAACCAAAGTTACCGAAACAAATTATCATTCTGGTTTTGGTTTGTGCCATTCTTTCTGGTGTATTAGGATTTACCGGCGGTTATATTGCTTCCAACTTACATTCTTCCGGCAGTGTAACTGTAAATCAAGTCACAGGCAAAACATCCGGTTCATCCAAAGTCAATGATGTCAGTGACATTGCCAGCAAATGTGGTCCAAGTGTTGTGGAAATCACAACTGAATCCGTTTCCAATGGCAACAGTATTTATGGTCAATACATCTCCGAAGGAGCTGGTAGTGGAATCGTCTATAGTAAAGATGGTTACATTGTTACTAATAACCATGTCATAGAAGGTGCTTCAAGCATTACAGTCACGACAACCGATGGAAAAGAATATGCAGCTACGTTAGTTGGATCGGATTCAGACAGTGATCTAGCAGTATTAAAAATTGATGCCAGTAATTTAACACCTGTCACTTTGGGTGATTCCAGCAGCTTAGAAGTCGGTGATATTGCGATTGCGATTGGAAATCCGTTAGGTGAATTAGGTGGTACCGTAACGGAAGGTATTATTTCCGCTTTGGATCGTCAAGTAGAGATTGATAATACAACAATGACCTTGCTTCAAACCGATGCATCCATTTCACCAGGTAACTCTGGAGGTGGCTTGTTTGATGCGAATGGAAATTTGATTGGTATTGTCAATGCGAAATACTCATCGAGTTCTTCTTCCTCCAATGGTAGTGTCGAAGGTATTGGTTTTGCGATTCCAATCAATAGTGTTACCGATGTCATCAATGAATTGATTACGAATGGAAAAGTGACAAATCGTGCCGCATTAAATGTTTCTCTATATGATTATACGGAAGGTAGTTCCAATTATTATGTAGATGAAGGAGCACAAGCCGGTTGCTACATCGTCCAAGTCGTCAGTGGTGGTGCTGCGGATAAAGCAGGACTTCAAAAAGGTGATCGCATTGTATCAATCGATGGTACTTCCATTTCGAAATCCAGTGAAGCCAAAGCAGCCATCCAGAAGCATAGTCCAGGTGATAAAGTAAAGATCGTCGTTGAACGTGATGGTAAAAAAGTGACAAAGACTGTAACGCTTGGATCATCCAACTCTTAATGTAAGGGGTTTCGTTTTTACAAAATCCCTTACTTTTTGTTTTGTATCAACACTAAATGGGGGTATAATAAATTTAGAAATACTTACATTAGAGGAGGATTAGTATTCAATGGCTACAGAAAAAATTTCTAAAAGAAAAATCATGTTGATTGGTACCGGATTTGTCGGCATGAGTTTTGCCTATTCCCTATTATCGGAAAAAGGAATCGATGAATTGGTTTTGGTCGATGTTAACACGGACAAAGCCAAAGGTGAAGAAATGGATTTGAGTGATGGTTTAGTTTATGCTGAAACCAAAATGAAAATTCGTGCAGGTAGCTACGCTGATGCCAAAGATACAAATATCGTTGTATTAACGGCTGGTATTGCGCAAAAACCAGGTCAAACTCGTTTGGAATTGGTTAAAATCAATGCCAAGATCACAAAGGATTGCTGTGAAAACTTGAAAGCCAATGGATTCGATGGAATCTTGATTTGTGCTGGTAACCCTGTTGATATCATGACTTATGTTGCTTACAAGACTTCTGGTCTACAAAAGAATCACGTATTTGGTTCTGGTGACGTTTTGGATACTGCACGTTTGCGTTTCGCTATCAGTGAACGCTTGAATGTAGCGCCAAGCAATATCCATGCTTATATCATGGGTGAACATGGTGATTCAAGTTTCGTATCTTGGGCAAATACATATGTTGGCTGCAAGAACTTATTGGAATACTTGGATGAAAAAGGTGATGTATCTTTAGCTGAACTACAAGAATTGTATATTGGTGTTCGTGACAAAGCCTATAAGATCATTGAATTAAAACGTGCAACCTATTATGGAATCGGTTTGGCTTTGAAACGTATCGTTACTTGTGTATTGAATAACGAACGTGCCATCTTACCAGTATCCAGTTATCAACAAGGAGAATATGGTCAAGAAGGTTACTACATTGGTACACCAAGTATTGTTGGATCTAATGGTGTAGAAGAAGTCATTAAATTGCCAATGACTGATCAAGACCAAGAATTATTTGATCGTTCATTCATTACGTTACGTCAAACAATCAAAGATGAATTATCCGATTTATTAGCTGAATACGAATAATAAACGAAAGGCTGTAGCTTGAATGGCTACAGCCCTATTTTTATATTTCAACTGTTATTTTTAATGATTTCTCATCTTCCGTTGTTGCCTCAATCTTTCCCTTATAAGAACGTACAATAGCCTGAGCAATGGACAAACCGATGCCATATCCACCCGTTTGCGAATTATGACTTTGATCCGTTCGATAAAAACGATCAAATAAATGAGGCAAACTCTTTTTGGAAATATGATCTGTGGTATTGTAAACAACCAATTCTGTCTTTTTCTTTTGATGTAAAGCAATCCGAACGATTCCCTCTTCTGGAGAATATTTAAAGGCATTATCCATTAATATCGAAATCAACTGTTCCATTTCTTTTTGACTTCCCTTGATATAAATGTTGCTATCTACATCTTTTTCAAAGGTTTTATTTTCCATCTTTGCTCGTGCATCAAATGAATTCGCAACCGTCGATACGATTTTCGAAAGATCTAGATCCACTAAGATTTCTGGTTTGAGGGTTTCTTGCATTCGTGATAATACAATTAAATTATTTGTTAAATCGGCCAATCGTTTGGTTTGCACATGAATATCATCGGTCCATTCATTCGATATACCGTCCATCTCTAATACTGTCAAATCCGCATCGATCGTAGCCAATGGTGTTTTAATTTCATGACCTGCATCGGTAATAAATCGTTTTTGTTTTTCATAACTTTCGGCAACCGGTTTCATGATTCGACCGGAAATAAATACGATCAATATGGAAGAAATGAGCAAACCAATGGTGGCCACCAAGCAGCTTGCTTCCAAGAATGTACGCCAATTCTCGAGCGAACGCGTACAATCTAAGAAGATCAAGACCGTATTGCCATTTTCTTTATAACGAATATATCGATAATCATGATAAAAACCTCGCGTGTCATTCAAACTAGAAACCACTTTGACATATCTTCGAGCCTGCGTGATATCGATAGCTTGGACTTTTGCCATATCGATGGTTGTAATGGTATTGTCTTCACTGATTGTTGCAATAAAATAACGCGATTCAAACGGCGTTTCTTTCGACCAATGCCCATTGTTTTGATTTTCACCAAAAGCTGGAAAATATCCTTCATTTTCTTTCAATGTCGTTAATATCGCATCCGCATTCTCCATGATCTTATAATAATTGATCACATTGATGGCCAACATTAAAATGGTAAAGGTCACAAAAATAGATAAGATAGCAGCCATGGAAAATCGCTTACGCAGATTCTTGATCATTATTTTCTAACTCCAATGAATAACCGACATTACGATGTGCTTGAATCTTCACATTCGCACCAATCTTTTTCAACTTCTTCCGCAAATAGGCGATATAAACCCATACAATATTCAACTCCGTATCACTGTCATATCCCCAGATTTTTTCAAACATTCGCTCCGTAGAAATGACTTGTTTTGGATTCGATAATAATAATTCCAACATTTGAAATTCCTTATTTGGTAATTTCATCGTCGTATTGGGTCCTGCTAATTCAAAAGTTGTACGATCCAATGTGATATTACCAAACGATAAGGAAGAGTCTGGTGATTGGGTATGCATCCGGGTCATAGCGCGAATTCGTGCCAACAACTCTTTCGCATCAAATGGTTTGGTCAAATAATCATTGGCACCTAAGTCCAAACCTTTTACTTTATCATCCACTTCACTTTTTGCCGTCAATAATAAAACCGGCACATCATTACCAGCTTTACGAATCGTGGACAAAACCGTTAAACCATCGACCTTTGGCATCATGATATCTAAGATTACACCATCATAGACTTCATCTTCTAAATAATCCAGGGCTTGTTGTCCATCATAAACAGCATCCACCGCATAATTGGATTTTTGCAAGATTACAACCAAAGCCTTAGATAATGATCGTTCATCTTCAGCTAATAATAATCGCATGCGTGACCTCCTTATTGAAAAAGGGAAATCTGTTTATTCACAAATTTCCCTATACAATTCCTCTATCTCTGGTATTGTTATAACACGATTGTACAACGTGATACAAGGCTTATTCGATGGACTTCTCTCAATTTGATCCACATGATAATGGCCATGCAACCAAACTCGATAATCCAATCGTTCTTCAATTTCTTGTAAAAATGGTTTTAGATCATAACGTTCCGGATCATAGAAATTCATATCCGTTTTATACTTGTTTCCCAACGAATGATTTTCATAGACTTCATGACTGAGGACATAATCAACCTGCCATTGATGAGCATCTAACACTTGACGAGCATGTTTCATTTCATCTAAAGTTGGCAATTCTTGCTGCCACCAACTTACATTGGGAACTCGATACTTGGCATCATGACTGGGTGCTCCACCAAAACAGAAGAAAGAGTGATCCTCTATTTCAAAAACTTCACCACGCATCAAATGAACAATGTTAGGACGAATCCGATGGACTTGTCCACCATGCCACGTCTCAACTGGAAATTCTTCTAATAAATTAAAGTTTTCATGATTTCCATCGATAAAACAAATTTGCCAAGACAACGACTCTAGCCAATCCAACCAAAATTTATCACCTTTATCACCATCTAATATAAAACCGAAATCACCCGCAATGATCACATAATCATTTGGTGTTAATGTTTTTCCAAGTGGAAAACCATCATCGGGATTAATCTTAAATACATCTTGTTCACGATGCGTATCACCTGTTATATAAATCATAGCAACCTCATGGTAACATAGCCAAATGTATTACGCAAATGATAACGTTTACATAGAAATGTTTATTAAAAGATATTAAACGATACCAAGAACCATACTAGAATCTATAGAGAGGAAGAATTGAAATGAAGTTTAATAAGAAAATACGGCATCGATTGATCCTAATTATTGGATTGATTCTAGCGATTGTTATTATTGGTATGCTGGTCAAAGGTATATCGCATACTTTCTTTTCGAATCAAGTTACTGTTAAGGGAGCCTAAACCCTGCGTAAAGCAGGTATGTCCGAAGTTGTCATCAAAGAGATGACTTCTCTGCCTAATTATCATAGTAGTCGAGCCAAACGGTATGCGAAATAGAAAGCCGATTCCATCAAAGATGTAGTCATGGAAGTCAATTGTGATATGGATCTAAAACCGTATTCAAAAACAATCATTGTGAATGATGATAGTGATATGACCTTACTTATCAATAAGTTTTATGCCTTGCCCCCAAGGCTATGAACCCGATGATCTTGTTACGATCAAAGACTATGCTTGTGTACAAGGTGAAGATTATTCTTGTCAAAATGTCTCCGAATTAACCCTTCGCAAAGAAGCATATCAAGGTTTTAAATCCTTTTGTCAAGAAGCCAAAAAACATGACATTAATATTCGTGCCATTGCTGGGTATAGAACCTATGCCTACCAAAAAGGATTATGGGATTATTATGCATCCACGCAAGGTAAAGACTATGCGGATACATATTATGCTCGACCGGGA
>AUXO018521536.1_pt1 | contig 21022 bp, 22 predicted proteins | sample 768731 | NCBI WGS metagenome assembly AUXO01 (sample SAMN02715735, study PRJNA202380) | gut metagenome | biome: sheep rumen | host: Ovis aries | place: New Zealand: Palmerston North
AATAATCTGATCGTCTTCTTTAATGTCTTTTACTAATTCTTTAAAATTTTCTGCAAACTGATCTGCGCTCATTCCATCCTTTAAGCTTGTGCTCAAAACATCAGTACGATCGCCTGTCATCATTTTGACAGCAGAATGCAAGCCAGGGGCAAACTCGCCATGGCTAACCATAACAACGTATTTCATTATGTTTCCTCCATTTATCAACTATCTAAAATTATACTCAAGACTAAAAGCGTTTTCAAGTCTTGCACACATATTTTCACATAATTAGATTAAAGTGTTTATTATTTATTTTTATATTTTTAAATTTGTAATAAACCGGCTCTATGGTTTACAAAAAAAAACGAAATGCAAAATTTCGTTTTTCCATTATTCTAAAATACAGCTCTCAGTAACAAAAAGAGTACCACAAAGACCAACGGGATAATGATGATCATAGAATATCCCTTCAGAAAATTTTTTTCAATTTCCTTGAACTTCATATCATCATAGTAGTATTTTTCATCTTTCGTCTGTACAACAACACCCTGTTCGATCAGATTTGCCAACGTAAAAGCCAATGTCGTTGTAGATAGCTTTACATTTTTAAAATCTGCAATTGGGATAGCTGTTTCTTCTGAAACTGCATTATGTTTTTTCAAGTTCTGTACAACCAGTGACGTTGCGGTCCCTTCAGCTGTTTTCTTCTTTTTTTTCTTTCCAAACAATGAGGAAACAATGGTATCCGGTGCTTCCGTGTTCGGATCCTGGTTTTGTTTTGTGTCTTTCGGCATAGTTAAAACCCCTATTTTTTCTTATTCTTTTTCCGCTGTTCCTTCCAGGCTTTTTCCCTTGCCCGGATTTCCTGCGCCATCTTGGCAGAAACAATAAATTCTCCTTTGTTTCCCCAAACGATCTTGACGTTTTTCATCAGGCTTTTCTGGATCTCATAATCCGTAATCATTCGGAAGCGATAATACGTATCCACAAAGAAAAGACCTTCTTCTGTAAACCACATACGCTGTCTGACATAGGATTCAAAGATCAGTCCTACAAACACGATCCCCAACGAAATATACGCCAGTTTATAGTAGAAAAGCTGATCCGGCGCCACACCAAAACGGTCGGTCGTAAAATACAGAACAGCACATAACAGACAGAGCACAATGGCTACCGACATTCCGGATTTGCTTCTGTCATACAGCTCGGCATGTGGAAAACGATTCTGAAATTCCTCCAGCTTCTGCCGATGTGTTGTCAATAGTTTTATACTTTTAAAAGTTGAATATCCTGTGTATCCAATGAATAAAGCAGCCACTGCCCATTGGATGATCGTATTGTTCATCATATGCATTCTCTCTCTTTAACAAGGTGTATTATAACACGTTTTTAAGTTCTAGCAACCTGTTTCCCCCGGGCAAACACATCAAAAACGGAGTAATCCTCATTCAGAACAACAATATCGGCATCCTTTCCTGCCTGCAGCGTTCCCTTGCGATCATCCACTTTCAGCATCCTGGCTGGATTGATGGTACAGGCATTGATTGCTGTCTGCCAAGGAACCTGCGCTTTTTCCACCAGGACACGAAGGCCCTCATTGACCTTCAGCGTAGAACCTGCCAGATTTCCTGCTTCAACCAGGTGAGCGCTGCCGTCTTCGGCCAGTTCGATCAGATTTCCGCCAAACAAGGTCCTAGTTCCGACCGGTAATCCCTTGACTTTTAATGAATCCGTGATCAGGATCCCATGATCCGGGCCTTTTGCCGTAAAATAATCATTTAATGCTTCCGGTGTTGAGTGGTTTCCATCGCAGATGACCTCGCCATATACATTACGAAAACGCATAGCTGCCCCTACCAGACCGGGATCTCTATGATGGAACTTGGTCATGCCATTAAATACATGTGTCATGCTGCCGGCCCCATTGGCTATCGCCAGTTTTGCTTGTTCATAGGTAGCAGAAGAATGGCCCTGACTTACCACGATCCCATGCTGTACACAATATTTTGTCAACGCAAAATCTTCGTCGTGCTCACATGCCACGGTAATGATCTTGATCAGGTGATGACTGGCTTTGTAATATCTTTGAAATTGTTCCACATCCGGTTTTACACAGTATTGCTCAGGCTGAGCTCCTTTGTATTCCTGATCCAGGTACGGTCCTTCAAAGTGAATGCCTAATATTTCAGCCCCTTCGTAGCCTTCCTCTACGACTTTGGCTACATTGGCCACGGCAGCAGTCAATACTTTTTCACTTTGGGTAATGGTTGTCGGCAAAATGCCGGTCACCCCTTCTTGAACAATATTTTTGACCCAGTTTCGTAACCCTTCCGGTTGGGCATCATTGGTATCAAACCCGTATGCGCCGTGGGTATGGCAATCTATAAAACCGGGAACGATCCGCAAATTTCCATAATCCTTGTCCACTTTTTTTGTTCCATATGGATAAACAGCCGTAATTTTCTCCCCTTTAATCTCCAGTTGTGCCTCTATCCATGTATTTACAACCCAAATACGTTTACTTTGAAGCAACATTTTCTTCCCTCTTTTCTTTAATAAAATACATCGTCATTGTCGCTCTGGACGTCAATGTCTCATCTTCATCAAAGATGTTTACATTAAAAACACCTACGGAATGCCCCATAGATACTAGTTCGGAACGGCTATAGATCATAGATCCAGCTGCCGGATGGACAAAGTGGATATCTCCGTCCAATGTGACACATTTTCTTCCGTTTGCCATGCATTGTATACCCGCTGTCGTATCGGCCAAAGCAAATAAAGAGCCTCCATGCACATTCCCGTAAATATTTCGTATGGAATCGGTAACCCGTTGTTCCATGCACACATGGTCTTCATCCACCTCCAGCACCTTCATATTGTTCTTTATCAAGTATTCCGATGTGTTGAATTGATTTTCCAATGATCTCATTCTATCATTTTTCTCCTAATTATTACTATTCTAACATAAATTAATGCTATAATAATATCCACATAATGGAGGGATATCTTATGTTTGGAAATCATGTTGTAGGATGGATCATCGTTGGAATACTCGTTGTATATGCTCTGTATTCTATCTACCATTCGATTACAATTTATATCACCCACACAAAAGCTCTGAAAGAGTTCAAATCGAACCATACTGTCATCGAGGTTTTTGATGAATCACGGCGATGGATCATCATATCTATTATTATGATATTGGTTTGTGTATATATCAGCTTCAATTTAAATACAGTTCGAATAGCTGAAGACCAGTATCTGATGTATCGTTGTGCTTATATAACCATCGCATTGATCTTTGTGACCATTCTGATCAATTCGCTGGCCGGAAAACGCATGTGGTTTACCGATACCGGCTTCTTCTTCGGTGATCGCTTCTTCAAATACACAGATATTGCCAAAAGAGAACCGATCGGCGGAGTGGGAAGCATCAGTTTAAGGATCGTTATGAAGAACAATTTTGCCATCAGTGTCACTAAGTCACAAAACGATAAAATTGAAAGTATGATCCGAACAGTGAATTATAAAAAGAAACACAATAAGTAGAATAACTGTCGGATAATCACAAATTTTCACATTATCTCTACATAAAAGTACTACTATTTTCATATATTATACTAGTGAGCTTAGTAAATAGCTCGCTTCATAATCAAATTCCCTTTCTTAAAACTTTCTTGAAAAGACCGGTACAAAAAGTATCGGTTTTTTCTTTTCTCTACAAAAAAAGCCGGCATCTTGCCGACTATGATTTATTTTTCAAATTTGTCCAGTGTATATAACCAATGACCAGCCAGACCAGACCCAGTATCAGCTGAATCACATTTGAACCAGCCAGATACGATACGAAAAAACATCCGGCCGCCACAAAAGACAGGATCATCGCAAGTTTATTCCGATTCATCCAAATACACCTTGATCCTTTCGATCTCTTCCTGACCAACCTCACGGCCCAGCTGATAAACACGTTCTATCTCCTTTGGATCGTGCTCGGTCGGGGCAATATTCAAAGCTTCCTTCGGACGGACCACCAGGATATCGCCTTCTTGTTCCTGTTGTCGTATATAGTCCAGAGTTTCGTTATACTCTTTATAGCGGTTGGCCAGCCTTTCTATCATTTTCGGATATTTTCGCAGACCCACCTTTACAATATCCAGATGTTTCTGTGGCTCTTTTCGATACGTTTCAGGCTGTGTCAGAACCACTACATTTTTCTCATAACCGCTCTTTTGGAAAAAGCGGATCGGAATGGAGTCGGAAACGCCTCCATCATATAGGTAATGACCATCGATGAAAACCGGTCTGGCAAACAGGGGGATGGAAGCCGATCCCCGGATCCATTCAAGATCTTCATCGGTTCCATTGGCACAGTTGTGATACAAAGCATGTCCTGTTACGGCATCGGTTGCCACACAATAGAATTGCATCGGATTGTTCTGATATGTTTCCACATCAAACACATCCAGTTTCTTTGGCAACGTGTGATAACAAAACTTGCCTCCGTACATATCTCCAGTCAGCAGTAACGAGCGATAGCTGTTATACCGCCAATCTTTGCAGAACCGTTTGTTGTAGCGAAAAGCCCGGCCTTTCTGTTCTGACTTATAGTTACATCCAAAACAAGCACCGGCGGATACACCGACAGCTCCATCAAAGATAAGGCCTTGCTCCATCATGACATCTAATACACCGGCGCTAAATAATCCTCGAAGGGCACCGCCTTCCAATACTAATCCTTTTTTCATACTCTACTCTTTTGTGAATGCCTGGGCATAGCCATGGGCATCTCGATTTCCTTGATATAATGAAACATCGGCTACCTTGGTTACATCATATGGTGTTACCTGATATACATAGTTCAGCCAGTTTCTATACAACAAATTTGCATGCGAACGCCACGTTAATATCGGCCTGTTTTGAGGATTGTCATTCGGAAAATAGTTTTCCGGTATATGGATTGGTTTATTGGCATTGACATCCCGGAAGTACTCCTGTGCCAATGTTTCCACGCCATATTCAAAATGTCCTAACACAAAAATCTGCCGATAGCCCTTTGTGGTGATGATATTACTGCCGGTCTTTTGCGACCGCGAAAGAACGACCAGACGTTTTTCTTCTGCCAATGCTTTCTCATCGACGCATGTATGACGTGAATGCGGTGTGTTATGGATTTCATCAAATCCATTCGTTAAAAAGTCATACTCGTCACACAGTTCGTGAGGAAAGATCCCGAACATCTTTTCCGGCAATCCTTGTTTCTCGATACCATAATGGTAATACAGCCCGGCCTGAGCGCCCCAACAGATATGCATTGTGGAAAATACATGAGTTTTCGACCATTCCATGATCTCGGTTAATTCCTTCCAATAATCCACTTCCTCAAAATCCAAATGCTCGACTGGTGCCCCGGTAATGATCATGGCATCATAGTAGCGATCCTTGAACGTATCAAAGTAATCATAGAATTTGACCAGATGATCCTTGGATGTATTTTTAGATTCATGGGATCGCACTTTCATAAAATCAATGGATACCTGTAAAGGTGATTTACTGATCAGACGTAAAATCTGTGTTTCCGTTTCAATCTTTTTCGGCATCAGATTTAGGATGACAATATCCAGTGGACGGATCTGCTGACGAAGCGCACTCGAATCCTCAATCGCAAAAATCTTTTCCCCTTCCAATATATTTTTAGCGGGCAAACCATTTGGAATAGTAATAGGCACAATATCACTTCTTTCTTAACAGTGTGTTAAACATTATAACGCAATTACGAAAAAAAGGTGACTATTTTCATCACCTTTTCTATCTAAACAGACTATTATTCCTTCAAAACACCTTTTATAATTATTCTTTTATTCATTTAAGTCACTTTGATCCACATATCCGAATACATCCTGCCCCTCTACATATACATAAACATAGCCGGATTCTTCATAGGAGATGATCTGTACAGTGTCTCCTGTATTGATGAACGCAATTGGATTTTTCAGATCCTCCATACTTCCAAAGACCAATATTGTCTTATTTGATTGAACGATGATCGTTTCTGATGCCAAAACACTATCCGGATCTTCCGTCAGATAACGATGATCCACATACCCTTTTGTCTTTCCATCCTCCGTTTTGATCTTCCAATATACAGGATCTGTATCTGAAAGCACTTCGACTTTCTCCTTGTTCTGTAAATGATCAATTACCGGGCTGTTGGTATCGCTCTTTTTGTATACTGTCAGTCCGGCATCGCAGCCGGTCACATAGTATTCACCCATTCCTATATTCTGGCTCAAAAGAAAGACTCCGATCATTCCCATGCTGATTACCATGACAACAATGGCTGCAATCACGCTCTTGTCTATCTTTTTTGTTTGGAAACGACTGGTACCACACCATTGGCAGACACTATTCTCTTTGAAATTGGAAGCTCCACAATGAGAACATACCCATTTTTCGACAAGGCCTTCAGCCTGATATGTCTTCGATCTTTGATGATAGAGAGCGGTAAATACCTGATCGACATAGATATTTGCCGGAATCTTCGGCTTCCATCCGGAAAAAGATGGATCATCCGGTGTCGGTGCAATCACTGGACTGCCTCGTTGAATGATCTGTTCGGCAATCAGCTCTCCATTTTCTTTTTGGAAAACAACGTGGCAATATGTGCCATTGTCCGAATTCGATTGCAAAGCTTTTCGGAATTCTTCCGCACTCTGATACCTGCTCTTCGGTTCATAACTACAGGCTTTCCGAATGATCTGATTTAATTCTTCGGATATCCCTTCCATTGCCGGAACCGGTTCTCCTTGCATTCTCTTTGCCCTTGCCTTCTCTATATCCTCATAAGTGCTGAATTCTTTTGGATAAAAGGGCAATTCGCCGTCCAACAACTTATACAGAACCAGACCCAATGAATAGATATCTGCCCTATGATCATATATTTGACGTTTAAACACTTCCGGTGCCATGTAATTGAATGTGCCTGCAATAGTACCGAAAGTCTCACTGTCGTGGCTAGACAACCTATGTGCAATACCGAAATCGCCCAGTTTAAAATCACCAGTATCGGATACAAAGATATTGGAAGGCTTGATATCCCTGTGCAGTATATTCTTTGCTGCACATTTTTCCAAAGCCTTACAAATATCAATACCAAGCTTAAGGATCTCCTTCTGGCTCATAGTATGGGATGCACAATACGATTCCAAAGGAGTCAACAATTCCATCCGAATAAAAATATCGTATCCCGGTCCATCTTTCCTTTTCACTTTTTCATGATCCCGGTATCCGACGATATGAGTATCCGAACCAAGAACATACATCGTGTCAATCTCGTGAAATACCTGTTCTACCTGGTTATGATAATAGGCATCTAGATCTTGTATGTCATCATTTTCTGAAATCGTTGTTTCATCCCTTTTTCTTTTGGGAATATGAATGATCTTCAATGCGTTATAGTAGACATGTCCACTATCCTCTTTCTTTATTTTATATACTTCGCCAAATGATCCTTCTCCCAGCTTCCCGACAATCTTCCATTCAGGCCAGCAACACTGTATTTCTTCATACATAGGAATCCCTCACTTATTTATCTGTTTTTACTAATCAACCTGACCAAACCCATCTGAAGTATGGTACAGACCCAATGTATTATGGAAATATATTTAATTTTAAATCGAACCTTTCTGTTTTTCAACGAATAATCACGCCCAAGAAAAAAGCCCCTTGTTGAGTTTTTTCAACAAGAGACTTAATTGTTTTATTTAAATGCATTTTTAAATCGTTCAAACGGGCTGTCTGACTGTGAATTTCTTAGTTTTTCATACAGTTCGCGATCCTTTTTCGATACACGTTTCGGAATCTCTACCTGTACTTCCACATATTCATCACCTTGGTAGCCTCGTCGGTTCTTTACGCCTTTTCCCTTTAAACGGAATTTCGTGTTCGGCTGCGTACCTTCCGGAATCTTCAGCTCCACATCTCCGTATACAGTCGGCACCTGGATCGTTGTGCCGATTGTTGCATCAATGGCACTGACCGGTACACTGATATAGATATCGTCTCCCTGACGAGTAAATGTGGAATGTGGTTTTACCGTAATCTCAATATACAGATCTCCGTTCGGACCTCCGTTGACACCACGTTCTCCCTTTCCGGCAATACGGATCTGCTGACCGGACTGGATTCCCTGTGGAATCTTGACATCCAGTTTTACACGGCGATGCTCATAGCCTCGGCCGTTACACTGGTGGCATGTTCGGGTAATCTTCTTACCTGTACCACGACAATCCGGACAAACCGACTGCTGCTGAATGACACCAAACGGGCTTCGCTGCTGCGTCATCACATAACCGGTACCATGACAAGTCGGACATGTTGTCACATCGGAAGGTGTTTCGGCGCCGGTTCCGTTACAGTGCTTACATTGTTCGTCAACTTCCAGTGTAATTGTTTCCGTCTTTCCGAAAATCGCATCCATGAAGTCGATCCGCATCTGCATGACAGGGCTTTTTTTCTATTTAAATGCATTTTTAAATCGTTCAAACGGGCTGTCTGACTGTGAATTTCTTAGTTTTTCATACAGTTCGCGATCCTTTTTCGATACACGTTTCGGAATCTCTACCTGTACTTCCACATATTCATCACCTTGGTAGCCTCGTCGGTTCTTTACGCCTTTTCCCTTTAAACGGAATTTCGTGTTCGGCTGCGTACCTTCCGGAATCTTCAGCTCCACATCTCCGTATACAGTCGGCACCTGGATCGTTGTGCCGATTGTTGCATCAATGGCACTGACCGGTACACTGATATAGATATCGTCTCCCTGACGAGTAAATGTGGAATGTGGTTTTACCGTAATCTCAATATACAGATCTCCGTTCGGACCTCCGTTGACACCACGTTCTCCCTTTCCGGCAATACGGATCTGCTGACCGGACTGGATTCCCTGTGGAATCTTGACATCCAGTTTTACACGGCGATGCTCATAGCCTCGGCCGTTACACTGGTGGCATGTTCGGGTAATCTTCTTACCTGTACCACGACAATCCGGACAAACCGACTGCTGCTGAATGACACCAAACGGGCTACGCTGCTGCGTCATCACATAGCCAGTACCATGACAAGTCGGACATGTTGTCACATCGGAAGGTGTTTCGGCGCCGGTTCCGTTACAGTGCTTACATTGTTCGTCAACTTCCAGTGTAATTGTTTCCGTCTTTCCGAAAATCGCATCCATGAAGTCGATCCGCATCTGCATGACACGGTCATTTCCCTGACGAGGTTGATTTGCAGCCCGTCTTGAGGATCCGAAACTGCCAAATCCACCGCCAAAGAAAGAGCCGAAAATATCGTCCAGATCGCTGAAGTTGGAGAATCCCTGTGAGAATCCACCTTGGCCGAAGTTTCCATCGATTCCGGCATGGCCGAATTGGTCATAGGTCTGCCGTTTTTGTTCATCGCTTAATACTTCATAAGCTTCATTGATTTCTTTAAATTTATCTTCTGCACCGGGATCCTTATTCACATCCGGATGGTACTTCATAGCCAGCTTACGGTATGCTTTCTTTATTTCATCCGGTGTCGCACTTTTGGAAACTCCCAGCACCTCATAATAATCTCTTTTTTCATCTGCCATGAAAGCCCCTCCTTCAATTAGAATAGAGTCCCGGACATACCGGAACTCTACTTACTTAGTGTTTTTCCGTGAATTCACCATCCACAACGTCATCGTTGTTGGATGCTGTATTCTGCTGTTGTGCACCAGCCTGCTGATTGTACATAGAAGCACTGGCTGCCTGCGCTGCTTTTTCCAACGCATCTAACTTAGCACGAACCTCATCCATATTATTCTCATCCAGCGATTTTTGCAAGTCATCACGCAATTGTTTTGTCTGCTGTGCCTGCTGTGGATCGATCTTATCCTTATTATCTTCCAAGGTTGCATCAATTTGAGCAATAAAGCCTTCCGCACGGTTACGTAAATCGATTTCCTCTTTACGTTTGTCATCCGCTTCCTTGTTCTCTTCCGCTTCACGGACCATACGATCGATTTCAGCTTCACTTAATCCACTGGAGTTCTGGATCGTAATCTGTTGTTCTTTACCTGTGCCTTTATCTTTTGCACTGACATTTACAATACCATTGGCATCAATATCAAATTTAACCTCAATCTGAGGTACGCCTCGACGAGCCGGTGCAATACCTGTCAACTGGAAGTTACCTAATTCTTTGTTGTCGTTTGCCATTGGACGTTCACCCTGCAATACACGGATATCTACAGCCGGCTGGTTATCAGCAGCCGTAGAGAAGATCTGTGACTTGCTGGTAGGAATGGTTGTATTTCTAGGAATCAATACTGTCATAACACCACCCATTGTTTCGATACCTAATGACAATGGTGTAACATCCAGCAACAATACGTCCTTAACATCACCGGAGATAACGCCACCTTGGATAGCCGCACCCATCGCAACAGCTTCATCCGGGTTTACACTGTGGTTTGGTTGTTTGTTCAGCTCTCTATATACGGCATCCTGTACAGCAGGAATACGAGTGGATCCACCAACCAACAGTACTTGATCGATTTCCGAAGCACTTAACTTCGCATCTCTTAAAGCGTTACGGATCGGTTCCATTGTACGGTCAACCAAATAACGTGTCATCTCATCAAATTTTGCACGTGTCAATGTCATATCCAAGTGTAACGGACCAGCCGGACCTGCTGAGATAAACGGCAGGGAAATCTGTGTCTGCATAACACCACTCAGATCCTTCTTCGCTTTTTCAGCTGCTTCTTTCAAACGCTGCATAGCCATTGGATCTGCACCTAGATCAATACCGTTTTCCTTCTTGAATGTATCGATCATCCATTGTACCAATACGTTATCAAAATCATCTCCACCTAAATGTGTATCTCCGTTTGTTGATAATACTTCGAACGTACCATCTGCCAGGTCCAGGATGGAAACATCAAACGTTCCTCCACCGAGGTCATAAATCAGTACTCGTTGTTCTTTATCTGTTTTGTCAATACCGTAAGCCAATGCAGCAGCTGTCGGCTCGTTAATAATACGTTCTACTTCCAGACCGGCAATCTTACCGGCATCCTTGGTAGCTTGACGTTGAGCATCGTTAAAATAAGCCGGTACTGTAATAACAGCTTTTGTCACCTTTTCACCTAAATAATCTTCTGCATACGATTTCAGATACTGAAGGATCATTGCAGAGATTTCCTGTGGTGTGTAGCTCTTTCCTTCTGCTTCCACACGTTCATTTGATCCCATCAGTCGTTTGATGGAACTGATTGTATTTTTATTCGTAACAGCCTGACGTTTTGCAGCATCGCCAATAATACGTTCTCCATCTTTAAATGCAACAACGCTCGGAGTTGTACGGTTTCCTTCCGGATTTGGAATAACCTTAGAATCTTTTCCTTCCATTACTGCAACACAGCTGTTTGTAGTACCTAAATCAATACCGATAATTTTTGCCATAGTCTTATCCTCCTTATTCACTGACCTTGACCAATGCAGGTCTTAATATTCTATCTTTCAACATATAGCCTGTCTGTAACACTTCGATCACCATGCCGGATTCCATATCCTCTGCTTTTTCCTGCATCAAAGCCTGCATGGTATTGTGATCAAACGGCTTACCCTCTGCTTCAATTTCCTTGACGCCTTCGTTTTCCAGCACTCTTTGCATCTGCTGGTAGATCATTTCGAACCCTTTCACATAATTTGTCAGTTCTGGGTTATCTGAAGGTGTATTCAATGCCATTTTCATGTTATCCAGAATCGGCAGCATTTCCAGCCCGGCTTGCTGAAAGCGATACTTCTTTGCACTATCCGCTTCTTTTTTCAGCCGTTTCTTCATGTTTTCTGTATCTGCATACGCTCTGGCTATATCGTTTTTCGCTTTTTTCAACTGTTCCTGCAGCTCGGCAATCACTTCCTGTGGATCCGGTTGTGTTTCTTCTGTTGCTTCCTGTTCTTCTTCCAGTTCAACATCATCAATCGGTTCTTCCTGTTCCACAGCTTCATCGTCTACCTGCTGAACAAGAGCCTTTTCTTCTTTTTCACTCATTCTTGTTCCCCCCTTCATCTGAGAATACTTCTTCAATGACATCCGACATCGTATCCATTAATGCAACAACCTTTGAATATTGCATACGATTCGGTCCGATGACCATTAACTGGCCTTCTTCATCGTTTTTATAATGGAAACGTGTAGATAGTACTGATACATCCCCAATTTGAAGAAGTTCATTGCGGGATCCGATATGGATAGCTACATTTCCTTCCTGATCTGTCCATTTTTGGAATAGATCGCCGTTTTCCAGAATCTTCATCAGCTGTTTCAGCTTGGAGATATCACTGAACTCCGGATGATACAACATATTGCTTCGTCCGGAAACGGCCACCTTCTCTGTTGCGAATTTCATAAACGCTGTCACAAAAGCCTCAAATAAGACTTCAGAGCGTACGATCTTCGCCGTCATTAAAGGCCGGATCTCATCCATCTTATGGATGACTTCGGAAATCGGTGTACCTGCCAGCTGCTCATTCATCAAATCACAGCATGTCTTCAGATCCCGGACCGGTACATCTTCTCCAAACTGAAAAATCTTATTTTCAATATGACCGGTGCTTGTGACGATAATTGCCACTGCACTTCGTGTATTAATCGGAATCAGCTGGACATTCTGCAATGTCTGCTGCGCACCGCTTGGCCCTAGTACAATACTGGTTAAATTGGTCATATCGCTTAAGATATCACAGCTTTTCTGAACCACTTCATCCAGTGAAAAATGTCGTTCCGAGAAAACCTGCTGCAGAGAATGTTTTGTTGGCAGATCCATATCTGTCACCATTAAATTCGCTACGTAATATCGATATCCTTTTTGACTCGGAATTCGACCGCTGGAAGTATGTGTCTTCTCCAAAAGACCCATCTTCTCCAAGGCTGCCATCTCATTTCGAATCGTTGCCGATGATACCTGAAAATCCAAGATCTGCATCAACGTCTTTGATCCGATTGGTTCCGCACAACGAGTGAACTCTTCAACAACTGTTTTAAATATCGCTTTTTGCCGCTGTGTCAGTTCCATAAACATGGCTCCTTTCTAGCACTCTTATTCTTTGTCTGCTAACAGTATATCACAAAAATTAGCACCGTCAACTAAAAAGTGCTAAACTTCTTCTTCTTTTTTAGTCATAGACCAAAATCATGTTCTCAGGTAAAATAGGACTATGAAACAACTTGAACTGATACATACAGACCGAATATTTGGTGCGGTCACATTAAAAGATCTGTCCTGTCCGGAATCCAACAACATGGCTTTGCACGTTTGCCAGGATCCACAGGCTGTAATGCAGAATCGAAAGGCTTTAGAAGCGGTAACACTGCCTTTGGAAAACTGGGCCCTGCCCTGGCAAAAGCATACTGCTAATATATATAGGATAACAAACAAAGACAAAGGAAGAGGCTCTGTGGATAAAAATACAAGCATTATGAACGTAGATGCCCTCTATACGACTGAGCCGGATATCTTGATTGGGGTCTTTACCGCCGATTGCTGTGGGATCCTTTTGGTGGATCCAAGCACCCCGTGCATTGCTACGATCCATTCCGGCTGGAAAGGAACGGTACAATCCATTACCGAGAAATGTGCCCGGCAGCTCATCGATGAAGGCCTTCTTCATCCGGAGCGAACACTGGCTTTCTTCAGCCCGAGCATATTATTCGATTCACTGGAGGTTGGCATGGAAGTTGTCCAGCAGCTGCTTGAGCATCATGTGGATATTGAAGGCTGTATTCGTTATATGCCAGATGAGAAAGCGTATATCGATAATCAGGGCCTCAATATAAAGATGTTAAGAAAGCTGGGCATCACACAAATCACACCAAGCACATTGGACACAAAAAAGGAAAGAAATGATTGTTTCTCTTATCGTAACGAAAAGGAAAAAGTTGGTGAACATTTTACGTATGCATATATAAAAGGTTAGCTATCTTATGGCTAACCTTTTATATTCATACACCTATTTTGAGAGAGCAGAATTTATCTGCACCGTTATTATCCTATAATAAAATAGTAAATAATTTAAATTATTTAATATATTCTGAAACAAAAAGAATTTTTCTTTGTATACTAATATATATACATTAAATTATTTTGTTTCAAAAACAAAATAAAAAAGGGAACGCATATGAACAAAAAAATACAACGTCAAAACCTTATTTATCAACTCTTGACCAATGGTGAAAAACTTCGTGTAAAAGATATTGCCAGTCAGCTTCAGGTTACGCCGGAAACGGTTCGTAATGATCTGCGTGAAATGGAACAGCGTAAACAAGTCATCCGTGAACACGGATATGCCCGCAGTGTATCCACCCTGGATGAAGTACCTATTCGTATAAGACAGCTAGATAACCTGGAACAGAAGAAAAGAATCAGCTATCAGGCATTCCGCCTGATCCAGGATGATCAGATTATATGGCTGGATGCCAGCAGTACGATCGCATTGGGGATCCCTATGCTGGCTTCCCATAAAAACCTGACTGTGGTCACCGATGGCATTCCACAAGCCTACCAAACCAGTCTAATGAATATCCGAACGATCCTGTGTGGAGGGCCCGTGTCCAATGTCGGTTTACGGACCTCCGGAAATGATATTATCAACATGATAGACCGGGTTCATTTTGATATTGCTTTTCTAGGTTCAGGTGGATTAAAAAACGCCCGTGGATTTACAGCTTTAAACTATGATGAGATTGCCATCAAATCGCATCTGCTTATTCAATCTGATCAAATTGTCGTGGCGATGGACACCTCCAAGTTCAATAAAAAAGCCGGCTACAAAATCTGTGATTACAAGGATGTGGATATCCTGGTGACCAATACACTCACAAAAGCACAAAAGGAAATTGTCTATGAAATTCCAAAGATTATTGAAGTCTGAATTGTCTATTCTTTTAAAAGTATGATACAATGATGTGCGCATGGAGTCGTATCGAAGTGGTCATAACGAGCTCGACTCGAAATCGAGTTGTCTTAACGGGCACGTGGGTTCGAATCCCACCGACTCCGCCATATCCATGAACAGTTGTGACAATGTTGGTCATACCATAACAAAGATCGTTGCAAGAAAGCAGCGATTTTTTTTTCAATACAAGATAGAAGCTTGACATATCTTTGATCACAAAGTATGATTTGTATAACTAATCATACTTTGTTAGGAGAAATCATATGACAGGACCAAAAGGAAAATACGCATGGACTGCTACAGTCGGAGAAAAAGGACAAATCGTCATCCCCAAACAGGCAAGGGCTCTTTTTGATATAAAACCAGGAGACACTCTGCTGCTTCTCGGGGATGAAGAACGGGGCATCGCAATCCCCAATAAAGATGCTTTTGCGGAGCTGTTTTCGGCAGCTTTTGCAGAAGATAAGGAGGGTAAGGACGAATGAAGATTGCATGGTTTTGTATCCCGGCACATGGACATACCAATCCCACCCTTAGCCTTGTTAAGACACTGACAAAGGCCGGACATCAAGTCTGGTATTTTTCCTTTGAGCAATTCAAAGAGAAGATTGAGAATGCCGGTGCTACATTCATAGGCTGTGATGGATATGATTTTGAAATGGAAGATAAAGAGAATGCGGACCGCGTAGGAAAGGACAAAGTTTTTGCTACCGAACTGCTCGTTTCATCGACATTGGCGCTGGATGAAATGACTTCACATCTTATAGAAGAAATCAAGCCGGATATCGTCGTGTCCGATTCCGTGGCATTCTGGGGGAAACTTGCTGCGATGAAACACAATCTACCATACGTTTCATCCACCACAACCTTTGCCTTCAATAAGTACTCTGCAAAATATATGCAGGAGAGCGTATGGGATATTGCCAGGATGCTGATGGCAATGCCGCGCATCAATAAACAGCTCAAACGCCTTCGCGAGAAAGGCTATCCGATAAAGAGCTTGCTCGATATAGTGCAGAATGACAATGATACAAATACGATCGTTTACACTTCGAAGTACTTCCAGCCGTGTTCGGAAACATTCTCTGACAAGTATCATTTCATTGGACCATCTATCCGACCTATCATCAAGCCTATGGAAAAGACCTCGGATAAGCTTGTTTATATTTCGATGGGAACTGTCAATCACAACAAGGAATTCTACCGTAACTGTATACATGTACTAGGACAGACGGACTGGCAGGTTATCATCTCTATGGGAACAAATCCTGAGTGTTATGACCAGCTGCCGGAAAATATACAAATCTACGATTCAGTGGATCAGATGGCGGTTCTTTCCATTGCCGATGCATTCATCACACATTGCGGGATGAATTCTGCTTCGGAAGGTTTATATTTCCAAGTACCCCTGATTCTGTTTCCGCAGACACCGGAGCAAAATGCTGTAGCTAAGAGAGTCGAAGAACTTGGTGCCGGTTTGCGATTGACTTCGATTTCTGAACAAGCAATTTTGCAGGCCTTGCAGCAGATCCTGAATGAACCTGGATATAAAAACAATGCTTCTAAGATATCCGAAAGCTTCCGGTCTTGCGGCGGTGCTGCAGAGGCCCAATTGTTTTTGGAACAGATTGCCGGTGAATAGCTAGCGTGCATAGATAAAGGGCCTTTAAGAGGCCCTTCCTTTATTGTATAGATTTTTGGCATAACTGCAGACAAGAATGATGTTTGCGTCTTCCTTTTTGCCCTGATCATAAACACATTGTACCAATGCTTTCCCTATTCCTTGTCCACCATAGGCCGGATCTACCTTCGTGTGCATGATCGTCCACTCTTTATCGACGATCTGTATTTCACAAACACCAACCTGTTTCCCATGATCATACGCTGCCGCTCTTTGTTGATCCTTTTCAAAATGAATATCTATCATTCTTTACATCCTTTCGGATATTAGATTTTTTATGCATTTCCGATCAGCTTTGTCAGATCTTCATCTACTGTGCCGATCCCGGAAATACCAAAGTTTTCCACAAGGACTTTTGTTACATTTTCCGATAAAAAGGCTGGTAATGTTGGTCCCAGATGAATATTTTTGACACCTAGATACAACAAAGCTAACAGAACGATGACCGCTTTCTGTTCATACCAGGCAATATTAAATACGATTGGAAGATCGTTAATATCCTGCAATCCAAAGATTTCCTGTAGTTTTAAAGCAATCAGAGCCAGAGAATAAGAATCGTTACACTGTCCGGCATCGAGCACTCTTGGAATTCCATCAATATCTCCTAGTGGTAGTTTGTTGTATTTATACTTCGCACATCCCGCCGTAAGAATAACTACATCCTTAGGAAGCTTTTGGGCAAACTCCCGGTAATAGTCTCTGGATTTCATACGCCCGTCACAGCCAGCCATCACCACAAATTTACGAATAGCGCCGGACCGAACAGCGTCGACAACCTTATCCGCCAATGCGAAAACCTGTTCATGCGCAAAACCTCCCACAAGGGTACCGGTTTCCAGCTCTTCCGGTGCTTCACAGGTTTTTGCCTGTTCGATCATCGGAGAAAAGTCCTTTGTCTCTCCGTATTTTCCATCGATATGTCGGATGCCCGGAACGCCTGTTGCTCCTGTTGTCCATAAACGATCCCGATAACTAGCCAAAGGCGGCACCACACAGTTGGTGGTCATTAAGATCGGACCGTGAAACTTCTCGAACTCTTCTCTTTGTTTCCACCAGGCATTGCCGTAATTGCCAGCAAAGTGCGGATACTTTTTAAATGCCGGATAATACTGAGCAGGTAACATTTCCGAATGCGTATATACATCCACACCGGTTCCGACAGTCTGTTCCAGCAGCATTTCCAGATCCTTTAGATCATGTCCCGAAATCAGAATACCAGGATTCTTTCGTACACCAATATCCACAGTTGTAATCTCCGGATGCCCATATCTATCCGTATTGGCTGTATCCAGCTCTGCCATACCCTGCACACCATATTTTCCTGTTTCCATGGTTAACGCAATCAGATCTTCCATGCTCAGACTGTCATCCAGCGTTTTAGCTAAAGTGCTTTGTATAAACGCATCCACATCTTCATTATCTCTTAACAAAGCATTGGCATGCTTTGTATAAGCAGCCAGCCCCTTCAGTCCATATGTGATCAGCTCCCGCAAAGAACGGATATCTTCGTTCTCTGTCTCTAATACACCGACAGATGCTGCCTTTGTTTCAAACTCATCGGGTTCTCCACGCCAGAAAGCTGCTTCCGGCAGACTTGAAGCATCCGTTACCTGCATTAACAGCTCCGTTTTCTTGTCCAGTGTCGCTTCCACACGTCGGCTCAGTGCCTCTTTATCAAAATTTGCGTTTGTGATCGTCGTAAATAAATTCATCGTCACCAGATGATTCACTGTTTTATCAACGGATTTTTTTTCCTTTCGTAATTGTGTCGTAACGGTCGATAATCCTTTCGTAACATAGATCAATAAATCCTGCATACCGGCTACATCCGGTTTCTTTCCGCATACACCGGAAACAGTACAGCCCTTTCCTCCGGCTGTTTCCTGGCATTGATAACAAAACATTTTATTTTTCATCTGTTTTCCTCCTGATGCTCTTTTTCCTGGATTGCCCCTACTGGACATCCTTCAATAGCTTCCCTCACCAATTGATGGTTCTTCTCCGTAGTTTCTGTTATAGCCTGTGCTTTCCCATTCTCATTCATCACAAAGATGTCAGGTGCTGTTGCCACACATAAACCACATCCGATACAATCATTCTGGTCGACATGAGCTCTCATGGTTCGTCCTCCTCTCTGATTCGATTGTTCCTTTATTATAATGATGCATCCGTTTTATGTCTGTATCTGAGGATACAACTATTGTTATTTTTAACATTATCTTTTTTCCTATTTTCTTCTGTCGTTGAAAAACTGACTGTTTTAATCTACAAAAATAATTAAGAATCCCTAATAATTCATTGACAAACCTTTCCTTTTTCTCTAGAATTATTTTTAACAATCGAATAAACCAGTCTGTCCAAAAAAACGAAGATGGAGACAGTAGAGCAGAAACGTCGTTAAAGAGAGCTGATGGTAGGTGAAAATCAGTACAAAGTCCTGCTTGAATATCACTCCGGAGTTGCGACCTGAACACCAATGTAAGTAAGCGTCGACGGTTTTCCCCGTTACAAGAAGCGCATATGTTGGTATGCAGTCATCAAATGGGTGGTACAGCGAAAGAGCAGAATAGGCTTTCGTCCCTAGGGGATGGAAGCCTTTTTATGTACATGACAGGGAGGAAGAAAAATGAAAAAAGACATGGTTGAGATCCGTTGGCACGGACGCGGAGGCCAAGGCGCCAAAACAGCCTGCCTGCTACTGGCAGACGCTGCTTTTGCCTCAGGAAAATATGTGCAAGGCTTCCCGGAATATGGACCAGAACGTATGGGGGCTCCGATCACCGCATACAATCGTATCAGTGATACACCTTGTTCGATCCATTCCAATATCTATGAACCAGATTATGTGGTGGTTGTGGATGAATCTTTGCTGGATTCCGTAGATGTAACAGCCGGCCTGGATCCGGAAGGTGGTATTCTGATCAATTCCGGCAAAGAACCGAATGAATTAAGAGAGAAACTTAACGGTTATACCGGTAATGTCTATACGATCGATGCACGGGCAATCAGTGAAAAATACTTAGGAAGGTATTTTCCGAATACGCCGATGTTAGCCGGGATCGTCAAGGTCAGCGGGGTTCTGGAACAAGGCCAGTTTATCGCGGATATGCAGGATTCGTTCCATCATAAGTTTGCGACAAAACCGCAGGTGATCGAAGGCAACATGAATTGTCTGATCCGTTCAATGAGGGAGGTTAAAAAATGATCCACGCAAAAGATATCAATGAACAGTCTCCGTGGCAGGAAATGACACCAGGTGGAGAAATCTATGAAGGAGGAACAGCCCGCATGACATTAACCGGTCAATGGCGGTCCGATGTACCTGTATGGATGCAGGATCAATGCAAACAGTGTTTAATGTGCGTTCCGTTCTGTCCGGATTCCTCCATACCGGTTGTCAACGGAAAACGTACCGATTTTGATTATGATCATTGTAAAGGATGCGGCATCTGTATGTCTGCTTGTCCTTTTGAAGCGATTCGTATGGAAAAGGAGGTACATGACTAATGAGCATTCGTGAACGTCTTTCCGGAAATGAAGCTATTGCCTATGCGATGCGACAGATCAATCCGGATGTATTTGCAGCTTTTCCTATTACGCCATCGACAGAAATCCCACAATATTTTGCCCAGTATGTCGCTAACGGACAGGTAGATACAGAATATGTTACGGTTGAAAGTGAGCACTCTTCCATGTCCACATGTATCGGTGCTGCAGCTGCAGGTGCCCGCGCTGTAACGGCTACTTCATCTGCCGGATTGGCTTTTATGTATGAAGTATTGTATGTAGCTGCCTCCAGCAGGCTGCCGATTACACTAGCCTGTGTCAACCGTACTCTGACAGGTCCGATCAATATCAACAATGACCATTCTGATTCTATGGGGGCTCGTGATTCCGGGTGGATCCAGATTTATGCCGAAAACAACCAGGAGGCTTATGATAACTATCTGCAGGCAATGCGTATTTCGGAAACACCGGATGTTCGTCTGCCGATCATGATCTGTCAGGATGGATTCATCACTTCGCATGCCGTGGAAAATATCCTGTTGGAAGAAGACGATGCGGTCAAAAAATTTGTCGGAGAATATAATCCGGAGCATGCGTTGATTGGCAGGGATCATCCTCTGGCTGTCGGTCCCTATGATACTTGTCCTTATTGCATGGAACACAAAGTACAACAGGCAGAGGCGATGAAAAATGCTAAGCGGGCAGTATTGGAAGTGGCAGCTGATTTTGAAAAAACATTTGGCAGAAAATATGGATTCTTTGAAGAATATAAGATGGAGGATGCCGAAATTGCTCTAGTGCTGATCGGCTCGACGGCGGGAACCGCCAAGGTGTGCATCGATCAGTTACGTGCCCAAGGTATCAA
>AUXO015798887.1_pt1 | contig 21002 bp, 17 predicted proteins | sample 768731 | NCBI WGS metagenome assembly AUXO01 (sample SAMN02715735, study PRJNA202380) | gut metagenome | biome: sheep rumen | host: Ovis aries | place: New Zealand: Palmerston North
GTTGTGTGAATAATACGATTATTTTATGAGTAAAGGTTGTGTAAAGGTTGAAAGAAAATGCTTATAATAGATCATTTGGAAAAAATATATAAAGGGACCGATAAAGGAATCCGGGATATATCAATTCATGTTGAACCCGGAGATATATATGCATTTATCGGGCATAACGGAGCGGGAAAAACGACGCTTCTTAGGGCAATCACAGGCATACATGAATTTGATAAGGGTGAGGTTATTATTGACGGAGTGAAGCTTCGGGATGATCCGCTGGAGGTAAAAAAGCGTTTTGCCTATATTCCGGATAATCCTGATATTTATGAGTTTCTTACCGGAATACAGTATCTGCAGCTTATTGCGGATGTGTTTGGAGTCAGAGAGGCAGAAAGGGAAAATATTGCCGGGAAGTATGCAGAGCTTTTTGAGATAACAGACTCACTTGGGGATCTCATATCTTCATATTCGCACGGAATGAAGCAGAAGCTGGTAATCATTTCAGCTCTTATTCATAAACCAAAGCTTCTTATCATGGATGAACCGTTTGTTGGACTGGATCCGAAGGCGGCATTTGTACTCAAAGAAATAATGCGTGAAATGATAGCTGAGGGCTCGGCTATATTTTTCTCAACTCATGTTCTTGAGGTTGCTGAAAAGCTTTGTAATAAGGTAGCCATAATAAAAGACGGAAGGCTTGTCACAAGCGGCCATATGGAGGATGTAGTAAAGGCTGGCACGTCTCTTGAAGACCTGTTTATGGAAACGACAGCATTGTAATTATTTGTTTGGGAGAGCTTAAAATGAAGCAATTTCGAATGCTTGCAAGATTAGAACTGATAAATATATTTGGTCTGAATGAGTTTAAATACATGAAGGATCCACAGGGCAGAAAGAGGAAGGGCCTTTTACTTTTTATATTTGGTATGCTGGGGTTAATGCTTATCGGATATTCTGTTGCCGGGGCCGTGGGTCTAAAGGAGCTTGGACTTACAGATAAGATACCATTTATGTTTTTTATTATGGCTTTCATGAGCCAGTTTATGCTTGGGGCGATTAAGGCAAAGGGACAGCTCTACAGAGAAAAGGATATGGAGCTTCTGGCAGGACTTCCGATCAAGGGAGTAGGTGTTGTGAGTGCAAGAACATTCAGAATGTATGTTGAGGGGCTGCTGCTCTGGTTTGGCATATATCTTCCGGGAATGATGGTATATTGTGTGGAAAGCAATGTTGATATACTATTTTTTATCACATTACTGCCGGTGCTCCTGATCTGTCCGATACTGCCGGTGGTTTTTTCTGCCTGGATAGGCATATTTTTTGCATCGATCATAGCAAAAAATCGTCATAAGATACTTGCTGAGGTAATCTTAATGATCGTAGTTGTGCTCGGAATGTTCGTCTTATATTCTGTGATAATGTCTAATACAGGCATGCAGGGTGGAAAGGCTGAGATATCTGACGCTGCCAGAGAGAAGCTTTACGAGACTGTGAGAAGCAGCATTATTTATACTGAAGAAGCGCTGCCGCCTTTAAAGGCTGCAAGTAAAGCATTTGCAGAAACTGATATACCGGGAATATTACTGTACGTATTTGTTTCGATAGCTTCTTTTGCAGTGACAGTCGCAGTTATCGGAAGAAAATTCTTCATAATTTCAGCAAAGCTTTTTACTTCTTCAAAGCATAGAGAGTATCAGCTGGAAGCTATGAAGGAGAACTCCGTAATGAAGGCTCTTTTGAAAAAGGAAGCAGCAAGGTATTTTTCATCCGGAGTATATATATCCAATACGCTTGTGGGACCGGTAATTGCGATAGCTATGTCGGTTGCTGCGGCATTTATAGATATACATAAGCCAATTGTTTTACAGGGGACAACATTATCTGCAAATCTTGCAGCAGGAATACCATATATTATAGGACCGGTCTTATCATTTGTAGCTATCTCTGCATCGTCAGTATCCCTTGAAGGAAAAAACTGGTGGATACCGAAGAGTCTGCCGGTATCATCAAAAACAGTGCTGAGTGCAAAGGTAATCTTTAATCTTTTAGTCCTTGCACCGTTTTTCGGGCTGGTAGAGTTGATAATGCTTTTTACGGTAAGGGTAAGCCTGTTGGAGAGGCTGTGGCTTATACTTATTCCTCTTGTAACTATAGTTTATTCGGCTCTGCTGGGCCTTATGTTAAATATTAAATTCCCTAAATTCAAATGGGAATCCGAGACTGAGGTTGTAAAGCAGAGTGCAGCAAGCGGCTTAAGCTTTCTTCTGATATTTCCGGTACTAATAATGGCGTCAGGTGCAATGGTAATACCTGAGGAGTACAGAAATCTGATGAATCCGGCTGCATTTCTTCTGCTTACTGTCATTTCTTATGTGCTCTATCATAAACTCTGCAAGGTAAGGCTTGAGAGACTTGGATAGTGCAGAAGCTGGCAAATACGAGACGATCAGACGGCGCATAAGAATGATATCTGAGAGCACCATACAGATTGATTCTGTATGGATCAGATGATGAATGAAAAAAATAAAATTATTGACATGTTTAAAAAATAATGTATAATTCACATTAGTTGAATAAGATTTTAAACCAACGACGTGGAGATAACGGTGAAAGATGTGCACCCAGAGATCGAATCCGAAGCAGTTTTCTTTTCTGACTGTGTGGCTGTGAGATTCGTTGTAACAGTTCATCAAATGGACCACCGAGGGAGCAGTGAAATCTTAAAAGTCATTTCGGATTTTGAAGAGAGTAGCATGTTACGTGAGCGAGCGTTAATCGCTGGGGATATGATGGTATCCCGACAGAGTGCAGTAGGTTTTATCTGTACCGGCTACCGGGGATAAGGCGGTAGAAAGTATGGATGAGGCAGGCTGAAATAAGGTGGCACCGCGATTTTATCGTCCTTAAACTGATAAGTTATTCAGTTTGAGGACTTTTTATTTTGTATTAAGGAAAGGATGAAGAAGGAATGAGTAAAGGAAGATTTGGTGAGTTTGGAGGTCAGTATATTCCGGAAACTCTCATGAACGAGATCAAAAAACTGGAAGAAGCATATGAGCATTATAAAAATGATCCTGAATTTGTAGCAGAGCTTGATAAGCTTAATCGTGAATATGCAGGTCGTCCATCGTTACTTTATTATGCTGAGAAGATGACTAAGGATCTGGGCGGAGCTAAGATCTATCTTAAGAGAGAGGATCTGAATCATACAGGATCACATAAGATCAATAACGTTCTCGGACAGGTTCTTCTTGCCAAGAAAATGGGTAAGACAAGAGTAATCGCTGAGACAGGAGCCGGACAGCACGGAGTTGCGACAGCAACAGCTGCAGCACTTATGGATATGGAATGTGAGATATTCATGGGTGAAGAGGATACTAAGAGACAGGCGCTCAACGTATTCAGAATGGAGCTTCTCGGAGCAAAGGTACATCCGGTTACAACAGGTACAAAGGTTCTTAAGGATGCTGTAAATGAGACCATGAGAGAGTGGACCAAGAGAGTTGATGATACACTTTATGTGCTTGGTTCTGTAATGGGTCCTCATCCATTTCCAACTATAGTAAGAGATTTCCAGTCAATAATCAGTAAGGAAAGCAGAGCTCAGATACTTGAGGCTGAGGGAAGGCTTCCGGATGCAGTAGTTGCCTGTGTAGGCGGCGGAAGCAATGCAATCGGTTCCTTCTATGAATATATAAAGGATGAAGGCGTAAAGCTTATCGGTTGTGAGGCAGCCGGACTTGGCGTTGATAATCCTAAGAACGCAGCAACTATGGCAAATGGTTCTATCGGTATCTTCCACGGTATGAAGTCACTCTTCTGTCAGGATGAATACGGACAGATCGCTCCTGTATATTCAATATCAGCAGGACTTGATTATCCAGGTATCGGACCTGAGCATGCATACCTTGCAGAGACAGGAAGAGCACAGTATGTTCCGATAACTGATGAAGAAGCGGTATGTGCATTTGAGTATCTTTCAAAGACTGAAGGTATTATACCGGCTATCGAGAGCAGCCATGCGGTTGCACATGTTATGAAGATTGCACCGACTATGCCTAAGGACAGCATCATCGTATGTACGATCTCAGGACGTGGAGATAAGGACGTTGCAGCAATCGCACGTTATCGCGGAATTAACATTTATGAGTAGGATTTTCCGGAAGGATCATTGGGAATATTAAAGAAGCATGTAAATGAAAGCTTATAAACATGCAGGGAAGGTATTTAAGGTACAGAAAGGAAAGAAGTATTATGTATAAGGATATTTTAGCAAAGGTTACAAATAAAGAGACACTTACACCGGAAGAGATTTCAGAGTTTATCGGTGCGGTTGCAGCAGATGAGGTTACACCCGTTCAGATAGCAGGTTTTCAGGTTGGACTTCTTATGAAGGGTACAAGCGTTGAGGAGCTTGCTGCATTTGCAAATGCTATGCGTGCAAACTGCGTTCCTATTAAGGCAAATGTAGAAGCAGAAATGATGGATACCTGCGGAACCGGCGGAGGACTCAGTACATTTAACATTTCAACAGCAACAGCTCTAGTAGCAGCTGCTGCAGGAATTCCTATAGCAAAGCACGGAAGCAGATCAATATCTTCACTTTCAGGTAGTGCAGACGTACTTGAAGCACTTGGAGTAAATATCAATCTTGACAAGGATCAGGCAGCACAGCTTATCGAGAAGATCGGAATAGCATTTATCTATGCACCGCTTTTCCATCCGGTTATGGGCAAGGTTCTTCCACCGGAAAGTGAGCTTGGTATCAAGACTATCTTCTATACTATCATCGGACCGCTCATCAATCCTGCATTTGCACCAAGACATCTTCTTGGCGTTTATAAGCCTGAGCTTCTTGAGACAGTTTCTGAGGTTGCAAGACGTATCGGCTATACAAAGGCTATGTTTGTATACGGTGAAGACGGACTTGATGAGATTTCTCTTCTCGGAAAGACTAAGATCTACGAGCTTAAGGACGGAGAGATCCTTAAATATACTATAGCACCTGAAGATTTCGGACTTAAGAGCTGCACTCTTGAGGATATCAAGACAGGTACACCTGAAGAGAACGCTGCAACTATAAAGGGCGTATTTAACGGTGAGATCACAGGACCTAAGAAGGATGCTATAATCCTTAATGCATCAGGCGCACTTGTTGTCGGCGGAAAGGCTGAGAACTTTGAAGAGGGTATTGCTCTTGCAAGAGAGATCATCGTGAGCGGCGCTGCATTAAAGAAGCTTAATGAGCTTGTTGAAGAATCAAATAAGTTTGCAAAATAAATTACTTTTACGATAAGGATTTTACGACAGCATGAGTAAGATTTTATTTTCAGAGAGCCTGATCAATAAGAAAATGTCCGGGAAGGCTATACCTGTTATAGCGGATATAAAATGTATCTCTCCGGGCGAGGGAAGGCTTATAGATATCGCAGACGCACCATCATCAGCTAAGATGATGGAGGAGGCCGGAGCACCTGCCATCTCCGTAGTTACCGAACCGGGGGACTTCGGAGGTTCGATAGATCTTCTTGAGAGGATCACGGCAGAGGTAAGCATTCCGGTGCTTCGAAAGGATTTTATCAGATCAAAGGATGAGATCGATATATCCATCAGGTGCGGCGCAAGCGCAGTGCTTCTTATGTGTGCGATAATGAATGAAAAAACGATGAGAATGTGTTATTCTTATTGTCTGGAACGCGGCATAGAGCCTCTCGTTGAAACTCATACGCCGGAGGAGCTGGCATTTGCGAAGGAGCTTGGCGCAAAGCTTATCGGTATAAATAACCGTAATATCCTCCAGCTTGAGAAGGACGGAGGAACTGTAGAAACCATCAGTAATATGCTGGAGGAAGTAAGAAAGCTTAAGGAGGAAAGACCGGACGTGGTTCTGGTCAGCGAAAGCGGTATACTTACTCCGGAGGATGTAAGGACTGCTGTAAGCTGCGGAGCGGATGCGGCTCTTGTCGGAACAGCCATCTGGAAGGCTGAGGATCCGGCCGGCTATTATAAAAAGCTTTCATTTTCTGAGTGAAATATATTATGAATGATATTAAGATCAAGATCTGCGGGCTGATGCGCGAGAAGGATGTTGAGAGCTGCATCAGAAATGGCGTGGATATAGTAGGCTTTGTAACTGAATATCCTGTAGAGGTTCCCTGGAACATGGATAGAAAGAGAACTAAGGAGCTGATTACTTTCTTCAGAGAGACAAAAGAAAGATACGGTTCTTCTGCAAAATGCTGCATCGTTTCAGGAGGAGACAGTGATAAGCTCTCCGGACTTATCGAAGAGCTTGAACCTGATTATCTGCAGATGCATTATAAAGAAGATTGCAGGATCATCAGAGAAGTGACCGGGAGAAAGGGTGCTTCCAAAACGGTGGTGATCAAAACCGTTCCGAATGATGCGGCCGAAAGAAAAAGGCAGAGCGGAAATGAAGAGCCTTCAGCTGCAGCGGCCGCCTTCGCAGAAAGCGGAGCAGGGATAATCCTTGTTGATGCAAGAGGAGCGGAAAATGCAGCCGGAAGCAGTGCGAAGCTTGATGAAAAGCTTTATAATGAAGTAAGAGAAGCGGTTGATATTCCTGTGATGGCGGCAGGCGGTATCACAGCAGAAAATGTTAAGAGCATCATAAATGACCTTAGTCCGGACATGATAGATGTGATGACCGGAGTAGAGGAATCCACAGGCGTAAAGTCTGAGGCAAAGATAGAAAAACTGATCCAGCAGATCAAAGTTAGAAAGGGATGACAAAATGAGTAATATTTACAAGGCATTTGAAAATAAAAAAGCATTTATAGCATTTCTTACAGCAGGTGATCCGGATTTCGAAACAAGTCAGGAATGCTTTAGAGCTGTTGTAAGAGGAGGAGCAGACCTGATCGAGGTTGGTATACCATTTTCTGATCCTATAGCAGAGGGACCGGTCATTCAGGAGGCTGATATCAGAGCGCTTTCGAGCGGAATGACAACTGACAAGGTATTTGATCTGGTTAAGGAGCTTAGAAAAGAAACAGATATTCCTATAGTATTCATGTCATACATCAATCCGATCTTCCATTACGGCGCTGACAAGTTCTTCAAGAAGGCTGCCGAGGCAGGCGCTGACGGAGCCATAGTTCCGGATATGCCATACGAAGAGAAGGGTGAGCTTCTTGAAACAGCTGAAAAGTACGGTCTTGACATCATTTCCATGATCGCACCTACATCAGATCAGAGGATTAAGATGATCGCAGAGGAAGCAAAGGGCTTTATCTATGTTGTTTCTTCACTGGGTGTAACAGGCGTAAGATCTGAGATAAATACAGATATCGGATCTATGGTAAAGGTTATCAAGGAGAATACTGATGTTCCAGCTGCTATCGGTTTCGGTATCAGCACACCTGAGCAGGCAAAGAAGATGGCAGGAGTTGCTGATGGAGTTATCGTTGGTTCTGCCATGGTGAAGATAGTTGCTGCAGAGGGTAAGAATGCTCCTGAGAAGCTTTTTGAGTATGTTAAGAGCATGAAGGAAGCTATTATCTAGAATTATAATGGTATTTTTCCAAAATAATTCGTATAGACTAAATTAATATTCTTGTATAGAATTATATGCAGAGGAGTGCGTTCATTCCTCTGCATTTTGCATTTTAGGAAAAACTTTTGATTCTTTACGGCGTCTTAAATGTGCCATTGAATGAGTTTTAGAGAGGGGTATATCAGGTATGGATATTTGTAAGATCAAAGTAGATACCAGCAGGTTTGGATTGCAGGAGGTATCAGAAATTGAAAAGGTAAAGCTTACTCCGGCAGCATGTGCACTTGATCTTGGAGACGGAAGCGAGAGAGCTGAATACGTAGATCAGGATTATATTATAAATAAGCTTGGAAGACCTCACAGAAATGTAGGTATCATGTATACATATTATCCGAATGACAAGGAATGGCCGACAAGATCCAGCGAGGCTTATCCTGATATGGAGGTTCATGGTCAGTGGGATTATCCGTATGATGATTATTTTGTATACGGAGGAGGAATCGGCGGAAGCCTTAAGGGACAGCCGTTTAATGAAATGAGGGATATCAGACGTCACGGACAGGATGTTACCCTCACTCTTACTATCGACTGCAGCTGTACAGATGAGCAGCTTACTGCTATTGCAAAGGATCTTCGCAGCTTCGGAAGGATGAGACTCAGGATCAATCATGAATGTGCAGGAACATGGTTCACTCATAACAGAAGATATTCATATAAAGAGATTGGAGAATTTTTCGTAAGATTCCATAATATCATTAAGAAGGAAGCTCCGAATGTGCAGACAGTATTCTGTTCAGGTTTCCTTGCTTCTGACGGAAAGATGGAGAAGGAGGATGATTTCCTCGAAGCCTTCAGAGCATGCGATGTGTGGTCGGGAGACAGATATCTGGCACTTCATTTCGGATGGCCTTTTGATATCTGCGACAAGGGAGATCTCACATATGCGATCAATCCTGTAGGCAATTATATTGACGGACTTGACAAGACGATCGCAAGACTGAGAGAGATCTGCGACGGCGAGAAGAAACCATTTTCTGCTACAGAATTCAATACAGATGGTGATGTTACCGGACCGAGACTTCAGGGACTTGGACTTCTGAAGTTTGCGGAATATATGAGAGAGAAAAAGCCTGACTGGAACTACAGCATGTCTATGTATCAGTTCCGTGACAGAGGAAGGCTCGGACTTGAGATAGAGGATTCAAATAATCAGAATGTTGGTATCGAGCAGCCGCTTATGGATGACTATAAGACGCTTCTCTATGATCCGTATTTCCAGCCGGGATCAGAGGTGATCGAGAAGATTTATGACAGAAAGACTGCCAAGGAAAGCAGCAATATTGATAAATGTATCAAGAATACAAAGCTTCGCTGGGGCGGCGCAGAGGATGCCGAAGGCCTCAGATTCAAGATAAAGCTTAAGGAGAAGCCGGAGTTTTTCGATATGGCATTTCCTGAGGATATGAATCTTATGATAGAAGTAAATGGCATCTGGTTTTACAAGAGGCCGGGTGTCAGAGTGATAGATGCTATGCCTGCATTCTTTAGAAAGGATGCAAAGCCGGTTGCACCGGGTGAGGAGATTACAGTTACTGTCTTCGCACCTCCTGCAGATGGCGAGAACCCGGTAACCGATAAGGCAGACTGGGCAACAAATTATCGTACAAAAATGACAGGTTCGCTTGGCTTCAGGATCAGATATGAAGCCTGCGGATCAATTGTGTAAGGGTGACAGAAAATGTATTTTAAGGTTGCAGCGGTTTTTTCGGATAATATGGTCCTGCAGCAGGGCAAAAAGGTATGCATCTTCGGTGAAGCCGGGGATGGTATCAGAGTAAATGTAAGCTATCTTGGCTATAATGCAGAAGGTGTATCTGCAGACGGACATTTCAGAGTGTATCTTCCACCTATGGAGGCAACGAAGCTTCCGGAGGGTGGTTCGTCGGAAGTCATGAGCTGCGGAAGTGATATGGTCATTACCGTGTCATTTACGGATGGAAGAGAAAATGCAAACGGAGCCGGCTGTGAGAACAGTGGAGCCGATTCTGCAGAAGAAAGCGGCAGGAAGATCGTTTTTAAAAATGTTGTTGTCGGCGAGGTATGGCTTGCAGGCGGACAGTCAAATATGGAATATGAGCTGCAGAATATGATCGGCGGAAAGGATATTCTTAACGCTGAAAATGACCTGCAGGACAGCGGCAGAAGGTATTCTCCATTTGTAAGGTTTTATTATACACAGAAGAAGGGCTTTATAGATGAGGAGTTCCTTCAGTCAGAGGAGAAGACCTGCTGGAATACATTTTCGGCTGAAAACGCTAAGTGCTGGTCGGCTGTAGGCTTTTTATACGCAAGGCAGCTCGCTGAGAAGCTTGGTGTGATAGTAGGCGTAGTCGGCTGCAACTGGGGCGGAACCTCCGCTTCGGCATGGCTCGACAGAGAAAGCATGCTTTCCGATGAAGATACAAGGATCTACATAGATGAATATGATGAGAAGACTGCCGGAAAGACTCTCTCAGAGATGGAGAAGGAATATAAGGAATATGAGGTAGAGATAGCCGAGTGGGACAGGCAGGCCGCTAAGATCTGGAGCGAAAAGCCTTCTCTCAGCTGGGAAGAAATGCAGAATATCCTTGGACCGAACCGTTATCCGGGACCTATGGGAGTTTACAATCCTATGCGTCCGACAGGACTTTATGAGTGTATGCTGAAGAGGATAATGCCTTATACTCTTCGTGGATTTATATATTATCAGGGCGAGAGCGATGATCACAGGCCGGAGGTTTATTATAAGCTCTTTACGATGCTTATAAGAAAATGGCGTGAATATTTTGAAGATGAAGGGCTTGCATTTTTACATGTTCAGCTGCCTATGCACAGATATCCGGCGGATCCGGACAAGAAGAACTGGTGCATCATACGTGAAGCACAGATGAAGGCTTATCTTGATAATGCCGCCGACGGAATAGCTGTAGGCATTGACTCGGGTGAATTTAATGAGATTCATCCGAAGGATAAGAGGAATGTTTCTGACAGACTTGCACGACAGGCGCTCTATAAGGTTTATAATGTACTTCCTGAGAGAGAAGCCTTTGGACCTATATTTTCAAAAGCTGAGTCTGTTGAAGCAGGCGCTGACAGTAATTCTGAAAATGCTGTCGGAAGCCTTGTGCTTACTTTTGATCATGCAGAGGAAGGCTTTATCGTAAGAGCGGTCAATCCTTCAGAGGATGAGAGAGCACATGAAACAGATATCATAAATAATGATGGTATCATCGGCTTTGAGATTGCCGGCAAAGATGGAGTATACTATCCGGCAGTTGTAAGATTTACAGATTTAAAAGACAATATAAAAGGCTCCGGTACTGCCGTATCGTGCAGCTCCGAAGCCGTTAAAAATACGATAATCCTTAGTTCTGATAAGGTAAAGGAGCCTGTTTCAGCCAGATATCTCTGGACAAATTATGGAACGGTATCAATCTTTGGTAAAGACACCGGAATTCCACTCGCTCCATTCAGATTCTGATCAGAACAGCTATACTAAATATCCAGAACACCGACCTTGTGGTTATAGGCAGCTTTTTCACAGCTGTCGAGAAGCTTCTTCATGTAAGAAGTCATGACCTTAGGGTCGGTTTTCATTTCATCGGTTACCCATTCGGTTATCATTCCGCAGAGACCGTATGAGAAGAATTTCGCAAAGAATTTACGCTCTTCAATATTGATATGACTGTTCTGGTCCAGAACATCGATAGCCCTGCTGAAGAAAACCTCAGCATTTTCAAGAAGATACTGGTTGATATAGTTTCCGGCATGCTTGATGGTATTGATGTAGAAGGCTTTATCCTCGTACATCACACGCATAGCGTCAAGAAGCTTGGTGTTCCAGTTATCAAAGCTGAGATCGCTCATATTCGGAATGAGGATGTCGTTCATATATATCCATTTCAGCAGAACGTATTTATCCTGGAAATGGTAATAAAATGTCTGTCTGTTGATGTTGCAGTTTTCGGAGATATCTCCGATTGATATTTTATCGAATGGCTTAGTCTGGGAAAGCTCTTTAAGGCTTTTTGCGATAGCCTGTTTTGTTAAGATAGATCCTGCCATTTTCCACCTCTTTCTGAAAAAATAAATGTTTTACAATGATCATAGAATTGAACTTTTTACTAGTGTAACATATTTTGACATATGTTTAAAAGTGTAAAAAAATAAATATTTAAAAAAATTACATATTTTGATATTATGAGATAGATAACTGCGACTAAAATAAGCGTTTTTTCGGATTTTTGTCCGGGTTAAGGTTATTTTAAGGTTAGAAGTATATAAATAAGTGGAGGACAGGAAAAAATGGTTTATCTTATAGGTATAGTATTTTCGCTTTTTATTGTTTTGGGCATCATTTATGTTGTATGTGTGAGCAAGATTGATAAGGTCGAGAATAAATACAGAAATGAAGCATCGACCATGGATACATTTTTGTGGGATATACAGCACAGACTGAAGAAGGCTTCGGAGATAGTTGAGAAATACGGCGTAGATCCTGAGACCATCAGAGATGCTGAAGCACTCGGACTCGGTATGCCGACTTCACTTCAGATGCTGAAGCTTACTAAATATATGGAGAAGTATGAGAATCTGAAGCATATTGACCGTTCAACATTCACAGATGCGGCTGACAGGGAAGGTGTTGAGAAGCTTATCATGGAGATCGAGCAGCTTCGCCGTGAGCTTATCGCTGAGACTGTTGCACATAATAAGAGCGTAAATGCGTATAATAGCGTTATATCAAGATTTCCGTATTCATTTGTCGCACATAGAAAGAGAAAGTCGACAAAGAGTACATTTTATTATGCGGCTCCTGCTGATGATCAGTAAAGAAGAGGAGACTGCAGCGGGGCGTAGGATGCAGGTATGAAATAGTGAGGAGGGTTTGTTATGAGGGTTCTGGTAGTTGAAGACGAAAAAAGACTTGCGGAAACTCTGGCGGATATAATCTCAGAGAGCGGAGATACCGTTGATATATCAAATGATGGCGAGGAAGGCTTTTTTAATGCGGTTTCCGGTATATATGATGCGATCGTTCTGGATGTAATGCTTCCGGGAATGAACGGATTTGACATACTTCGAAAGATCCGCGATGAAGGCATTTCCACACCTGTTCTTATGTTAACTGCACGTACCGAGCTCGGAGACAGAGTAAACGGACTGAACCTCGGCGCAGACTATTATCTTACAAAGCCTTTCGAAAATGAAGAGCTGATCGCGTCTCTTCATGCGATAATGAGAAGAAAGGCGGATTTTGTTCCTGACGATATCAAATTCGGCGATCTTACGATACATCCGTCAACCTGTACCATCTCCTGCAAGGGTAAAGATATCAAGCTCAGCGTAAAGGAATTTGAGCTTCTCAGATATCTTATGATAAGCGGTAAAAATATCATTTCCAAGGAGACTATAATCAATAAGATCTGGGGCTATGACTCAGATGCGGGCGATAATAATGTTGAAGCATATATTTCATTTTTACGCAGAAAGCTGACTGTCCTTAAGTCATCTGTATCCATCAAGGCTGTAAGGAAGGTCGGATATCATTTAGAGGAAGAATAGATGAAGAAAAATGACAGAAACAGGAAAAATATGCCTAAATCAGCCGTGAGTGATAAGGTTCTGTTAAAAAGACTCCGGATAAAATTCTGCCTTGTTATGATGCTTATCGTCGTGGCTTTTCTTCTGGTGGTATTCTCCGCCCAGTATATTTCCAATAAAAATACAATGGCAACTGAAAACAAAAAGGCTCTCGAGTCTGCCCTTCAGCGCTTTGAGAAGAATAACTCAAGGGGGCAGGGCGGAAATGAGAACATTCCGGGAGGCATTCCGGGAGGCTTTGACAACAATCAGCCGCCGCAGGATAACTGGAATGACAATGATCAGACCACTCAGGATAATGGCAAGGAAAACTCACCGAATACTGGAGAAGGTGGTTCCGATTCTGATAAACAGGACGATAGAAAGGGCTTTAGATATAATTACGAAGAGATGGCGGACTTTAGAAACCGCGGCGAGATGAACGAGCTGTCAAAGGTCCCTGTACTCTGTGTGCTCAGAAACAGCGAAGGAAACCTTATCGTAGAGAGAAATGATATCTTCTTTATCGAAAATGAGGACTCTGAGACTCTGGTTAAGGCTGCTGACGCTACCGGTAAGAAAACCGGCGTGCTTTCAGATTATAACATAAGATTTATGAAGCTTGAACTGGACAGTGGCAACTGTGCATATGCATTTGCGGACATTTCTTCAGAGATAAAGCTGCTGAATTCACAGATCATCAAATCGATATGGATAAGTCTTGCGGTAGCGGCAGTACTTTTCGTGTTAAGCATTTTACTTGCAAAATGGGCCACGAGACCGGTCGAGAGAGCATTTTCGGATCAGAGAAGGTTTATAGCGGATGCTTCACATGAGCTTAAGACACCACTTGCGGTCATTATCTCCAATACAGATATGGTTGTGAAATCCGATGACTTAAGTGATAAGAATAAGAGACGTATGGATAATGTAAAGGCTGAATCCGCAAGAATGAAGGAGCTTGTTCAGGAACTCATCGATCTTGCAAGAGGAGAGGCTTCCGGCAATAAGGTTTCTATGGAAGAGGTCAACTACAGCGACCTTTTAGAGGAAGATACAATGGGCTGGGAGGCGCCTGTATTTGATGCGGGTAAGTCTCTCATTACGGAGATCGAGCTTGATGTTGTGGTAAAGGGCAACCGCGACAAGCTGCGTCAGCTGGCGGATATCCTTATAGATAATGCGTTAAAATACAGCAGTCCTGCATCAGAGATAACAGTATCTCTAAAGACCAAGGACAAAGGAAAGGATAAGAGGAGTGTTATCCTGGCGGTAAAGAATCAGGGCGCAGCCCTTTCCGAGGAAGAGAAGACAAAGATATTCGAAAGGTTTTACAGAAGCGATGAATCAAGAGAAAGCACTCCGGGCTACGGTCTTGGACTTTCAATAGCGCTTCAGCTGGCAGACCTTCACGGAGGCAGATTATCCGTTGAAAGCTGTGAGGAAAATGGCAAAACCTACAACATTTTCAAGTTTAAAATGTATAAATAAGAGAAAATGTTTAAAATTTAATATTTTTGTAATAAATTTAATAAAAAAGTAAAAATACACACTTTACATAATGATTTTTTTGTTTTATACTGTCAATCAGAGTGGTTATAAAAGACATTATGTAAAGTGTTGTTTTATAACGTAGTCCGAAAAAAGGACCGGAGAGTTTTTGGGAAGATGTATTTTTTGGAGGTTTCATCATGCGTAAAGGACTTAGAAAGAGACTTATGACTTTTGCGCTTGTCGGTGCACTTGCTTTTATGCCTATGTCGGGAAGAATAAGCCGTGTGTCTGCCGATGAGGACGAATCATCAGAAGAAACTATAGAAGAGATAGAAGCCAAGAAGGCAGCTACAGAACAGAAGATCAAGGATGCCGAGGGTAAGCTTGAAGAGCTTCAGAAGAACAGAGAGGATGTTTCCTTTGTTGTTTCACAGCTTGATGAAGAGATCGGCGAATATGTCAAGAAGATAGATGAACTTAATATAACCAAGACACAGCTTCAGGCAGAGATAGCTGTTACAGAGCTGAAGATCCAGAATACAATGTATGAGGAACAGCTTCAGTATGATAATATGAAGGAACGTATTCAGTATGCATACGAAAATGGTGATGAAGCCTATATCGATGCTCTTATGAATGTTGATGATTATAAGAACATGCTGAACAATTCTGAATACGCATCACAGATTTCCGAGTATGACCAGAAGCAGCTCAATAAGCTTTGTCAGATCAGAGACAGTATAGGTGTTTATAAGAACCTTCTTAAGGAAAAGCTTGAAAAGGTTGAAGAGGTCAAGGCAGAATCCGAAGCAGAGCAGGAAGCCCTTCAGGTAATGATGGATGGCAAGAGACAGCTCCTCGGTGAATATGACTCTCAGATCTATCAGACAGAGGGTGAGATCTCAGACCTTCAGGCTGTAACAGAAGCCTTTGATGCTCAGATCCTTCAGATTGCTCAGGCTGCAGCGGCAGCAGAGGAAGCAAGACGTCAGGAAGAAGAAAGAAGACGTCAGGAAGAGGAAGAGAGAAGGCGTCAGGAGGAAGAAGAAGAGAGAAGACGTCGTGAAGAAGAGCAGGACGACGAAGACGACGAAGACGATGATGACGATGATTATGACGACGAAGACGATGATGATGACGATCCTCCGATCTACTACACAGGCGGAGATTTAAGATGGCCGATGCCTTCAAGTGATTACATCTCATCTTACTACGGCGGACGTTCAGCTCCTGTACCGGGTGCATCAACCTATCATCAGGCTATCGATATCGGATGCTCAATGTATTCAGAGGTTGTTTCATCAGAGTCCGGAACAGTCACAGCTACCGGATATAATGAAGCAAGAGGATATTATATAATCGTTTATCACGGCAATAATATAAGTACTCTTTATCAGCATCTGTCCAGCTTTGCAGTAGGAAACGGTGAGTACGTTTCAAGAGGACAGGTTATAGCATATTCAGGAATGACAGGATATGCATCAGGACCTCATCTTCATTACGAGGTTATAGTTGATGGTGAGAGAGTTGATCCTCTTATTTATACCAATCCAAGCATAAGTTACTAATTGAATAAGATTTTTAAGCGCAGCAGCTGTTACAGTCTGCTGCGTTTTTTGTTGTTTTCGGCTTTTCGGGAACAGTTTTTGGCGCGTGTCTAAAAATGCGACAATTGTCAAAAAATGTATGATTACAAAATCTTATTTTGGATTTATGCTTGTGCTGAATTAAAAAAGAAACATAAATCGGAGGTGTATTAAATATGAGCAGGTTTGGTAAAACTGTAGTAAAGCTCAGAGTACCTATTCTGATCATGTCGCTTCTGCTTCTTGTACCGGCGGCTATGGGGTATTTCAAAACACGTATCAATTATGATGTGCTGACTTACCTTCCAAAGGACATCGAGACAATGAAGGGTCAGGAGATACTTGCAAATGATTTCGGAACGGGAGCCTTCTCTCTGGTAGTTGTAGAGGGAATGAACGACAAAGATGTAGTAAGTCTTAAGGAAAAGATCGAAAAGGTCGATAACGTAAAGTCAGTTATCTGGTATGACACGCTTATGGACATTTCAATTCCGGAAGACCTGATCCCAGAAAGGATACTTGAGGCGTTCAGAAATGGAGACAGCACTCTGATGGCAGTTCTTTTCAGCAGTACGATGTCATCTGATGAAACCATGAATGCCATACAGGAGATCAGAAAGCTTGCAGACAAGCAGGTTTTCATAAGCGGAATGTCAGCAGTCGTAACAGACACGAAGCTTCTTTCAGACGATCAGGTACCTAAATATGTACTTATCGCAGTTGCACTTTCACTTATCATTCTCGGCATCACGATGGATTCCTTCCTGATACCGATATTCTTCCTACTTAGTATAGGAATGGCGATCATCTATAACCTCGGAACAAATGTGTTCCAGGGTGAGATATCATATATCACCCAGGCTCTTGCAGCAGTGCTTCAGCTTGCGGTAACAATGGACTACTCAATCTTCCTGTGGCACAGCTACACGGATGAGAAGAAAAAGTTTTCCGACAAGAATGAAGCTATGGCAGAAGCCATTAATAAGACGCTTTCTTCGGTTGTAGGAAGCTCTATCACAACAGTTGCAGGCTTCGTTGCTCTCTGCTTCATGAGCTTCACCTTAGGACGTGACCTTGGTGTCGTAATGGCAAAGGGCGTAGTTATCGGCGTTATAAGTTGTGTAACAATACTTCCTTCACTGATACTTATCTTTGACAAGGCAATATCAAAGACCTCGCACAAGCCGCTTATTCCAAAGCTTGATAAGCTTTGCGAGTTTGTTGTAAAGAGATCATGGATATTCCTGATAGTATTTGTTCTTGGACTTGCACCTGCATTTTATGGATATAAAAATACAAAGGTTTATTACAATCTTGATACCTCACTTCCTAAGAGACTTGACAGTATCGTAGCAAATAACAAGCTTCAGGAAAAATTCAATATGAATTCAACTCACATGCTTCTGCTTGACGGAAAGCTTGGTGCGAAGAAGGTAAATAAGATCATAGAAGAGATCGAAGAGCTTGATGGTATCAAGGCTGTTCTCGGAATGGAATCGGTACTCGGACCTATGATCCCTGAGGAATTGCTTCCTGAGAGGATCGAGAAGATATTTAACAACGGTGAGTATGAGATGCTCCTGGTAATGTCTGAGTACAAGGTTGCATCAGATGAAGTAAATAAACAGTGTGATGAGATAAATACCATCATCAAGAAATATGATGACAAGGGCATGCTTATAGGTGAGGCACCTTGTACCAAGGATCTTATAGAGATCACAGATGAGGATTTCAATAAGGTAAATGCAGTTTCAATCGGACTTGTAGCTATCATCATACTTCTGGTATTTAAATCAATATCAGTTCCGGCAGTACTTGTATGTGTTATCGAGTTTGCGATATTCATAAATCTCGGTATTCCATATTATACAAATACAGTGCTTCCTTTCGTAGCATCAATCGTAATCGGAACCATACAGCTTGGTTCTACCGTAGACTACGGAATACTTATGACGAATAAGTTCAAGGAAGCAAGACTTAAGGGCCTTAACGGATGCGATGCAGCAACAGAGGCACTTAAGGGTTCTATCAATTCAGTAATCGTAAGTGCACTTACATTCTTCTCTGCAACATTTGGCGTAGGCCTTTATTCGGAGATAGATATGATCAGTTCACTTTGTGTACTGATGGCCAGAGGCGCGATAATCAGTATGCTGGTTGTTATATTTGTCCTTCCTGCATTTTTAAGATTGTTCAGCAAGCTTATTACCGTTACCTCAATAGGCTTCAGTGGTAAGAAGAAAGAACCGGGAAATGAATTGCCTGATGCTCCAAAAGCAGCATAGGTAGAGAGAGGAGAGATTAGAATGAGAAAGAGAATCGTTAGTTCAGCACTTTGTGCAGCAATGCTGCTTAGCCTTTGCAGCTGTGGCAGCGCTGATAATACAAAGAAGGTTGATGTAACAGAACCTGCGGCAGCAGCTACAGAAGAGATCGAGCTCAGTGAGGGAGGTTCTACAGAGGTTCTTGATGATATATTAGGTGATACTGTTAAAACCTCTGAGGCAGTTGATTCTGACAAGGATGAAACAGTTTATGTAATAGCCGAAGCAGACGGCAGCAAAAAGGATGTAATAGTCAGCGAGTGGCTTAAAAATAAGGACAAGGCTGATGTGATCGAGGATGTCAGTGATCTTACTGATATCGAAAATGTTAAAGGCGATGAAACCTTTACAGTTGATGGTAATAAGGTAAGCTGGCAGGCAAACGGAAAGCCTATCTATTATCAGGGAAAAACTGATAAGGAAGTACCGGTTGAGCTGAAGGTTACATATTATCTCGATGGTAAGGAGGTTACTCCTAAGGAGATAGCCGGCAAGAGCGGCAGCGTTAAGATCAGATTTGATTATATCAATAAGTCCAAGAAGGATGACATTTATACACCATTTATCATGGCAACAGGCTTCTTCCTTGACAATACGAAGTTCAGCAATGTTAAGGTTGAAAATGGTAAGTATGTTTCAGATGGAAACAAGAGCGTTGTCATAGGCTTCGGTATTCCGGGACTTAAGGACAGCCTTAAGGTTGATGCTGATAAGTACAATGTAACAATTCCTGATTATTTCGAGGTTACAGCTGATACAACAGACTTCAAGCTTGACATGACACTTACTATCGCAGCTACAGGTCTTGTAGGAGAGAATATCAATGAGATTGATTTCTCTACACTTGCAGAGCAGGTAAATGGTTTACTTACAGAGTATCAGAACGGCGTAAACAGTCTTGTTGAAGGTATCACAAGCTACACAGCAGGCGTTTCACAGATTTCAGGCGGAGCAGGAGAGCTTGCAAATGGTTCCCTTCAGTTAAAGGAAGGTCTTGACCAGATCTACGCAGGCGGCATCACACTTTCAAATGCTCTTGAAAGCGCAAATATCGGTGCAGGCCAGCTCAAAAATGCATTTGAAGGAGAGAATGGTGTTCTTGCCGGTTCCGGAAAGCTTGCAGGCGGACTTGCAACACTTAATGAATCTGTAAAGGATCTCTCACTTCCAGAGATTCCTTCAGCAGCAGATCTAAAATTTACAGAGGAACAGCAGAAGGCAGCTGAAGAAGCTATCTCGAAGGCAGCACAGGCTATCCTTGAGGATGAGGGAGTTGTCATCGATTTGTCAGAGCTTGAGGCATTTGAAGCTATGACTGAAGAAGAGCAGACTGCAGCCATCATCAAGAAGGCAGCTGAGGCAGCAAAGGATGATCCAAACGTACAGAAGATCATTACATCTGAAGAGGTTCAGGGACTTATCGAATCAACAGTTAACGGCATCATCGAGCAGAAGACTGATGAATATATGGCTTCTGATGAAGGAAAGGCTAAGATCGCAGAAGCACTTGGTCAGTATAAGGATAAAACTGTAGCAAGCATCCTCGGTTCGGCAGATGCTCCTTCAGATCTTGCTATGGCAGCTATCGGAGGACTTCAGTATCAGTATGCACAGCAGGGCGTTCAGCTTTCAGCAGCAGATGCTTATGCAGCACTTCTTAGTGGAGTAAATGATAAGCTCAGCAGTGAGGAAAGCATCGCAGAGACTAAGGCAATGCTTATACCTGCAGTAAGAGCAAAGGTTAAGGAAACTATCAAGGCAGGCTACGCTGAGCAGATCAAGACTCAGGTTACAGAAGGCTACAGACAGCTGATCGGAAATGCATTTGCGGCAGGTTACGGAAATGCATATAAGGAACTCGGAACAAAGATGATGGACGTTGCAGGCAAGATGGAATATATCATCAAGGTATATGCAAATCAGGGCGTAATGTTCGGACTTGATCAGGCACTTACAATGGTTAAATCAACAATGTCAGATTATGCACCTCAGATCGAGAAGCTTAAGGGTGGTGTTTCACAGCTTGCAGACGGTTCTAAGCAGCTTGATGAAGGTCTCAACAAGCTTTATAAGGGAAATGCAGATCTTTCAAACGGACTTGAGAGAATATATGCTTCAGTTCCAACACTTACTACAGGACTTGGAACAGCAGCAGCCGGAGCAGGACAGTTAAGTACAGGCGCAGACAAGTTAAAGACAGGTGCTGCAGAGCTTGACAGCCACAGCCAGGAGCTTGTAAATGGCGGAAAGAAGCTTAAGGATGCTACAGATCAGATAGTAGTTAAATTCACAGATGCTGAAAACACCTTAGGTGAGATTGCAGAAAATGCAACAGAGATCATCGAGGCCGGCAAGGCTTATAATAACTTTGCAGGACTTTCAGATGATATGAAGGGAAATGTAAAGTTCATTATCAAGACTGCCGAAGTTTCAGCTGAGTAATTTAATCATCATTCATCAACATAT
>AUXO010467745.1_pt1 | contig 20985 bp, 19 predicted proteins | sample 768731 | NCBI WGS metagenome assembly AUXO01 (sample SAMN02715735, study PRJNA202380) | gut metagenome | biome: sheep rumen | host: Ovis aries | place: New Zealand: Palmerston North
ATCTCATGAAGCTTCTGCATATTATCTTTAAGAATCTGTAAAGCTTTTGAGTGCTCTTCTCTTACTATTGATACTACCATGGAGTCGATCTTTGTTGCTGTTTCAGGAGAACATGACATGCTGGTGTCACCACCAAGATACTGGTTGTTTACTGTTTCCATGGCAACCATGTCAAAATCCTCAGTCATACCAAAGCGAGTTACCATAGCACGGGCATATTTTGTAGCCTGTTCGATATCATTTGAAGCACCGGTTGTAATCTCATTAAAAATGAGTTCTTCCGCTGCACGTCCACCAGTAAGTGTTGCGATTTTATTAAGCATCTCTGTCTTTGACATAAGATTATGATCATCTTCATCAACCTGCATTGTGTAACCGAGAGCGCCTGAGGTACGAGGAATGATAGTAATCTTTGTTACTGGTGCTGAGTGGTTCTGAAGGGCTGCCACAAGAGCATGTCCTACTTCGTGATATGCAACCACAAGTTTTTCTTTATTTGTAAGAACTTTATTCTTCTTTTGATAACCAGCGATTACTACTTCAACTGACTCCATCAGATCATCCTGCTGAACGACTTTTCTTCCTTCGCGGACTGCCTTAAGAGCAGCTTCATTTACAATATTGGCCAGCTGGGCACCCGAAGCACCTGAAGCTGTCTTTGCTAATGTTTCAAAATCTACATTATCTGAAATCTTAATCTTTTTAGCATGTACTTTTAAAATGTCGATACGTCCCTTAAGATCAGGGAGTTCGACCGGAATTCTTCTGTCAAAACGGCCTGGACGAAGAAGTGCCGGATCAAGAGATTCAGGTCTGTTTGTCGCTGCAAGGATAACAACACCTGTATTTCCTTCAAATCCATCCATTTCTGAAAGGAGCTGGTTTAATGTCTGCTCACGTTCATCATTTGATGTAAGGGTTGAATCTCTCTTTTTACCGATAGCATCAATCTCATCAATAAATACTATACATGGAGCTTTTTCTTTAGCCTGCTTGAAAAGGTCCCTAACTTTTGCAGCACCCATACCTACAAACATCTGTACAAATTCTGAACCAGATATTGAGAAAAATGGTACATTAGCTTCACCCGCTACGGCTTTCGCAAGAAGAGTCTTACCTGTTCCCGGAGGGCCTACAAGAAGAGCCCCCTTAGGAAGAGTAGCACCAATCTCTGTATATTTTTCAGGTGCATGAAGATAATGAACGATTTCCTTTAAAAGATCTTTTGCTTCATCTTCACCTGCCACATCAGAAAAACGGATACCATTTTCTGATTTAACATATACACGGGCATTGCTCTTTCCTTCCCCAAGGCCGAAGGATAACATATCCTTACTGTCTCCCATCTTCTTAAAGACACGCTTTGTGATAAATCTCCATAAAAGATAGAGCAATACGATCTGAATTAAAAATGTTACCGCATAATAGATAATTGGATTAGTCTGCTCGATTATCTTTGAGCCAAATGTTGCTCCAGAATCATATAATCTCTTATAAAGATCTTCATCCTCGATGATACCTGTCTTATAGATATTTCCTGACTTATCTTTAAATACGATCTTATTAGATTCTATGTTGGCTTCAGAGATGCCTTTCTCTTCTATCATTTCCATGAACACATTATAGCCAACTTCTTTTACCTGCTGCTTTACAAGGCTGTTATAAAGCATAACATTAATGATGCCAAATACTATTAATGCTATTATCCAATAGCCATAGTCCGGCTTTTTTCTCTGCTGTTTTATTTCCATACACTGTCCTCTTTTCTTCGAGTCAAATTAATAAGCTCGTTGCATAATATAACACCCAAAAGTGTATAAATTGTGTACAACTAAAAACTTATAATCTAATTAATTTTATAAATGACAGATTTTTGGACATCATAGTTCTTTTGTCCATATAATTAATTAGACTTAGTAGGTAAATTATAGTTAAATAATCGTTTTAAGTAAAGGTGATTTTATGCTACGAAGGAAAGATATCCAAAGAACTTTAATTGAAAATACGCTACGTCTTCATTTGAAAAGATATGATTCTGACAGTGAAAGAACTCTTAGAAGACTTATCGATATTGGTCTGTCTGTTTCAAAAACCCCAAGACAATCTATGATCTTTAAGCGTATCGCATTACTCTTTAAAGATGAAAAATCCACATATTATCCTGCATTAAAGAAAGAATTCGATAATGTTAACAGGGACCATTTTATACATTTTTGCACTAATCTTGGATATCTCTCATGGAAAAAGGGAGCAGGCTTACTTAATTCTTATATAAAAGAATCTAAGGAAAATGAATCCTGGCTCAAAACTTTCCTGATAAGTGACAATAATAAAGAAAAGCTTAACACTTCATCTTTAGCAAACGAGATACAGGTTTTAAATAAAAAAGGTATTTATGCTTTTAATTTTAATATCAACCTAAATAATGACGTAGAAGCAATATTAAATATATTGATCCCGGTGATCAATACTTATCAGGATTCCAACTTCCTTATCTGCCTTCCTGATGTGATAATTGATGATAATACCATTGAACAGTTATCACTTCTTCCAAATATCCTTGTGGCGATACCATATAATAAAGAATCCACCTTTGCCATGTCAGAACTCTTATTTGAAGAAAAGATATTCTATGGTCTGTATTATTACTATGGTAAGGATGAGGCTTCTGATTACGGTTATGAATTACTTGAAGATACATTTGAAAATATGTCCCAGGAAAATACCTCAGCTATATTTATGATTCCTTCCGAAGGCCTGACCGAGAAGGAGAAAAAGGTTGTAAATAAAAAAATCTTAAGATATCGTTCAGGAAGATATTTTCCACTTTTGATAACCGATTTTCTTTATGACGTTGACAGGATTAATGATTATATAATTAACAAGTGATATAAGTTCCATAAACCGGCAAAAATCAACCTTCAGGAAAAAGTTCAGTCAGCTTTTTAGCCAGTTTTAATAACATGGTCCTATAGGAAGTAACCATTTCATGTGGCTCAACAGTAACAGGTCCTGTAAGCCATTTAACCAGCGCACTTATAAGCAGATCACACATGGTATCTATAAAAAAATCCTGATACTCATCTTCTCCGATAAGGTCAGATACTGCATACTTTATCACAGGATATATTACTTCATGGTAATAATCCTTAAATGAATTCTGTCCTTCTATAAGAAGTGCTTTTTTATAAAACTTTCGCTCACTATAAAAGTAAGCTGCCAGCTTTTCTATCAGCATCCAGCTTTCATCCGGAGTATGAGTCTCTAGATCATAATCTGCCAGATTGATATTATTCATAAATCCTATATAAAAAATCCAATTTACAAGATCATATTTGTCCTTAAAGTGATAATAAAAACTTTTTCTGTTCATACCACATTTCTCACAAATATCCGTGACACTGATCTTATCAAATGGTTTTTCCTGCATTAGTTCTATCATGGCATCTTTTAATGCATTTTTTGTAATATTTGAATCAGCCATAGGCTCACCTACCTGTTTTTAATTTATAAAAGTGGTGCCATAAGTACCAGCACTGAGTCAAAGAATCGCCCAAAAACATTTTGTTTTCTATCTTCTAATGTAACCTCATGACAAACCTTAAAGGTTTCTTTCATATCATTCATAAGGTCGCCCACCGCAGGACATCCTGCAAAATAAACTGCATCTTCAAAATGAAGGAAGAGACTTCTGTAATCAAAATTAACTGTTCCCACAATAGCCTTATTATCATCGCAAAGCATACATTTTGAATGAATAAAGCCCGGAGTGTATTCATAGACTCTTACTCCTGCCTGAAGAAGCCTGTCATAAGAAGCCCTTGTAAGTCTATATACCAGCTTCTTATCCGGTATTCCCGGAGTCACAATCCTCACATCCACTCCACATTTAGCAGCAATGCAGAGATTATTGATAAGCGCCTCACTAAGGATAAGATATGGAGTGTAAATATAAAGATTCTTCTTTGCCTGAGCTATCAGATCAAGATATACATTTTCTGATAGATCAATATCATCAAATGGCTCATCTCCATATGGCTGCACAAACCCTTCTCCATAGAAAGGTGCCGTGTGCCATCTGTGAGGCATATAGTCTCTTATATCTTTTTCTTCCTCAATCTCATCCTTCTTATTTTTCTTAACAGCATCCCACATTTCAAGGAACATAAGTGTCATATTCCATGTGGCTTCTCCTGAGATTCTTACTCCTGCGTCCTTCCACTGTCCAAAAGGATGAGTAATATTTACATATCTGTCTGAAATATTAAGACCACCAGTAAATGATACATGACCATCTATTATAGTCATTTTACGATGATCTCTGTTATTCATAAATACTGAAAAGAAAGGGATCATCCTGTTAAACTTCATACATTTAATATGCGGATCGATTTTTTCCAATGTCTTATAATATCTCACCGGTATATATTTGATAGAGCCGAAATCATCATAGAGAATCCTTATCTCTACGCCCTGTTTAGCTTTTTCGGTAAGTATCTCTAAAATAGGCTCCCAGAGCTTTCCAAAATCAATGGTAAAATATTCCATAAAGATGAAATGCTCAGCCTTCATAAGATCCTTTATCATTCCCTCAACAAGTTCTTCACCCGTCTTATAATAAGTTACGTCTGTATTCTGATATACTGGGAATGTCTGCTCATTAAAAATATAACGGGATGTTCTGCTGCCTCTTTCATCGTATTTCTTAAAAGCCTTCACCGGCTTTGAATCCTGAAGATACGAAACATGATATTTCTCGCTGGCTTTATCAAGTCTTTTTCTAAAGCTTTGTCCCGGTCTCTTCTCAGCAAAGAGATAATACGAAGGAACGCCAACGATTGGAAAAAGAAGGATCACCGCAACCCATAGGATCTTATATTCCTGTTTCTGATGTCTGCTGTTCTGTATATAAATAATGAAAAATATAGCTAATCCCTGCATTATGGATGCAAGTATCGGTATTGATTTTACAATTTTAAGATAATTGATTACTATCCATAAGGCCTGTAATAAAATAAGAAAGAATAATAAAACCACTCGGCTGAATAAAATTCTTCTTAATTTCTTAATTACCTTATTGTTCTTTGGAAGTGTCATATTCCCCCACCTAAATCTACTCTGTTACTACTCCGCGTTCCTTAAATAATCTTATCAGTTCTTCATACCCTTTAAAGCAAATGGCTTCCATACCAAGCGCCAAAGAAGCCTCGCAATTATCTTCCCTGTCATCAATAAATATCGACTCACTGAAATCCAGAGCATATTTATCTCTAAGAGCCTTATATATTGCTGGATCAGGCTTGCAAAGATTTACCTTTGAAGACATGATATACCCATCTATCAACGGAAGAAAACTGCAGGCAGCCCAATGAGCCTCCCCCATTTCCTCCGGATAATTTGAAAGCAGATAAACATTATATCCTGCATCTTTTAAGCCTTTTACCAACTCATAAGAATAAGGATATTCAATAGCAATCTCATTTACTCTGTCCCAGAAAAGATTAATATCATCTTTATATTCCTCTGGTAATTCTTCCAGCAAATGGCGCCTTGCATCTTCCTGTTTTATAAGTCCCATATCCAGCTGATGCCAGTAAGTAGAATTAACTACATTTTCTCCAAAGAAATCAATCTTTTCCTTAGAAAAGCCTAAATCCTTAAGATAACCTCTCCATCTGAAATCAATGAGCACAAAACCCATATCAAAAACTATATTTTTAATTTTTTTCTTACCTGTCATCCTGTAAACTCCCGATGTCTCATTTCTATATATTAGTTATAGAAGGATGTTGGATATGACTGAATTGCTCCCGCATGCTGTACAGATTCTCCTGAGAAATGATTTGATCTGTCCAGATATTCTGCCATTTTATCCTCTGAAATATCTTCTAATTTATCCGGTGTTAATCCGTCATTATATAACTGATAAAGAAGCGAACCAATAAATCCATCTCCAGCTCCGGTTGTATCAATTGCTTTTACTTTTTCAGATGCAACAAACTTTGAAGCTTTCTTTGTAAAGGCTGATGAACCTCTGCTGCCAAGAGTATAGATTATAAGCTTTATATCTCCTGTAAAAAGAGTCTTTATCTTTTCAGCAGCTTCCTCATCTGTATATTCTTTTCCATCTTCTCCTAAGATAAATGCCAGCTCTTCATCAGAGATCTTAACCACATCAGCTAAAGGAAGGAATTCCCTTACGGTTTCTCTAAGAGCTTCCTTTGAATCCCAGAGATTAAATCTTAAATTCGGATCAAAAGAAATAATAGCACCAGCTTTCTTAGCTGCTTTGATAGCCTTTACATGAGCTGATCTCATTGGTTCTGCAGCAAGAGCAACCGAACAAAAATGAAGTATTGCAGCATCATCAAACCACTTATCTTCTACTTCTTCAGGTGTAAGAAGCATATCAGCTGATGGTTTTCTATAAAATGAAAATTCTCTGTTTCCATCTGCCATAAGTGAAACAAAGGCAAGTGCAGTATTAGCTTTCTTTGTTCTTATTACCTTTGAGTAACCGATATTATTCTCTTTAAAACTTTCGATGATCTTATCACCAAATGGATCATCTCCCAGTTCTGTTATCATTTCAGATTCGCCCCCAAGCTTTGAAAAAGCTCCGCATACATTAGCAGGTGCTCCTCCCGGTGCCGGCTTAAATCCAGATACTTCTCTAATTGGTTTTCCTGTTTCTTCAGGAATAAAGTCAATAAGTGCTTCCCCAATAGCATATAATTTCTTCATTTTTACCCCTCCTGATTCTTCTATAAATAATACAGTTCATTTACTGCATTATGCTCTAATTGCTCTTTTTATTCATTATGGCATCAATTGAAGAAATGCAGGCATCCCTAAAACCTTTTTCTTCAAGTTTTGCCACACCGCAGATTGTTGTTCCCGCTGGAGAACAAACATTATCCTTTAATACTCCCGGATGTTCTCCTGTCTCTAACTGAAGAAGTGCAGATCCATAGATCATCTGAGATACCAGACGGTAAGCGCTCTGTCTAGGAATTCCATACTTAACAGCAGCATCACTATAAGCTTCTATCATAAGATCAACGAATGCTGGTCCACAGCCAGTAACGGCACCACCAATACCCATAAGGCGTGATGGAAGGACTTCCACCATTCCAACTGCATTAAAAAGTTCTTTTATCTCTTTTAACTCTTCTTCTAAAAGTGAGTTCTTTTCTTCAAAAAGGAATACACCCTGCCCTACCATAGCAGGAGTATTAGGCATTACAAACTGTAACCTGACGTCATTTGGTATAAATGCTTCATATTTTGCAAAGTCCCAGCCAGCTGCAACTGAAATAAGAGTCTTTCCTGAAAGATCATTTCCTATCTCTTTAAGGACATCTTCTATCTGATATGGTTTACATGCCATAACTAATGTGTCACATGTCTCGACTAATGTTTTAAGAGATGACACAGGATTAAATCCTATCTCTTTAGCATTCTTCTCTAATTTTTCAAAATGTGGCGCATAAGCATATACATCTTCGGCATTAATCTTCTCAGCCTTAATAAATCCGCTGCAAAGCGCCTTAGCCATGTTACCCATTCCGATAAAACCTAATTTTTTCATATAAACCTTCTTTCCAAAATAAAAAACAACAAGCAGTTACATATAAAAATAATTATAAACCCTTTAATTGATCTTCTTCATGATTAACGAAGGATCTTCTTCATCTCCCTGAGGGCAGTTTTAAGTCTCTGATCAAACTGCTGATAAAAATCTCCCTTAGTATCAAATTCCACCACATAGAAAAGATCAATTACAAATAAAAGGAAATTTCTCTTTTGTTTTTCATCTGTGGCTTCCCTTACTTTCTTCTCGGCAAATTTCCTAAAATTGTGCCATTTTCGAACGAAAACAGTATTTTCTTCTATAAAAGGAATATCTATCCATTTACTTACTTTAACTTTTGAACGATTCTTCATTTCACACTGACCCGTCTGAAGGAAATATTTAAAATCTCCATTTTTATAATATCTTCCCAGTGGAAAAAGTCGACATATGGATGGACGATACGGATGAATGCTGCATCTTCCTTCTTCATTTAGAAAACGGCAGCCGGTTTTCTCCCCTTCCATATTAAGATGCGGAAGGATAAGTCCATCTACAACTGAAAGAGCTATTTCATTTTCAAGCATCTCATGGAATGTCTTTCCTGTACCAAGTGTAAGCAGGAATACATCATACGGATCCAGCTGGATTGAATTCCCCATGTCTGAACTGCAGCATTTGTGACAGCCTACGCAGTCACGGCAATCTGCTCTGACCATATCATTAAGATCATAAAGTCTTCCATCAGATATTTCTTCTAAGGATGCATTTCTAAGCATAATTCTCTTCCTTCTCAGTGTTTTCTTAGTTTATACTACATAACTATAAAGAAATGGCTGAAATAAATCAATAATTTTAAAGTTCTAAATTGTGTAATATTTTTCATTTTCTATAGTTTTTCGTTGTATTTTTTCCCTTTAAATGGTAGATTATCAGTAGTATATTATTGCTAAAAAGTGGCAGGAGGTTTATATAATGTCAGATAACTATTATCAGAATAATGATTCTTATTCTAACAATCAGAGTTCAACTAATAAATACTCTTTAAAAGAGAACCAGTTGGACAATGCACATTACGGGGAGACAAGTCAGTACAATCCATATGGACAGTCAACTCAGTCTAATTCATACTATAACCAGTATGCACAGACATCACAGAGCGGATATCAGAATTCACCTTATGGATCATTCCAGAATGATTATTATTCAGCTCAGCAAAAGACAATTTTAAATGGTGGCTATTCAAGAGAAGCAAGTGAAACAGCCGTTAGAGAAGTATTAACAAATGCATATCTTTATATGTTCCTTGGACTTCTTGTAACAGGTATCATCGCTGCATTTATGGCAACTAAGATTCTTGGAGAGGGCTATTTTAATGTAACAGCTTTTATGGTTGCATTAATTATGGAAATCCCTGTTGTTATTGCTGCTAATGTGGCAATGAAAAAGAATAATGTAACTTTATCATACATATTATTCTTCCTTTATTCAGCTCTTAACGGCATGACCCTTTCTGTAGTGCTTGTAGCCTATACTACTCAGTCTGTTGTTTCAGTATTCTTTATCTGTGCAGCAGTCTTCGGTATAATGACAGCATTTGGTGCCTTAACAAAGATGGACCTTTCAGGTATACATTCAATCCTTATGGCTGGTCTTTTCGGACTTGTTATTGCATGTCTTGTAAATCTCTTCCTTAAGTCAGCAGGGCTTGACTATATTGTTTCAATCGTAGGTGTTGTTGTATTTACAGGACTTATGGCAACTGATACTCAGAAGATCAAGAATTCTGTTTCAATTCATCCTAATTACAGCCCAGCTGTACTTGGACTTTTTGGAGCTCTTCAGCTTTACCTTGATTTTCTTAATCTCTTCCTTAAGCTTCTTAGACTTTTAGGAAAGAGAAGATAATCCTGATATAACTTATAAAAAAGAACCGTGGATACCACGGTTCTTTTTTTGTTCCTTGATAATAAGGAAAATATGAGGTTTTCATTTTTAAAGATTAAGGAAGAAGTTGACAAGAAATTGTATTATCTTAACTCCCAAACCAGTTGCAGTCAAAAGAATAATTGTAAATATAAGACATCCAGCTACTTTTCCGTCACCAGATGGTTTCTTTGTTACGGATGACTTATTCATAACAGGTTTATTAGTCTGTTTATTTACATATCTGTTCTGCCCCTTTATAGGCGCATTGACATATCTTTTTTCATTTGCAACAGAAGGATTAACATATTTCTTTGCATTATCTCCTGCATTATTATATTCAACTCCAGGGATACCTCTGTTAAGGCCCGCTGCATCTGCATGAATATGAAAACTGCCACCAAGGATTCCTTCCTCAGCGCGAGAAAATCTGTCTCCATTACCTCTTCTATATACACGTCCACATTTTGGGCAAAGTCCCATATACATATCATAATCAAAAACTTTACCACAACATCTGCAAATAACTTTAATAATGATCACCCCACTTAATAATTAGTGATGGAACAATCTGATTCCTGTGAAGCACATAGCGATATTATATTTATCACATGTCTCGATAACATTATCATCACGGATTGATCCACCTGGCTCTGCAATATATTCTACACCACTTCTATGTGCTCTTTCAATATTATCTCCAAATGGGAAGAAAGCATCTGAACCAAGAGATACCCCTGTATTCTTTGCGATCCAAGCCTTACGCTCTTCCTTTGTAAATGGAGCAGGACATTCTGTAAAGTATTTCTGCCACTCGCCATCAGCAAGTACATCCATATAATCATCTGAGTTATAAACATCAATACAGTTATCTCTGTCTGCACGTCTGATGTCTGGCTTAAATGGAAGGTTAAGAACCTGTGGAGCCTGACGAAGGAACCATTTATCAGCTTTATCACCTGCAAGACGTGTGCAGTGGATTCTTGACTGCTGACCAGCACCGATACCGATTGCCTGTCCGCCCTTAACGTAGCAAACTGAGTTAGACTGTGTATACTTAAGTGTGATCATTGAGATTGCAAGGTCGATACGTGCTTCCTCAGGAATTTCCTTATTTGCTGTAACAACATTGCTGAAGAAATCATCATCGATAACGAGTTCATTTCTGCCCTGTTCAAATGTTACGCCGAATACATCCTTTGTCTCGATTGGAGCTGGTACATAATCCGGATCAATCTGGATAACACAGTAATTACCATTCTTCTTAGCTTTTAAGATGCTAAGTGCTTCCTCTGAATATGAAGGAGCGATAACACCGTCAGATACTTCTCTCTTGATAAGACGAGCTGTATCAGCGTCGCATTCGTCTGAAAGTGCAATAAAATCACCGAATGAAGACATACGGTCAGCGCCTCTTGCTCTTGCATAAGCTGATGCCATAGGTGAAAGATCACCCATATCCTCTACCCAGTAGATCTTCTTTTCAATATCCTTAAGTGGAAGTCCTACAGCAGCACCTGCTGGTGAAACATGCTTAAATGATGTAGCTGCTGGAAGTCCTGTAGCTTTCTTTAATTCCTTAACAAGCTGCCAACCATTAAATGCATCAAGAAGATTGATATATCCTGGTCTACCGTTTACAACTGTTATAGGAAGCTCTCCATCTTTCATAAATACTCTAGATGGCTTCTGATTTGGGTTACAGCCATACTTTAATTCTAATTCCTTCATGGTATTCTCCTTTATCGAATTCTTTTTTATATTTACAGCTAAAATCAATTCTGCTTTTATGCTTATTGATTCTTCTAACTTATTAATATTCTTTATTTTGTATGCTTATTTATTATCTTTGTCTCAACTTCACCTGTCTCAAGATCGATAAATCTTGTGAAAAGTGAGATCTTATTATCTTCATTTAAGCTGTTCCAAATGATATCTGTAAACTCATCAAGATCATTTGTAGGGATTGTAACTACAGTTGGTTCTCCTTCAAATGTTGGAAGTGGATTTCCATCCTGCATATAAGTATGGATAAATCTTCCTTCTCCTGCCTTTGGATTGTCATATGAGAATGTATTTCTAACGCAGCAGTCAGGATCACCATTATTTGACTTTAAGATAGACATTTCGAAGTTGAATTTTCCTTCTGTGTGAAGTATAGCTGAAATTCTAGGAGTATAATTAGGACCATCTGGCTCGAACTCTCTTACACGAAGAGACTGCTCAAATGTCATCCCCTGACTCATTCTCTCATAGATTGTATCTGTCTGATCACCATTTGTTACGATAGTGTCCTTACCAAGTACACGAACTGGTGCATAGATAATAAGGCTTGGATCCTCAAGTAATGATGGATCAAATGCCTCTGTTCTGATGCCTTCTCCTTCTTCTACGAATACTCTGTTACGGCTGTTAACTGAACGTCCCATGATAAAATAAGCTGCTGCAGCTTTCTTCTTATCAGGTGTTACACCTACTACGATTCCTCTTCCAGGATAAGTTGTGCTTCCGATTTCTTTTGCAAGATCCTTTGTTTCCATTTGTTTCCTCCTTTTAACACATGTAATAAAACGCCAATCAGTCCACTTTTTATTGTCTTCCAGTCTCGCAATAAATTGCTCTTTTGATGGAATGCCTATCTTTCGTGCAAATAAGAAAAAGCCGACTCATATGAGCGCTCATATATATAGCACCCAGACGGTCGGCTTGAATTTTCAAGGAATTCATCTATTCTGTGCTCCCTGTGGTAAACTCCACTAATCCGTCAGTTACACAGAACTTTTTAGTTACATCCTCATTAAAACATTATTTTATTTTTTTGTAAAGCTATTTTCTTTAAGATCTTTGATAAGTCTTCTTCTGGCAAATGAATTTGTCATAACCTTATACTTATTATAAATCCAATAACCTATAATACCTAACTGTATGATAATAGGATTCATAAAAACAATCCTATCTGTACTAAAATGAGAGATTATCTTTGCCTCTCCCTGACCTTTGATAGCTTTAATAAGATCATTATTACAGGTAATAAGATTGTCAAACTGAGTATAAGCTGTTCCTATCTGTTTTGCCCTATGAGCATCAGAACCGGAAGTTGTAGGCTTATTATATCTATTGGCCAGTCGTTTTGCTCTCCAGTTAGCTTCCTCAGTAACACCTGCATTATTGCCTTCTATAAAATCAAATAATTTGATTATATTTTTATTTCTTTTATAAAGATTCGTATTGGTAATGGCAAAATATCCATTTCCATAAGGATGGGCAGCTCCTATTATGCCGCCATAAATATGGACCAATCTGGCTAAGTGCTCTAACTTTAAGCCTCTTCTTTCTAACAATGGACATTTGGCATCATCAGGTAAGACAACGATTACATGACCGCCATCTCTGGTATCATACTCGATTCCTTTTAAAACATAAAAGTCATCGATTGTCTTTCCCTGTGCCTTAAGTCTGGTCCACATTCTGTAACCACCATAAGTATCATGGTCTGTTACCAGCATTCCCGCATATCCAAGTGACTTCAGCTTTGCGGCATAATCAAAAATCTTAATACTGCCATCAGGCGACCCCTCTTTTGTATGACAGTGAAGATCATATTTCATGTTTTTTGCTCCTTCAAATTATAGTCTCTTCCCCGATTATTTAATCTAACCGCTATAATCCTTAGTACATAATTGATTATATTACAAAATTAAGCAAAAACAATAATAACTTTAAATCAAAAATCCTCTATATCTTTTCTGATGATATCACTTAACTCATCTTCATTTAATTCATCCAGATTATTAAGCATTCTTTTGATATTGCCCGCTTTTGCCATATATCTGTTTTTTTCGTTGATATAATCCTTATTATAATGAGTGCTATACCAGTAATCCCCAAAAATAATACCGAAATATATTAATAATCCAAGTATCATAAGAAGTCCCACCGTAAATCCCAGGAGTTCCGTATTTCTAAAGATTCTCATAGGCAGATCCATCATCTTTGATTTAATAACGAAGGACTTGATAATAAAAATTATAAATTTTATAGAAAAAACAATAGCCGATACCGTAACCAAAGCTACCCCGATAGCTTTTGACTTTTCTTTTAAATTCACCTCATGATTAATCATTGCCTTATATTTCTGTTCATAGTAATTATATGCCACTTCCAGCTTCGTTCTCGCATTTTTCTGCAGATATCTTAATAATTCTGTGTCACCCATATTTTTTCCCTGCTTTTTTCTTAACCTTTTATTTTAATTTTATTCATTCTAAATACCAATAAATATAATAGCAGAAAACAAAAATACCGCCACTGTTTTCTCGTTTTATCAGCCGCGAGAACGTGGCGGTATTTATCATCCTGTCTATAATACAGTTTTTTACTGTCTATGGTCAGTTACACGTTTTGTCTTCTTCTCACTTCTTGGAAGGGTTCCAATAGGAACTATTGTTACTCTTGGTGTAACTCCGATGCGAGATTTAAATCTGTCTCTTATCTCATCTGCCATTTCTGTGAAACGTCTTCTTCCTTCACCTTCTACAGTAAGGAGCATAACGTCACGGTTCATGTCATCTTCATGGGCAAGGTCTACACGATATTCGCTGGTTGCACCATCAATTTCTTCAAGAACACATTCAACCTGGTTAGGGAACATATTAACTCCATGGATCTTAAACATATCATCAGATCTTCCCTGAATTGTATCGAGCCTTGGATATTTAGAACCACATTCGCATTCACCTGGCATGATACGTGAAATATCATGAGTTCTGAAACGAAGAAGTGGCGCTCCTTCTTTAACAAGAGTTGTGATGACAATCTCTCCTTCCTCTCCGTCAGGAAGTGTTTCGCCTGTTACAGGGTCGATTATCTCAATATAGATATAATCATCCCAGTAATGCATTCCATGGCTCTTATCACAGTTTATTCCAATTCCAGGACCATAGATCTCTGTAAGTCCATAAATATCATAAAGCTCGATTCCAAGGCCTTCCTTAATGGTGCGTCTCATCTTATCGCTCCATCTTTCTGAACCGATAACACCCTTCTTTAAATGAATCTGATCTCTTATTCCTCTTTTATTTATCTCCTCTGAAAGAAGAAGGGCATAAGATGAAGTAGCTGTAAGCACTGTAGACTTAAGGTCTATCATCATCTGAAGCTGCTTTTCTGTATTTCCTGGTCCCATAGGAATTGCCATAGCACCAAGTAATTCACAACCTGCCTGAAAGCCGATTCCTGCAGTCCAAAGGCCGTATCCAGGTGTGATATGGATTCTGTCCTTATTTGTGATACCTGCTGTTTCGTAACATCTGGCAAACATTTTAGCCCAGTCTTCAACGTCTTTCTTTGTATAAGGAATGATAACCGGCTTTCCTGTTGTTCCTGATGATGAATGAATTCTTACTACTTCTTCATCTGGAACCGCCTGGATTCCAAGAGGATAAGCATTTCTAAGATCGTCCTTACTTGAAAATGGAATCTTCTTAAAATCTTCTTCTGATTTTATCTCTGTTATCCCCATATCGCGGTACATTTTACCGTAATAGCTGTCTGTAGCTACCAGTCTTTTTACCTGCTTATCAACTAATTTAAGCTGTTCCTCACTAATTCTCATAATAACCTTCTCCTATCTCCTTCCCTATATTAAAAGCCCTTTTATTTAATTCAATGAATTCTTTCTTTACTGAATTTTCAATAGCTTTTATCATCACATCATCGTCAATCCCTAATCTTTTAGTTCCTGCTAAAACTCCAAGGATTGCTACATTAAATCCTTTTGAAGATCCCAATTTTTCTGCAATCTCTTCTGAATTGATAGCAACAACATTTTTAATCTTATCTTTAAGATATGTGATCATTTCTTTTCCGTCATAACCTGTGTCCTGAAGGGACTCTGTAACAGGTTTTACCGGTCTTAAATTAACAATAACAATTCCATCTTTTTTAAGATAGTCTATATTTCTTACTGCTTCTCCCGGTTCAAAGGAAAGCATGATATCTGCCCCATGACTTGGTATAAGTGGTGAATACTGATTTTCACCAATCCTTACATGGCTTGTAACAGAACCACCTCTTTGAGCCATTCCAATGGTTTCAGCTGAATGTACCATAAGTCCTGCTTCCATAGCAGCCGCTGCAAGAAGTTTTGAAGCAAGGACAGTTCCCTGTCCACCTACTCCGCATAATAAAATGTCTTTCTCCATCTTATTTATCCTCCTTGTTATTTCCATCCCCGCCAGCTTTTATCTGCCCAGCAGAATTCTTATCCCCGCCAGCACTTATTGCACCCATCGGACAAACTTTAGAGCAGAGTCCACAGCCTGTACAAAGAGATGTATCAATCTTTACTTTTCCATCTTCTCTTACTATCGCAGGACATCCGATTTCTTTGATGCATTTAAGGCAGTTTACACATTTTTCATTTACTTCAAATTTCTTCTCTGGCTTATAAAGTGCGATACATGGTGACTTAAAGATAACTGCCGTAACACCCTTTATATCTGCGCATTCTTTAACCGCCTCTACTGCCTCGTCAAGTTTTAGTGGGTCCACTGTGATAACTTTCTTTAATCCCACAGCTTTAAGGATAGCTTCAATACTGATTTTTGAAACAACATCCCCCATCATATTTATTCCGGTTCCCGGATGTGGCTGATGGCCGGTCATTGCTGTTGTGGAATTATCCAGCACACAGAGCACCATATCTGCATCATTATAAACTGCATTTACAACACCAGTCATTCCTGATGCAAAGAAAGTTGAATCGCCAACAAAGGCAAAATTAACTGTATCTTCATTTGTCCAGTGGAAGCCTTGAGCCATGTTAATGCCGGCTCCCATACAAAGGCAGGTATCTACCATATCAAGAGGCATGGCATTTCCCAAGGTATAACAGCCTATATCTCCGCAGAAGTTGGCTTTTCTACCTTTCATAGCCTGCTTTACTGCATAAAATGAAGCTCTGTGTGGACAGCCTGCACAAAGTACCGGAGGTCTCATTGGAGGTGCAGGTCTACTCTCTGCACCACACTCTACTATTCCAGCCTCTTCCGCATTTCCATTCTTAGCATTATCTTTACTCTTCTTTACTCTTAATTCTTCCAGAGTCTCTTCTGCAAAAAAGGCTTCTAACATTTCCTTTACTATGTCAGTAGAATTTTCACCCGCCAAAGGAGCATTTCCCGACCTCTTACCTTTGATATCTATATCAAGGTGAAAGATTCCTACAAGCTCTGTCAGCTTTTGCTCTAAAAATGGCTCTAACTCTTCTACAGCCAGAACTGTCTTTACACCCTTAAGCGCTTCTCTCACAAAGCTTTCAGGAAATGGGTAAGGAGTTCCTATCCTGATAAGTTTTACATCTCTATCAAATGCTTTTAAGGCTTCTTTTGTGTACTGATAATTGATACCACTGCTTATAATGGCAAGGTCGCCTTTTCCTTCCACTGTATTTCTCTTATAAGATGAAAAATCTTCTCCAATCTTTGGATTTCTCTTTTCTATCATCTCATGATTCATACGGGAAAGTCTTGGAAAGATGACCCATTTCTTTGAATCTTTAACAAAGCCCTCGTAACTTGCAGGATTTACTTCCTCATCAAAATCAATTGCGGCATAAGCATGGTCTATTCTTGTGGTTGGTCTAAAGATCACTGGCGTGTGATATTTTTCTGAATAGCTGAATGCTTCCTCTATCATTTCAAATGCATCTTCCGGGCTTATTGGATCAAATACCGGTATCCTTGCAAGCTCAGCATACATTCTTGTATCCTGTTCTGTCTGTGAAGATATTGGTCCCGGATCATCCGCAACCACTATCACCATGCCGCCCTTTACTCCTACATAAGCAAGGGACATAAGAGGATCCGCCGCTACATTAAGTCCTACCATTTTCATGGTGACTAAGCTTCTTGCTCCTGAATAAGAAGCTGCTGCTGCAACTTCAAGAGCCGCCTTTTCATTTACAGACCACTCAACGTGGATTTTTCCATTTTTATTATATTTTGCTACTGTTTCGATTATTTCTGAAGACGGGGTACCAGGATATCCACAGCAGAGATTTACCCCTGCCTTGATTGCCCCCATGGCAATAGCCTGATTTCCCATTACATATTTTTTACTCAAGTTTTTAACCTCCGGATCAAAACAAAAACTGCTAATTATTATATCATATTTAACGCTTTAAATCATTAAACTGCATTGATTTTTTTCTATGCCAAATTCACTTTTATTTTTTTCTCTGCTTTAAATCCCATAAAATTTTTATACGTCGAATTTTTCCTTACTGTAGATAACAACCTTATCATCAGTTTTTAAGATAAGATCAGCTTTGGGTTCAATAAAATCTTTATTTCTGATAATTGTGGCCACGTAGGATTTTCTTGACAGATCCAGCTCATTCAGTTTTTTCTTGTTCCATTTATGATCTGCAGAAACATTTATCTGCTTAACACTCATATTATAGCCTTCAAGACTTCCTTCTGCTCCAATAAGGATATTGTCATCATTCCTTAAGATCACATTTTGCTTTGGTACTATAAACTGCCCATCTCTAAGGATTCCCGTTATAGTCATCGCCTTAGGCAGAATTATCTCACCTATCTTTTTTCCTGCCCATTCATCTTTAAAATTGATCTTTACCTGTACAAAATTGATCATCTTTTCATCTGAAAAACCATCTAATTCTTTTAAACTTGAATACTGCTCAACGAATCCGGCAGAAATGATACCTGTTGGAATAGCAACCATACCTACCCCTAGAAAAGCTATTGCTATTCCCAGCATTTTCCCAAGAATTGTTATTGGATAGATATCTCCATAACCAACAGTAAGAAGGGTTGATGCCGACCACCATATCCCTGAAAATGCATTTGCAAACACTTCCGGCTGTTTAGTATGTTCTACTGAATACATGCAAAGAGAAGAAGCCACCATAAGGATAAGTATTATAAATACACTGGAAAGCAGTTGCTGTTTCTTACACTTAAGGACTTCTGTGATAACATTTAATGAATCATAATAAGCATTGATCCTGAAAAGTCGAAGTATCCTCACTACTCGAAACATTCTAAAGACCGCTGCTCCAGCCGGAAAAAATACCGGCAGATAATAAGGTAAAAAGGATAGAAGATCAACTATCCCTGAAAATGAAAATATATACTTTCTTATAGATGGAATAACTTTATCTCTTGGATAAAGAAGATCCGCAGTAAGTATGCGGAGTATATAATCTATGGCAAAAAAGAATATTGTTACTTTCTCAATGATAAGAAGCCACCCGCCATAGCTTTTATTGATAGAATCAAATGTCATAAGTATCGCACCGACCAGATTAAGCAGGAGGGCACTTATACTTATAATATCATAACTGGTATTTAGTTTGTCATCTACTACCCCCACAGATACCATAGTAAACAAACGGCTCTGTATTTTTCTCCATTTACTTTCCTTTTTCTCTTCTTCTCCCATATATTTATAAATCCCCCAAATAATCTAAATCATTAGCCTTTGCCCATATATTTTTTAGCCCTTACTCTTATTTTTATATACAGACTATTCATTTAGATAACCAATTACAGCATTTAAATCATTAAGCACCTTATCAGAGAGTTTTTTCATCTCATCATCTGCCTCTAAAAGGTCTGGCACCATGATAGGTTTTAATCCCCCACGGAACGCTGCTCTTATGCCATTATATGAATCTTCTATTGCATAGGCTCTATCAGGCTTAACTCCAACAGCTTCACACGCCTTAAGGAAGATATCAGGTTCAGGCTTACTTCTATTAACCATGTCTCCTGTCACTATCTCATCAAAGAAGGAATAAATCCCGGCGTCCCTTAACTCCTTTTCTACGGTCTCTTTTCTAGAAGATGATGCCAAAGCTATCTTCTTATTATTCTCCTTTAGATATTCTAAGATATCTTTAACTCCCTTCTTCATAGGAAGTTTTCCACCGTCATATCTTTCGTGATACATCTTTGATGCAAGAGAAGCATATTCATCATAAGGAAAATCATCGCCATAGGCTTCTAATACGATACTCTTTGTTTTTTCCATTGTAGTACCTGTACACTTTAGAAAAACCTCATATATATTTTCAAAGTTTTTCTCTTTCGAAAGCTCTAACCAGCATAAAAGAGTTGCCCTCTCTGAATCAAATATAACACCATCCATATCAAATATAACTGCATCAAAATCTTTCAAAGCCTGATCACTCCATTTTATTTTTTCTTCTATATTCGTAATTTACCAGTGACATTTTTATTTGCCATTTATTTAGTCAATAACCTGTTTTTATCATATCATCCATTGTAGGATGGCCAAGCATTTGATACCTAATGGCTTAGATTTTCATCTATATACTGAATATAAGGCTTTTTAATTACCTCATCCTGATTATCTTTATACCAGTCAAAGCACTCCTTAAGGCCTTCTATTAGATCTATATCCTCTTTAACTAAAGTATGCTGTTTTGTTACATCCAGACTGTAATCATAATCAAAGAAACTAAAATATGCTCTTTGCATAATATTCTGATAAACATTTTCAAACTCAGCATTTTTTCCTGCAACTTTGTAACACGCTTCTACCCACTGTTTAACTGTTACACTTGTTTTATTTCCCACATTTAATATGTGATCATTAGGACGTTCTTCTATTATTTTTTCTATGATACGGCATAAATCTCTGACATGTAAAAATTGAAGTTTCATCTCACCATCACGAGGAAGATAGAATTTTCTATCTGCCATAGCACAGTCAAATACAAATGCCTCTCTATAAACATTGTTCATTTGGCCATAGAGATATGGTGGTCTAAGAATATAGGCCTCTGGGACCATTTCAAGCAACGCACGCTCTGCTGCGATCTTATCGGTTCCATACCAGGTCCAGATTTTATTTTCAGATAGTTCTGCTTCTTCTTTATATGGAAGGAATGCCTTATCGGAATATACCGCACTGGAACTTATCATAATGTAAGTCTCAAATTTAGGAATTGAACCTACAAAACCCCTGATATCAGCCTCTTTATAGGCAGTTATATCAATGACTGCATCAAAGCTAAGTCCCTCTAACTTACCTTTAATATCATGGCGATTTCCCCTTATAAATGTTACCCCTTCAACCTGCGGCTTACTTCCCCTGTTTAAAACATATACCTGATAGCCTTTTTCAACAAAATATTTTGCTGTGAATTTACTAACAAATACTGTTCCACCTGTAATAAGTACTTTTTTCACATGACCTCCCGGTAGAAAAAAACAAAAAAACTGTCTACGCTTAAATAAATACACAGATTTTATGTTTTTGTCAACAAGAAAAGGTATGCAATTCATAGCCCTTTTCGTATTTCATGTCGCGCTATAAATAAAAAAAGGAGTCCTTGGATAAATAATCCAGGGAGTCCTTTTATTGCTACTTTATGCTATTGCTTTAGTTCTTTTGCCAATTAAACAATAGTATGTCACCATGAGCATCAGAAA
>AUXO016840684.1_pt1 | contig 20981 bp, 23 predicted proteins | sample 768731 | NCBI WGS metagenome assembly AUXO01 (sample SAMN02715735, study PRJNA202380) | gut metagenome | biome: sheep rumen | host: Ovis aries | place: New Zealand: Palmerston North
GAGAGAATCGAACTCCCAACAGTGGTTTTGGAGACCATTATTATACCATTTAACTAATCCCCTAAGACATATTAATTTTATAATATTTTATGTATAATGTCAATAAATTAGATGTAAATAATTGACTTTTTATTAATTATAACGTAAAATTTAGTTGTGAGAAAGAGGTGTATTATGAATAAAGTTGAGCCTAGAACACTACCTGGATTTATGGAATTATATCCTAATGAGCAGATAGTATTTAATAATATAAAGAAAGTAATTGAGGAGACATATCAAAGTTATGGATTTTATCCATTAGATACTCCAGTAATTGAGTCATCTGATGTATTACTAGCTAAAGCAGGAGGAGAGACAGAAAAACAAATATATCGTTTTACTAAGGGAGATAATGATTTATCACTTAGATTTGATTTAACGGTACCTTTAGCTAAATATGTTGCTAAAAGATATAATGAACTTACTTTTCCATTTAAAAGATATCAAATAGGTAAAGTATATCGTGGAGAAAGACCACAAAAGGGAAGATTTAGAGAGTTTTATCAATGCGATATCGATGTTATCGGAGATGAATCATTATCAATTATGTTTGATGCTGAAATGCCTAGTATTATCTATGATATCTTTAAAAAACTAAATATAGGAGACTTTGTAATTAGAATAAACAATCGTAAAGTACTAGGAGGCTTCTTTGAATATCTAGAATTAACTGATAAAATAACTGATATTTTAAGAATAATAGATAAATTAGAAAAGATAGGTACGGATAAAGTAATTAGTCTTCTAGAAGAATTATCTATTCCTAAAGATAAGATAGATAAAATAATTAACTTTATAAATGTTAAAGGAACTAATAATGAAAAGATAAAATCTTTAAAAGATATGAATATTAATAATGATAACTTTATAACTGGTTTAAATGAATTAGAAACAGTTATTAATACAATGAAGTTAATGGAAATAAATGAAGATAATTTTGAAATCGATTTAACAATAGCTAGGGGACTTGATTATTATACTGGTACGGTATATGAAACTATATTAAAAGATTATCCAGGAATAGGAAGCGTTTGCTCGGGTGGTAGATATGATGATCTAGCGGGCTTCTATACTGATAAAAAATTACCCGGAGTAGGTATATCTATTGGACTTACTAGGTTATTTGATCAGTTACTTGATAATAATATTATAAATATAAATGAAGCATCTATTACCGATATGCTTATTATACCTTTCTGTGAAGACTATGAATATATCTTCAAAGTATATAATACGCTAAAGAAAAATAATATCAAAGTAGATATCTGTTATATGGATAAAGGCTTTAAACAAAAAATGAAATATGCTAATAAAATAAATGCTAAGTATGTTATTCTAATAGGAGAAGATGAAATAAAAGAAAATGTTATATCACTTAAAAATATGGTAACAGGAGAGCAAGAAAAACTAACTATTGAAGAGTTATTAGAAAGGAAACTATAATATTAGTTTCTTTCTTTATTTATAAGGTTTTATATAATAATAAATTAGCAAAATACTATTGACTAATAAAGAAAATTATGATAGAATTTATTTTGTCAATGGCGGAATTGGTGAAGTGGTTAACACGGTGGATTGTGGTTCCATTATGCGTGGGTTCGATTCCCACATTCCGCCCCATTTTTATTTAGGAGATTATTATGGAATTTAAAGAATTTTCAGAGCATAATAATCCTGAAGAAAAGGATTATGACATAATTAGTTCTAGAAATGATGATGGGATTCAATATAAAAGCCCAGCATGGTATGGAAGACTTTTACTAGATTTGACTGGTTTTGTTGAAGATATAAATGATGAAGACATGATGAATGATTTTGGTATTACTGTATATGAATATGAGCATCCAACAAAAGAAGTAGTTGATAAAGTAAGAAAACATTTGCAAAATAAAAGACATAGATAATTATAAAATGTAGAAAAGGACATGACTTATATAAATATTATATAGAGAGTTACTGGTTGGTGAAAAGTAATTAATAAATATATTAGTTTCTACCTCGGAGTGAAATTTAATAAATTTCCGGTGAATAACCGTTATCAAAATTAAGTAAAATAAAAGGATGGTACCGTCTTATAAGACTCCTTAAGTGCACCATTCTTTTTTTCATTAGGAGGCTCTTTTATGGATAATCTAAGTAAATATGAAGAAGATAAAGTTAAATCAATTAAATGTGAATATGATAAAGCCTTATATTTAGTATCCCGCTTATTTAAAAATATTAAAGATAAAGCTGGAGAACCATATATTAATCATTTAATAAGAGTAAGTATTGGTGTCGAAGGAAAAGATACTAAAGTCGCCGCTCTTCTCCATGATGTAGTAGAAGATATACCTGGTATGAGTTTTAATTATTTAAAAGAATTAGGTTTTAATGATAATGTTTTAGAAGTAGTTAAAATAGTTACTAAAGATAAAAGAAATAAAATACCATATCATGATGAAATAACGAGAGTATTAACTAGTAATAATATTGAAGCTATTAAATTAAAATATGCTGATATGTCAGATAACTATAATAGTGAGAGATTAAAATTATTAGAGGAAGAAACAAAAATAAGATTAGAAAATAAGTATCAAGATGAAATAATAAGAATAAAAAATTATTTGGAGGGATACTATGAGAGAAATTAAATTAAATACTATTTATAGACACTTTAAAGGAGATAATTATTTAGTAATGGATGTTGTCATAGACTCCGAAACTAATAAAGAAATGGTATTATATAAAGGATTATATGGAAACTTACCTTGTTATGTAAGACCATTAGATATGTTTTTATCCGAAGTAGATCATGATAAATATCCAGAAATAGAGCAAAAATATCGCTTTGAAGAAATAACTATTGATAGTCTAAAAAAAGTATTAAATAAATAAATAAAGGAGAATAATTATGATAGATATTAATAAAATAAGAGAAGATTATAAGAATGTAGAAAAAGATTTAAGGAAGAAGATAGATACAATATCATTAGAAGAAGTAAAAGACTGGGATATTGAAAAAAGAAAGATTGGTATTGAAAGAGATGCTTTGAAGAATAGAAAAAATGTTGTTTCTAAAGAAATACCAATGTTAAAAAAAGAAGGAAAAGATGTTCAATATTTACTTGATGAAATGAAAGAAATAGGAGAAAAAATAGTAAGCCTTGATGAACAGTATAATGAATTAGATGAGAAAATATTTGACTTTATGGCCGCTCTTCCTAATATTCCTGATGAAGATGTAGTAGCGGGTGGTAAGGAAAATAATAAAGTGGTATCTGTTTATGGAAAAAAACCTGAATTTAAGTTTAATCCGAAAGATCATGTAACTTTAGCTACCGAACTTGGATTAATTGACTATGAAAGAGGAGTAAAATTAGCGGGACAAGGTAGCTGGATATATACTGGACTTGGTGCAAGACTTGAGTGGGCTTTAATTAATTACTTTATTGATACCCATATTAAGGATAATTGGCAGTTTATGTTAGTACCACATATGTTAAATTACGACTGTGGCTTTACAGCAGGACAATTTCCTAAATTTCAAGATGAAGTATATTGGTTAGACGGAACCTGCAGAAAAGATGGCAAGTTTATGCTTCCAACGGCAGAGACTGCTTTGGTAAACATCCACCGTAATGAGGTGTTAAAGGAAGATGAACTTCCTAAAAAGTATTTTGCCTATACTCCGTGCTATCGTAGAGAAGCAGGTAGTTCTAGAGTAGAAGAAAGAGGAACAGTAAGAGGCCATCAATTTAATAAAGTAGAAATGGTGCAATATACAAAAGAAGATGATAGTGATAGAGCTTTTGATGAAATGCTTGCTAAAGCTGAAAAATTAGTCCAAGGATTAGGACTTCATTATCAAGTAAGTAAATTAGCTGCAGGTGACTGTAGTGCAAGTATGAGTAGAACTTATGATGTTGAAATATGGATACCTAGTATGGGTATATATAAGGAAGTATGTAGTGCTTCTAATGCTAGAGATTATCAAGCAAGAAGAGGTAATATGAAATATAAAGATAGCGAAGGTAAATCACATTATATGCATACTTTAAATGCTTCAGGATTAGCTACTAGTAGACTTCTTCCTGCATTACTTGAGCAATGTCAAAATGAAGACGGAAGTATTACTATTCCAGAAGTATTAAGACCTTATATGGGTGGTATGGAAAAAATAGAAAGAAAATAAATATAATACAAAGGAGGTTATTATGTATTTATATAATACACTAACTAAAAAGAAAGAGGAATTTATCCCTCATAATAAGAATGAAATTACTATGTATACATGTGGTCCAACAGTCTATCATTATGCACATATAGGTAACTTAAGAACATATATATCTGAGGATATCTTAGAGAAAACACTTAAGTATCTTGGATATAATGTCAAAAGATGTATGAATATTACTGATGTTGGTCATAATGTTGGAGACTCCGATGAAGGTGAAGATAAAATGACTTTAGCTTCCGAGAGAGAACATAAAAGTGCTTTAGAAATAGCTAAGTTTTATACTGATGCCTTTCATAAAGACTGTGATAAATTAAATATTAAGTGGCCAGAAATAGTATCTAATGCTACCGATAATATTGATTTCTATATTAAGATGATTGAAAAGTTATTAAAAGAAAACTATGCTTATATAGCAGATGGTAATGTTTATTTTGATACAAGTAAATTTAAAAATTATTATGAATTATCGGGAAGAAATCCTGAAGAATTATCAGTAGCAGTTCGCTCTGATATTGAAGTGGATACCTCAAAGAAGAATCCTTTTGATTTTGGACTATGGTTTACTAATTCAAAGTTTAATAATCAAGAATTACAATGGGATAGTCCATGGGGCAAGGGATATCCTGGATGGCATATTGAGTGTTCTTCCATAGCTATAAAAAATCTCGGAGAATATTTAGATATCCATTGCGGAGCAGAAGATGCTGTCTTTCCTCATCATACTAATGAAATAGCCCAGTCTGAATGTTATTTAGGACATAAATGGTGTAATTACTGGGTACATTTAGGATTTCTAAATGATAAAGAAGGTAAGATGAGTAAGAGTAAGGGCGAGTTTTTAACGGTATCATTACTTGAAGATAAAGGTTATGATCCTTTAGCATATCGTTATTTATGTTTAACTAGTCCATATCGTAAACAATTATCTTTTAGTTATGATATATTAGAGGGAGCTACTAATCAATATAATAAGCTAAAACAAAGAGTATTATCTCTTACTAATAATGGCGAATACATAGAAGAGGACTTTAATAATTATAATAATAGATTTAAAGAGTGTTTATCTAATGACTTAAATACTTCTAGTGCTATTACTGTATTATTTGACTTATTAAAAGATAATAATATTAGTGATAAAACTAAAAAGTTATTAGTAGAATCTTTTGATAAGGTATTATCTTTAGATTTATTTAAAGAAGAAGTGGTTGATACTGAGTTAGATTCTTATATTAAAGAGATGATAGAATTAAGAAGTACTGCTAAAAAGAATAAGGATTATAATGAAGCTGATCGAATTAGAAATGAGCTTCTTGATAAAGGAATAGAACTAATAGATACAAGAGAAGGAACTACTTATAAGATTAAGTAGTTTCTTTTTTATGTTTTAAACGCTTCGCTAACGGATTAATAAATTAATCCGCGGAAACCTTCTAGGAGAAGTAGCCAGTATTTATAAGAATATGTGATAGATTAAAATGGAATTGTTGATGTAATAAATACATGCAAGTAAGGATTTAAATAATGAATATAGTTGAGAAGAAAAAAATTAGCAAAAATAAAAGTATACCTAAGTAAAAGTATACTTTTTAATTAATATGTAGGTTTTATCTTTTAATAGGCTTTTCAATTGATCCTATTAACTCTTTATATTCTTTATTAGTGCTTTTAAGTTGTTCTCTAATATCATTATATATTTTTATAGTGTTATTATACTCGTTATGAATAGGCCCAAAAAAAGTATAACAACCATCTTCAATGTATTTTTTATTAATTAAAATATATGCATCTGGATGGCCAATAAATCCTGTTCTTTTTGCTAAAAAAAGTTCATTCGTTGCATATAATACGGTGTATTTAACACCATCATTTATATCCTGAAAAAAGGAATTATCATTGGGTAGTGGTTTAGTCCTTTTAAATTCTCTTCCAACAAATTTTGATCTTTTTAAGAATTCAGATAATTTAATAAAATCATTATTTAAAGTTTCTTCGGTAGTATAGTTTGCTTTAGTGTAATTAGTGTTTGGGGTCAGTATAAAATCATTACCATCATAATTTAAAAACCAAAAATCGCATAATCCACTATAGTCATATTTATTATTTTTTTTATCTTTCTTTTCATTAAGGTTTTCTATGTTTCCACCAAGTCGAATAAAACTTAGACAATCAGACAAATACCCTTTTAAATATTTGCTCATTTTTTCCTTATATGAAGAATCCATATCATTAATTTCATTAATAACATAATTAAATTTATCAATCAATTTTTCTCCAAAATCGTTTGACATTGGTATTTCATAGCCGGTTTCTCTAAAAATCCATATAATAAGTCTATCCACAAAGTCATCATTTTCATTTTCCAAGTCTTTCGAATCATCTAAAATTTCACTATCATCATATAGTAGTTTTGGTTCTCGCTTTAAATAAATATCTCCTAAAATAATCATATTATCTCTCCTCGTTTACATATAACATATACGGTTAATTTTTTCAAGTTAACATTATTTGGCGGAAGCGGTGGGATTCGAACCCACGTGCCAAATTAATGACTACTTCATTTCGAGTGAAGCTCGTTATGACCACTTCGAGTACGCTTCCATAAGTAAATTATAACACTAAAGTGTCAAAAAATGTAGACTTTTTGTAATAAATCTCGTATAATTAACTTAAAGGTAGGTATGAATATGAAACTTAATGAAAAGAAAATAATAAATGAAATAAGAATGTTATCTCTAGATATGATAAATACTGCTGGTAGTGGACATCCTGGTATAGCCTTAGATTTTGCTCCAACATTATATACGCTTCTTGCATATCATTTAAAATTTGATTTAGAAAGAAAATCTTGGTGTAATAGAGATAGATTAGTACTTAGTGCTGGTCATGGTAGTGCGCTATTATATTCTTCTTTATATTATTTATTAGATGAATATACCATTGAAGACTTAAAAAAATTTAGACATATTGGTTCTAATACTCCAGGTCATCCTGAATATAATTTGAATAATCGTATTGAATTAACATCAGGGCCATTAGGAGAAGGTTTTGCTACCTCAGTAGGTATGGCTATAGGAGAAAAATATTTAGAAAGTACCTTTAATAAAAAGAAAAATACTGTCTTTGATTATAATATATATACTATTGTATCAGATGGTGACTTAATGGAAGGAATATCTTATGAAGCTGCTTCTCTAGCGGGCAATCTAGGATTAAATAACTTAATTGTGTTATATGATTCTAATGAAATTACCGCGGATGCTTCTATTGAAAAAACAAGTATTGAGAGTGTTGCAGATAGGTTTAGAGCCATGGACTGGGAAGTAATTACTGTTAAAAATAGTGAATCTGTTAGTGAAATATCAAAAGCTATCGAAAAAGCTAAGAAGAGTAATAAACCAGTATTAATCGAAATAGAAACTACTATTGGAATATATTCTAAATATGAAGGAACTAGTAAAATACATTCTAATCTAGAAAAAGAAGATTTAGAAGAGATAAGAGAAGAACTAAAAGCAAATAAACCATTTGTTATCGATGAAGAACAAAGAAAAAATATTTTAGAATTTATTAAAGAAGGTACTAGTGATTATTATAAAGATTGGTATTCTGAATATGAAATGTTTATAGCAAATGCTACTGATAGTGAAAAAGATGCTTTAGAACTAGTAGTGGAAAAAGATAAGATTATCTTAGATATTGAAGCAGTTATTGATTCAAGTAAAATATTTGAAGATAAAGCTATGAGAGATATTAACTATCAGATAATGAATGTTATTAGTTCATTTATTCCAACCTTTATTGGAGGTAGTGCTGATTTACTTGCTAGTACTAAGACATTCCTAAAAGGAAAGAAAGAATTTTCTATTGATAATTATGGAGGAAGAAATATCTATTTTGGTGTAAGAGAAAATGCTATGGCTGCCGTTCTAAATGGACTAGCTCTTACCAACTTAAGACCATTTGGAAGTACTTTCTTAACATTTTCTGATTACATGAAACCTTCTATTAGAATGAGCGCTATGATGAATTTACCAGTTACCTACATCTTTACTCATGACTCAATTAGAGTAGGTGAAGACGGACTAACACATCAGCCAATTGAACAATTAGGAATGCTTCGTTCCATACCAAACTTTACTGTATATAGGCCATGTGATTATAAAGAATTAATAGGTTCTTGGAGTAATATTCTAAAAGAAGGTAAACCAGCAGCTTTAGTTTTACCAAGAGGGCATAATGATACATTAAAACACTCTAGTGCTAAAAAAGTATCTCGTGGTGGATATATCGTTAGTGAAGTAAAAACAAGATTAGATGTAATCCTAATGGCATCAGGTAGTGAAGTAGATCTTGCTATGCAAATAAAAGATGAATTACTTAAGAATTATATTGAAGCGAGAGTAGTATCAATGCCAAATTTAAATACTTTCCTAAAACAAGATAAAGATTATCAAGAACAAGTATTACCTACAGGTTATAGAAGAATGGTCATAGAACTATCTAATGACGCTAACTGGTATAAACTAATATCATCAGAAGAAGATTTTATTGGTGTAAATACCTTTGGTAAAAGTGGTAGTGAAAAAGATGTCTTATCATACTTTGAATTAGATATGACTGATTTAGTAATAAAAATAAAAAATAGTTTATAATTATGGATAACTAATAATATAGTTATCTCTTTTCTAATATAAATAATTTTTATATTTTATATAAAAATAAAGTATTTGACTTAGTAAAAAAAAGTATGTTATCCTAAAGGTGAAAAGAAATAATAGGCCTATATTTCATTTCATGATTAGGAGGAAAAAGTGAAAGAATTAAATTTAGTTTTAACAGGAGGCCCTTATGCTGGTAAAACAACAGCGTTAGAAAACATAAAAAAATACCTTAAAGAAAGAAACATCCCATGTGTAACAGTACCAGAAACCGCTACTGAATTAATAGATAATGGAATTATTCCTACAAAAGATAATATTGTTAAATTTCAATTATTAGTCATGAAAAGACAAATAGTAAAAGAAAGAGATGCTATGGAATACATAGTTAATAACTATAAAAATGCTAAACTTGGTGTTATTATCTATGATAGAGGTATCTTTGATAATATGGCGTATCTAAATACGAGAGAAGATTTTGAAGAATTGTTACATCAAAATCATCTTTCAGAAATAGAAGCCCTAGATAGATATGATATGATTTTAGATTTACAAAGTTTAGCTACTTGCAAACCTGAAGAATATGGTTCTAATAAAAATAATGATGCAAGAAAAGAAGATGTCGAACAAGCTAAAGAACTAGATAAAAAAACATCTAACGCTTGGGTTAATCATCATAATTTAAAAATAATAAGTAGTAGATTATCACTAGAAGAAGAAACTAAGATAATACTAGGTTATGTCGATGATTTAATAGAAGAAGTTAATCGAACATATATTGATAGATTTTTAATAGATGATAAAAATAGTAATATTAAAAAGTATTTAGAAAAAGATTATATACTAATAACAGAAAGATATTTAGATATTAATTATCATAATTATATATTTAAAATATCAAAGAGATTTAAAGGTGGTAAAGACTATATACTTGAAGTATATAAAGAATATAATGGAAAGAAAGTAACCGCTATTAACGAGAGAATATCAGAATATAAAGTAACATCATTTTTAAGTAGATTTAATACTCTAAGTGTTATAAATAAAAGAGAAATAAATTTTGTTGAGAATAGTTTACTATATAAATTAAATATTTATGATGATAAAATATTATTAGAAGTACATAAAAATAATCCAAAAGAAGAAGTGCTAATACCACAAAATTTGACTATACAAGAAAAATTATCTGATGATAGTTATAATATAGAGAAAGATGATCAAAAGAAAATTAGAAAACTATTAAATAATTAGGAGGTATATATGGGAATATATAATAGTAATAGTGATTTTAATAAGTATAAAACATTTTATGCAGTAGCAGAAACAAAGAGTTTTTCTAAAGCATCAGACTTGCTTCATATCTCACAACCTGCAATTAGTTATGCAATAAAAGAACTCGAAGATAATTTAAAAACTAAATTATTCATAAGAGAAAGAAATGGTGTGATTTTAACAGATGATGGAGAAAAACTAATGTTTTATCTTCAAAAAGCCTTTAATAATATAGTGAAAGCTGAAAGAATCATAACAGAAAGAGAAGAAGAAGTAACAGGATTAGTAAGAATAGGATTATATTCCCATATATCTCAGTTTATGCTACCAAAAATAATAAAAGAGTTTAAAAAGATCCATCCAGGAGCTAAATTCTCCATCTTTCAATCCACTAATAGGGATATGACTGAAATCCTAAAAAGAAGAGATATTGATTTCATTATAATGCAGTATCCGATTTTCTTAACAAATAATGGATTTAAAGAAGAAATACTATGTGAATTAGAAACCTGTTTTTATGGTACCAAAGAAATGTATGATAAATATAAAGAACATGATGAAAATACAGTATATCCATTAGTACTTCCTTTCCCTGGATATGTTGATATCGATACTCTAGAAGAAAAATTAAAAAGAAATAATATTAAATTTACAAGCAGTATAAGAAGTTATGCATCTGCTACTACGAAAGAATTAGTAAAAGAAGGCTTGGGAATAGGATGGGGATTAAAAAAAGTAATAGAAAAGGAACTGAAAAATAAAGAATTATATGAAATACCTGTTGATTTTGATACCCCATCTACTATTTATAGTATTGCCTATGATGAAAAGTTCTTAAATAATACAACTGAAGAATTTCTTAAATTCTTTAAAGATAATTTAAATAAATATATATAGAAAAGGGGCTTTATATGGAAAACTTCGAAATAGTATTTACTGAAAAGCAAATACAAGAAAGAACAAAAGAACTAGCAGTAACTCTTTATAATGTATATAAAGATGAAGAAGTAATATTTGTTTGTACATTAAAGGGAGCAGTATTCTTTACTTGTGATTTATTAAAAAAATATCCTGGTGATGCTATCTTAGAACTTATCAAGATATCAAGTTATTCAGGAGAAGAATCAACAGGAAGAATAAAATTAAATTTAGATATTAAAAAAGAAAATATTGAAAATAAACATGTTGTCATAGTTGAAGATATTGTCGATACAGGTAGATCATTAAAATATCTACGTGATTATATCATGAATATGAACCCAAAATCACTAACAACATGCGCCTTATTAGATAAAAAAACAAAAAGAATAGTTCCAATAGATCCAGACTATGTTGGCTTTGAAGTAGACGACTTATTTGTTATTGGCTATGGACTAGACTATGATCAAAGATATCGTAACTTACCATATATTGGAGCAAAAGTAAAAAAACTTTCAAAATAATTGGAAGTTTTTTTATTTAGATGTTTAAAATATAGAAAAGTATGCTATAATTAATATATATCTTGCTTGTGTGGCGGAATTGGTAGACGCACTGGACTCAAAATCCAGCGATAGCGATATCATGTGGGTTCGAGTCCCACCACAAGCACCATTTTTTAAATAATAATAGTCCTTTAATATAAAAGGGCTTTTTCTTTTTTTATATAATATATTAGGTGACAGTATGAATAATATATTAATAGAGTTTACTAAAGAATATGGATTAGATATTATCCATAGTATTGTAATGGGAGTATTTTCTTATATAGCACTAGATATAAAAAAAGAATATAAGAAACATATTCAAGATAAAACCAAAAAAGAAGTAGTAGATAAAGTATGCAACTATGTAAATGAAATATATCCAAATACTAATGGAGAAGATAAATTAAATATTGCTATTACTAGTACAAAAGAAATACTTAAAGAAAAAGGAATAACCATAAGTGATTTAGAACTAAAAGTTCTCCTTTATAATTCTATTCATATCATAAATAATGATTTGGAGGTGAAATAGTGAGTGTTAATACATATCTTCCAAATGTTCAAATAAGTTCTCATTTTAATTCGAGTGAATTTAGGTGCCCTCATTGTAAAGAGATTAAAGTATCTACTAAACTTGTAAAGAAATTAGAAGAACTCTTCTCTAAAGTACATGCAAGTAAATGTATTATAATATCAGGATATAGATGCCCATATTATGATAAAAGGGAACATGGCTTTGCTGGAAGGCATAGTGAAGGTTTAGCAGTCGACTGCATTTATTATGATATTGATGGTAAAGTAATACCAAGTAAAATAATATGCTGTGTAGCCTTCGATTTAGGCTTTACTGGTATTGCCTATATTAATTATAGTAGTACTCATTTAGATATAAGAACAAATGGTACTTATTATGGTGATGAAACAAGAGGTAATTCTTCATATTGGACTGACCCATATAGTTATTTTCATATAACAAGAGAAGATGTTGAAAAGTATACTGGTAAGAGTAATTATATGTATCAAAGTCATGGTTTAAATAGAAAGTGGTATCCAAATGTATCTTTTGATGAAAATGATTATGCTGGAGTTTTTGGTGTAACAATGGATGGATTATATATTGATAAACTTAAATATTGCGTTAAAGTAGGGAATAGATGGCTACCAGAAGTAACAGGAAGAAGTGACTATGCTGGAATAATAGGAAGAGCAATCACTGATGTAGCGGTATCCGGTAGTGTTAAATATAGAGTGCATGTTAAAAATAAAAGGTACTGGCTTCCATGGGTATATGGACAAGATTATAACATAAATGATTACAAAAAAGGGTATGCAGGTAATGGTAGTATAATCGATGCAATTGAAATAAAGGAAATATAGTTAAAAGTAGTAATAAATTATTGCTACTTTTTTCTTTATTTGTTAAAATATATATAGCAAAAGAGGTGTTGTAATGAAAATAAAATATAACTTATTACATAAGGAAAAGAATACAAAAGCAAGATATGGTACATTAGAAACTAACTATGGAACATTTGAAACACCAATGTTTATGCCCGTAGGTACTCAAGCTACGGTTAAAACATTAGATCCAGATGAAATAAAAGAAATAGGTTCTGGTATTATTTTATCTAATACATATCATTTATGGCTAAGACCAGGAGAAGATATTGTGGCTAAAGCCGGAGGATTACACAAATTTATGAATTATAATGGACCAATACTAACTGACTGTGGTGGCTTTCAAGTATTTAGTTTAGCTAAGCCAAAAGATATAAGTGAAGAGGGAGTCGTCTTCAAAAGCCATATCAATGGCGAAAGATTATTCCTAACTCCAGAGAAAAGTATCGAGATTCAGAATAAATTAGATAGCGATATAGCAATGAGTTTTGATGAATGCCCACCATATCCTGTAACCCACGAATATATGAAAAATTCTGTTGAAAGAACATTAAGATGGGCTATAAGAGGTAAAAAAGTATTCAATAATGAAAGACAAAGTTTATTTGGTATTGTCCAAGGTGGAGAATTTGAAGATTTAAGAGAATGGTCCGCTAAAGAGACTGTTAAATTAGGATTTGATGGCTATTCTATCGGAGGAACATCAGTAGGTGAAGATAAACCAACAATGATGAAAATGATTGAGTATGCTATAAAATATTTACCAGAAGATAAACCAAGATACTTAATGGGAGTAGGAGAGCCAACCGACCTATTCGAAGGAGTAGAACGTGGAGTAGATATGTTTGACTGCGTTTTACCAACAAGACTAGCAAGACATGGTCATGCTTTTACTAAGTATGGTAAAATAAATTTAAGAAATGCTAAATATAAAGAAGATTTTACCCCTGTCGACGAAAATTGTGACTGTAAGTGTTGCAAAAACTATACAAAAGCCTATATAAGACATCTTTTAGTAGCGGATGAAACATTAGGACAAAGATTATTATCTATTCACAATTTAAGATTTCTAATAAAAATAATGGAAGATATACGAGTAGCAATTAAAGAAGACAAATTCTTAGAATTAAAAAAAGAATTTTATAATAATTACAAACATAAGAATTAAGAGGGATATAATGAAAAAAATAATAAAGAATAATTTAATAAATTTCAGCTTTTTAATCTATTATGAATTAATATTTGCCTTATTGATGTTTGATACATATAGTAAAAATACAATTATAAGTAGTTTTATCTATATATTGTTTTCTTCATTTATTATAACAGTACTAACTAATTTATTTAGTGAAAAACTAAATCGCATCTTTAATTACATAATATATTTTATAATATCAGTATGGTTTGCAGGACAATTTACTGTTAAATCATTCTTAGATAGTTTTTTCTCTTTCTCTATGTTTGGAATAGCAGATCAAGTAACTAGTTTTATGGAAGAAGTGTTTAAAGCAATATTTTATAATTTGTATGGCATAATAATTTTCTTTGTACCATTTATAACATTTATTGTATTTAGAAAAAAATTCAATTTTAATATAATAAAAAAAGAAAAAAAATATCTATTAGTATATTTTATATTGATTCCGTTAAGTATATGTTCATATAGACTATATTTAAATACAAAAAAGAATGAAACATTATCAATATACGACTTATATTACAATATTAATAATCCAAATTTAGCTATTCAAAAACTTGGAGTATTATCAAGTGCATATATAGATATAAAAAGAAGTATTTTTGGATTTGAAGAAAAAATAAAAACTATTAAAGAGTATCCAGAAGAAATAGAAGAACAAGAAACAGTCTATAAAGATAATAAATTAGATTTAATCTTAGATGATAATACTCCAGAACTTATAAGAGGTTATGTTGAAAATAGTATTCCTAGTAAAAAGAATCAATATACCAGCCTTTTTGAGGGAAAAAATTTGGTCTTTGTTGTGGCGGAAAGTTATAGTGAAATAGCAGTATCTCCTGAACTTACCCCAACATTATATAAATTAACTCACTCAGGATTTGTATTTGATAATTTTTATGTTCCGTATTATTTAAGTACCATAGGAGGAGAATTTCAAGCTCTTACTGGATTATTTCCTGATTCGTCAATACTTAGTACTTGGCGAAGTGGTACGACTACTTTTCCATATGGACTAGCTACTTCCTTTAAAAATAAGGGATATAATACTTTTGCTTATCATAATAATTCAGGTTATTTTCAAGATCGAAATAAATATTTAAAATCAATTGGCTTTGATAATTTTAAAGCCTGCTACATGGGACTTAATATTAACTGTGATGTATGGCCTGAAAGTGATATTGAAATGATAGAAAAAAGTTATGAAGATTACATAAACAGTGATAAACCATTTATGACATATTACATGACTGTATCAGGACACTTTGAATATACATTTGATGATAACTATATCGCTACTAAAAATAAAGCTTTAGTAAAAGATCTTCCTTATAGTGAAAAGCCAAGAGCATATATAGCATGCAATATTGAATTAGATAAAGCTTTAGAATTATTAATTAATAAATTAGATGAAGCAGGTAAATTAGATGATACAGTAATAGTTATGCTAGCGGATCATTATCCATATGCTTTATCATTAAATGAAATAAATGAAATATCAAGTTATGAAAGAGATTCTCTATTTGAAATTAACCATAATTCACTAGTTCTATGGAATAATAAAATGGAAACAAAAAAAATAGATAAGGTAGGTATGCCAATAGATGTAATTCCTACCATATACAATTTGTTTGGAATAGAATATGATTCTAGGTTATTAGCGGGTACTGATTTATTTTCTGAAAAAGAAGGATTAGTAATATTAGGAAATAGGTCTTGGATAACAAACAAAGGCAGATATAATAGCATAGATAATACTACTATTGGTGATATATCTTCTGAGTATATAGAATATATAAATAATACCATTCAAAATAGAGAAGCATTTAGTAAAGCTATTTTTAATTACAATGGATATAAATATATAAGAGAGAATAATTAATATATTCTCTCTTATAACATATAAATAGAATCATCATCTTCCTTAAAGTTCTTATATCTATTTATCTTTTGTTCTAAATTATTAACTTTAATTTCTAATTCATTAAGTCTATTATTAATATCGACGAATGGATTATTCTCTAAGTAACTATTATTATATCCATTATTGTTCATATAAGGATTATTCATGTTCATTAGTGCTCCTGGAGGGCCTTGATAACCAAAGTTGCCATGAATATTATTACCTGGCACTCCCTGATAATAGCCACCATACATCATATCTCTTTCTTTCATATATCACACTTTCTTTCACTATAGTATATGCATTATTCAAATATAAGGTACAAACATTATTCAAATATAAGGTACAAACACTTGTCAAAAAACTTTTAATATAATATAATAAATAACGTTAAGAGGAGGAATTATGTTTTTTAATAGGAGTAAATTATCAAGATATGGTATAGTAGAAGAAGAAAATGATATGATTAAAGTACACGTAAAAAAAAATATCGTATATAATCATAAAATATTATTACCAGTTAGTAAAAATGGAAAGAAAGTTCGATATTTATTTAATGATATAAATTTTGGAGATGAAACTGTTATTGATGGATCGAATTGTGACTTGTTTTTTAATAATTGCTCATTTACTCAGTCATTAAAAGTTAGTAATGCTAATAATATTCAAATGGAAAATAATAAATATTTTTTTTATTCTTTTGCAAATAATTTTATTGAATTAACTGCAAATGAAATAGTAATAAAAGATAATAATTTTACTAACATTTCTTTTGCTAAAAAAATTGATGAACCTACAGTTAATATATCTTTAATTGGAAATTCTATCAATATAGAAAACTCTGTTATTTGTTCTGAATATGGCGGAAATATAAAAATTATGACGAAGAATTTATCTATGAGAAAAACAACTATTAATAGTCCGCATATATTATATATAAATGCTGATCATATTTCTACTAAAAATAGTGTAATAAAAGCATCAAAAGAAATAAAGATAGATAACAGCAATTGTAGTTTTACTTGTGCTGTTAAATCACCAGTTACTATTTATAATAGTATAAAATTAAATACAACCAATAGTGAAATAATCGATTTAAATAAAGATAGTTTAGAGCTATTAAAAGCAAGAATGCAATTATTAAACACTTTACATAAAGTAGAAATAAACTGTAATAGAAAAAATGCTGATACTTTAACAGATATGCAAAGAAAATTAAACGAAAGAAAAATAACCAAAGTACTTAAAAAAGGCAAATAGGCTTTGCCTATTTTAATGTAAGAATTTAGACAAATATTTATTACTGTGTTATAATACTATGGGAAGGGAAATATGTTTAAAAAAGTATTAATAAGTATGTTATTATTATTTATAATAACTATATTTGTAGTATTATATATATTTAATATTATACCTCATAAAAAGTATTATAATAAAGACTTTGATATAATTACATATCAAAGTAGTATTGATAAAGATAATGATGGAATAGATGACCAAACCGATATCTTAGAAAATGCTAAAAAGTATATAAGTACTAAGCCCAAATATAAAAGTAAATATTACGCATCGGGATACTCTAATGATGAATATGGAGTATGTACTGATGTAGTAGCAGTCTATCTAAAGAATGCTGTTTATGACTTAATGACTTTAGTAAGTGATGATATCAATAATAATAAAGAACAATATAATATAGAAAAACCAGATATTAATATTGATTTTCGAAGAGTTCAAAACTTAAAAGTATATTTCAAAAGAAATGCTATTAAGCTTACTACAGATATTCATAAAATAGAAGAGTGGCAGGGAGGAGATATAGTTATCTTTAACAAGCATATAGGTATTGTATCAGACTCTCGAAATAAAAAAGGAATTACCTTTATCATTCATCATGCTAATCGTTATCAAGTAAATTACGAAGAAGATATACTAGAATATTATGGTACTGTTATAGGGCATTATCGTATAAGTTAAAGGAGATAATTATGAGACTTAAAAATATTAAAGGAGCAAGTGAAAAAATATTACTAGGAAAATATTTTATAAATAATCCTAGTGATTATAAAGGTAAATGGCATAAGTTATTTAATAATAATAATCCCATTTATATTGAAATAGGTATGGGTAAAGGTAATTTTATTATTAAGAATGCTCTAAATAATCCTAATATTAATTATATAGGAATAGAAATGTATGATTCAGTAATCTTAAGAGCAGTAGAAAAAACAAATGAATTAGAATTAAATAATTTATATTTAATAAGAATGGATGCTAGATTAATCGAAGATATTTTTGATAAAGAAATCGATTTAATATATTTAAATTTTTCTGATCCATGGCCCAAAGACAGACATGCTAAAAGAAGATTAACTTCTCCAAGATTTCTCGAAAGATATGATAAAATATTTAAAAATAAAAATAAAATAATTATGAAGACAGATAATAATTCTTTATTTGAATATTCTCTAGAGACATTAAAAGAACATGGATACACATTATCTAATGTAACAAGAGATTTACATAAAGATAAAGATAATATTATAACTACTGAATATGAAGATAAGTTTACAAGTAAAGGAATTAAAATAAACTACTTAGAAGGAGTGAAAAATAATGAAAGTATTTAAAAAATTAGATATAAGTCCTACAAATATGAATTTATATACTGCTGCGGTTACTCATTCTTCATATACTAATGAGAACCCTAGTTATCCTGATTATGAAAGATTAGAATTTCTGGGAGATGCTGTCTTAGAAGTAATAACAAGTGAATATCTATATAAAGAAAGACATTTAGAAGAAGGAACGATGACAAAGATGCGAGCAGCTTATGTATGTGAAGAAGCATGTGCAACTTACGCAAGAGAATTAGGCTTAGAAGCTGATATCAAAGTAGGTGGAGCTGACGAAATAAATAATACCATTCTAGCAGATGTTTTTGAAGCTTTTATCGCCGCTATATACTTAGATCAAGGATTTGATATAGCTAAAGAATTTGTTTTAAATATAATAGTACCTTATATTGAAAAAGAAGTAGATTTCTTACATGACTATAAGTCAACATTACAAGAATTAGTACAAACGGAAAAGAAATGCATAGAATATGAGGTTATTAAGGAAGAAGGACCTGCTCATAATAAAAAGTTTACTTCTATTGTTAAAGTAGATGGAATAAAAATGGGTAAAGGAGTAGGAAACAGTAAAAAAGAATCAGAACAAGAAGCTGCTAAAGATGCCTTAAGTAAAAGAGCTAAAATAAAATAAATTAACAAAAAATAGTTGTAAAATAAGGAAAATATGATATAATTAATAAGAAACGGATTAATAGGAGGGAATTTAAAATGGCAAAGAAAAACGAAAATAGAGGTTTAGTTTCTTTGATGTGTGAAGAATGTAAAAATATTAATTATACAGAAGAAAAAAATAAAAAGAACACTCCAGAGAAATTAGAACTAAACAAATATTGTAAATTCTGTCGTAAGACAACTAAACACAAAGAAACTAAGAAATAGGAGGTAATTTAAATGATTAATGTTAATGACTTTAAGACTGGACAAACTATTAACTATGATGGTAACTTATATCAAGTATTAGAATTTAATCATGTAAAACCTGGTAAAGGAGCTGCTATTGTAAAAGCCAAACTTAAAAATTTAAGAACTGGATCAATCGCAGAATATACATTTAATGCTGGTATTAAAGTACCTACTGCTCATGTAGAAAAACAAAAAATGCAATTCTTGTATTCTGATGGAGATAATTATAGCTTCATGAATATGGAAACATATGAGCAAGTAGAATTATCTAAAAAGCAAATAGAAAATGAATGTAAATATCTTAAAGAAGGATTAGAAGTAATTATTATTTTCTTTGAAGGAGAAATGCTAGGAATAGAATTACCTGAAAAGATTGATTTTAAAATTACTAAAACTGAGCCTGCTATTAAGGGAAATACTGCTACTAATGCTACTAAAGATGCAATCATCGAAACTGGTATGTTAGTAAAAGTTCCTTTATTTATTGAAGAAGGCGAAGAAATAATCGTATCTACTAAAGATGGAAAATATGTATCTAGAAAATAGATACTTTTTTCTATAAATAAAACTTTTTTTACTAAATTAATGGGGGATTATAAATGAAAGTAATAAGAAAAATAACTGAAAAAGATAATTTATTTTTAAAAGAATTTGTTCAAGAAGTAATTAATGAAGCGGGTAAAGACAAAAATAATTTGGCAGCCTATATTAATTGTTACCGCCAAAATGAAATTGATTATATTTATATTAATATAATTAGAAGTGACTTTAATAATAATCAATTAGTTTTATGGCAATCATTTGATAATAGTATAATAATTAAAAAACAATATATTCCTAAACTGGAGTTAAATCAAGATATTAGTGTTAGCTTATTTAAAGATTTATCAAATGGTACTATTATCCTTGATAATAATGATGGCGAATATACTAGGCTACAAAAAGAAATCATTAAAAACGGTTTTATTGATTATAACTTAACTGATTATGTTCAAGTGGAGTTTGATCCACCTCTAAATATTAAAAAGATTAAAAGAAGAAGATAGAATTTATGTAAAGATAGTGTCAAAATAATTTACTATCTTTTTTTTATATGATATCATTATTATAGTGATAAATATGAAGTATATAGATAAGTATTTAGAATATTTAAAAGTAGTAAAAAAGTATAGTGAATTAACTATTAAATCATATTATGATGATTTGATCGAGTATAATGAATTTCTAGGAGATTCTTTTACTAATATATTAGATGTAAACTATGACATTGTTAAATTATATTTAAAATA
>AUXO016971301.1_pt1 | contig 20980 bp, 14 predicted proteins | sample 768731 | NCBI WGS metagenome assembly AUXO01 (sample SAMN02715735, study PRJNA202380) | gut metagenome | biome: sheep rumen | host: Ovis aries | place: New Zealand: Palmerston North
ATCATGGGATTTGACAGATTAATCAAGAAAATCAAAGAAACCGGAAATCCGTCTGTAGTAGGACTCGACCCGAAACTTGACTATGTTCCGGAATATTTATTCAGGAAATATCAGGAAGATGACGGCTCTACCCTGAAAACTGCTGCAAGAGCGATTTATGCATTCAATAAGGCTATCATTGATGAAATCTGTGATATTGTTCCGGCAATCAAGCCGCAGGCAGCTTATTATGAAATGTACGGTTCACAGGGTATTAAAACGCTGGAAGATACTATCCGTTATGCACAGTTAAAGGGTATGTTCGTCATCACAGACGGCAAGAGAAACGACATCGGCGCAACGATGCAGGCTTATACAGCAGCGCATCTGGGTACAGTGAAAGTCGGTGATATGGAAATTGAACCGTTCGGCTCGGATGCACTGACAGTCAACGGCTATTTAGGTTCTGACGGTATCAATCCGCTTCTGGAAACCTGCAAAACCCGTGACAAGGGGATTTTTGTCTTAGTCAAGACTTCCAATCCGTCCAGCGGCGAGTTACAGGACAGGCTGATTGATGGCGAACCTCTCTATGCAAGAATGGGCGACCTATGTGAAACATGGGGCGCAGATACAGTCGGCGAATTCGGCTATTCAGCAGTTGGCGCAGTAGTTGGCGCAACTTATCCGGAACAGCTCAAAGAACTCAGAAAGAGACTGCCGCATACATTCTTTTTAGTGCCGGGTTACGGCGCACAGGGTGGCGGTGCAGAAGGTGTTGCCGGGGCATTCGATGAAAATGGTCTTGGCGGTATCGTGAATTCTTCCAGAGCAATTATGTGTGCTTATCAGAAAGAAGGCTGTAATCCGCAGGAATTCGCAAAGGCTGCCCGTCGTGAAGCTATCCGCATGAGAGATGATATCACGCAGTTTGTAAAAATCAAGTAATGACAGAAATCCGGTGCAGAATGCCGAATATTGGCATTCTGCCCTGATTATGATAAAAATATCAGAAAGGGTGTAGTATATGGCATTGATAAAACATGCGCAGCCAGCGTGGCTTATTCTTGCGGATGGTCAGATTTTCAAAGGAAACAGTTTCGGTGAAAAGGGTACTGTTATCGGGGAGGTTGTTTTCACAACTGGTATGACAGGCTATCAGGAAACTTTGACAGACCCCAGCTATTACGGGCAGATTGTCACACAGACATTTCCTTTGATTGGCAATTATGGGGTGAATTCTCAGGATGATGAATCTAATAAATCTTATGTCAGCGGCTATATTGTCCGGGAATGGTGCAATGCGCCGTCAAACTTCCGCTGTGAAGATAATATTGATAATTTTCTGAAATCTCAGCATATTATCGGCTTATATAACATCGACACAAGAAGACTCACAAGAACCCTCCGTGAAACAGGTGTGATGAACGGTGCTATTACAACTGAAGACCCGGAACAGCAGCTCTCTTCTCTTCTGGAAAAAATCAGAGCTTATGCCGTTGTGAATGCTGTCGAATCTGTTACCAATCCGGAAACAAAAACATATATTCCGGAATGTCAGGCGAATTATAAAGTTGCTTTATTTGATTTTGGATATAAAAGAAATATCCGTCAGGAACTCATCAAGAGGAACTGTGAAGTGATTGTTGTTCCTGCTGATACTACAGCAGAAACTATCAAAGTTCTGAATCCTGACGGAATTATGCTGTCCAATGGTCCGGGAGACCCATCGGAAAATATTCAGATTATTAAAAATCTGAAAGAAATTGCAGCATTAAATATTCCGATATTTGGTATTTGTTTAGGTCATCAGTTAATGGCACTTGCTCAGGGTGCAAAAACTGAAAAACTCAAATATGGTCACAGAGGTGCAAATCAGCCTGTAATTGACCTACAGTCCGGAAAAACTTATGTTACAAGCCAGAATCACGGTTATGCTGTTGTGGGTGACAGCCTGAATCCTGAAATCGGTGAAGTTTCTCACATCAACGCAAATGACAAGACCTGTGAAGGAGTCAGATATAAGAATTGTAATGCATTTACAGTTCAGTTTCATCCGGAAGCACACGGTGGCCCTCTTGATACAGCTTACCTGTTTGACGAGTTTGTTTCCAGAATGCAGAAAGGAGTAGAATAAATCATGCCATTAAGAAAAGATATTAAAAAAGTATTAGTTATCGGTTCTGGTCCTATCATCATCGGACAGGCTGCCGAATTTGACTATGCAGGCGCACAGGCTTGCCGTGCTTTGAAACAGGAAGGACTGGAAGTCGTGCTGATTAACTCCAATCCGGCAACTATCATGACAGATAAGGCAATGGCGGATAAAATCTATATCGAGCCTTTAACACTGGATGTTGTCAAGCGTGTAATCGAAATCGAAAAGCCGGACAGCGTATTGTCTACACTTGGCGGTCAGACCGGATTAACACTTTCTATGCAGCTGGCAGAAGAAGGCTTTCTGAAATCTCATAATGTAAAATTACTCGGTGCAAATCCGGAAACAATTCATAAAGCAGAAGACCGTCAGGCATTCAAAGATACTATGGAAAAAATCGGAGAACCCTGTATTCCCTCTAAAGTTGTCGAAACTGTTGAAGATGCAGTTGACTTTGCAAAAGAAATTCATTATCCTGTAATTGTGCGTCCGGCATTCACGCTCGGCGGAACGGGCGGCGGTATTGCTGATAACGAAGAACAGCTCCGTGATATTGCTACAAACGGATTAAGATTATCTCCTATCACACAGGTACTAATTGAAAAATGTATCAGCGGCTGGAAAGAAATCGAATTTGAAGTTATCAGAGACAGCAAAGGTAATGTTATCACTGTCTGCTCGATGGAAAACTTTGACCCGGTTGGTGTGCATACTGGTGACAGCATCGTGATTGCACCAGCAGTCACACTCTCTGACAGAGAATACCAGATGTTAAGAACTGCTTCTCTGAATATTATTTCCGAACTCAAAGTAGAAGGCGGCTGTAACTGTCAGTTTGCACTGCACCCGGAGTCTATGCAGTATGCCGTGATTGAAGTGAATCCTCGTGTATCCCGTTCTTCAGCACTGGCTTCCAAAGCAACCGGCTATCCAATTGCAAAAGTGGCAACAAAAATTGCCGTTGGCTATACGCTGGATGAAATTATCAATCAGGTCACTGGTAAGACTTATGCATGTTTTGAGCCTGCTCTTGATTATGTTGTGATTAAATTCCCGAAGTGGGCATTTGATAAATTTGTCTATGCAAAAAGAACACTCGGTACACAGATGAAAGCTACCGGCGAAGTCATGGCTATTGGCACAAGCTTTGAACAAGCAATGATGAAAGCTGTCCGCTCAACGGAACTTGGTGTTGATTCTATGAATATGAAAAAATATGAGGAAATGCCCGTTGAAGAACTGCTGCATTTATTAAAATCCGGTGTCGAAGATGAACGCTCTTTTCAGGTGTTTGCTGCACTCAAAAAAGGAGTTGCCATTCAGGAAATTCATGAGATGACTTTAATTGATGAATGGTTTCTTGACAAACTGCTGAATCTTGTCGAACTCGAAAACTGGCTTGCTGACGGTGAACTTACAGAAGAAAAATATCTCCTTGCCAAACAGTATGGCTATCTTGACAAGACCATCGAAAGAATGTCCGGTCAGATATGCCCCGTTCAGAAACATGCTGTATTCAAGATGGTGGATACCTGCGCCGGAGAATTCAAAGCCGAAACACCTTATTTCTATTCCACTTATGATGATGAAAACGAAGCTGCACAGTTTATTGAACGTACCCACTCCGGAAAGAAGAAAGTAATTGTATTTGGTTCAGGTCCTATCCGTATCGGACAGGGAATTGAATTTGATTACTGCTCAGTTCATTGTGTCTGGACACTGAAAGAACTTGGCTATGAGGCTGTTATCTGCAATAATAATCCGGAAACTGTTTCGACTGACTTCGATACCGGAGACAGACTGTATTTCGACCCGCTCACTCCCGAAGATGTGGATAATATTATCGAAACCGAAAAGCCTTACGGCGTTGTGGTACAGTTCGGCGGTCAGACGGCGATTAAATTAACCCGTCACTTAGCCGACAAAGGCGTGAATATCCTCGGCACTTCTGCTGATGATATTGATGCGGCCGAAGACCGGGAACGCTTTGACGAACTCCTTGAACAGTGCAATATTCCCCGTCCGGAAGGCTTTACTGTCATGACAACAAAAGAAGCTGTCAAAGTTGCAGATAAGCTCGGCTATCCGGTTTTATTAAGACCTTCTTATGTACTCGGCGGTCAGAATATGATTATTGCGCATTCTGAACAGGACGTTATTGAATATATGGGAATTATCACTTCTCATATGATTGAAAATCCGGTGCTTATCGACAAATATATGATGGGTACGGAAGTTGAAGTTGATGCTATCTGTGACGGCAAAGATTTTCTGATTCCCGGCATTATGGAACATGTTGAGCGTGCCGGTGTGCATTCCGGTGACTCTATCTCGATTTATCCGGCGCAGAATCTCTCCAGAAAAGTGACAGAAACTATTATAGAATATACTAAAAGACTCGCTCTTGCCCTGCATGTTTCCGGACTGGTCAATATTCAGTATGTTGTCTATCGTGGTGAAGTCTATGTGATTGAAGTAAATCCACGTTCTTCCAGAACAGTTCCCTACATCAGCAAAGTGACCGGAATTCCGATGGTCGATATTGCAACAAAAATCATGTTCGGTGCGACTCTGAAAGAACTTGGATATGAAACAGGTCTGCATCCTGCCGGAGATTATGTTGCTGTCAAAGTTCCGGTATTTAGTTTTGAAAAATTACAGGACGTTGATACCATGTTAGGGCCTGAAATGAAATCGACAGGCGAATGCTTAGGCATTGGCAGAACTTTTGAAGATGCACTTTTAAAGGGTCTGGTTGCTGCCGGATATGACCTCAAAAAAGAGGGCGGCGTGCTGATTTCCGTCCGTGATTCTGAGAAAAAAGAAATGATTCGCATTGCTGAAAAATTTGCAGGCATGGGCTTTGAACTTTATGCAACAAGCGGTACAGCAAGCTATCTTAACCGGAATATGATTGCCACAAATACTGTCAGAAAAATTTCGGAAGGCTCGCCTAATACGATTGATTTACTGGAATCCGGAAAAATTCACTATATGATTTCAACTTCTGCCAAAGGGCGTATGCCAGCCCGTGACAGCGTAAAAATGCGCCGGAAATCTGTTGAACGCTCCATCTGTTCTTTAACTGCCGTTGATACTGCAAATGCCCTCGCAAATGTTCTGCTTTCCGGCAGAAATATGAACGATGTCGAACTTGTTGATATTACAAAAATTTAATCTGGAAAAGAGATATAGGGATTATGGAAAATTTTGTCATTAACAATGGTGTGCTTGAAAAATATAACAGAAACAGCAGCATGATATTTTCTGTTCAGTTAAAGAATAATAATTCAAAATAAAACAAGCCGTTTCTTTGTATTTTTCAAAGAAACGGCTTGTATTTTTACAAAAAGTAACCGGATACTGTTTCATTCAGGATATTCTTTTACTCCGGTTTCTGTAAATTCTACAATTCTGTCACAGATTTCCAATGCGGCAGGACGGTGTGTTACAATCACAACAGTTTTATCTGTCATTTGTCGCAGATTTTCCAGAAGCTGCTTTTCTGTTTTCTCATCAAGTGCCGAAGTCGCTTCATCCAGCAACAGGATAGGACTGTCCGAAAAAATGGCTCTTGCTATGGCAATACGCTGCATCTGCCCTTCAGAAAGCCCTGTTCCACGTTCGCCGAGAAGAGTGTCAATGCCATTTTCCAGTTCACTGACAAATTCTTCTGCACAAGCTACTTTCAGTGCGTTTTCAATTTTTTCACGATTCTGCATTTCGGATTTATCCGCAAACGAAACAATTTCCCGAATCGTTCCGCTCATGAGCTGATTGCCTTGTGGAACGTAGGCAAAAAGTCTGCGCCATTGTGATGTGATAGGATGCTGCCCCTCAGAATCAGCCAGATAGCGTTCACCAGCGTCCAGCTGATAAAGATTCATAAGCAATTTTAGGGCAGTTGATTTTCCACACCCACTATGACCCATGAAAGCAACATATTCTCCTTTTTTGATTTCAATGCTGATATTTTTCAAAACGACAGGCATATCTTTTTTAGAAAGCATCTGAACATTGTCTACTGCTGGAAAATATGTAAACTGTACATTTTTCAGACCAATGGCGTGTAAATTATTTTGATAAAAACAAGTCACTGTTGTCATATCCGCCGGAGACAGTTCACTGTCATTTTCAAATTGTTCCACTTCCATGAGACGTTCTGTGCTGGCTGTCATTGCGTAGAATTTCGGCAGATAACCCGTAATATTGGCAAACGGTGACTGAATCTGCGAAATGAGCTGGGTTACTGCTGTCAATGTACCGTAACTGATGGTTTGTGTCAGAATGCCATAGCCGCAGCAAATCACACCAAGCAGATACATTCCCTGCATTCCGGTCTGAAATCCTATGTTGCAAAGATTGGAAAAGTGATTTTTTCGCATACGGGCGGTTTTGTGTTCCTGCATTTGGACAGCAGCCTCTTTTTCTGTCGGGTCTTCTGCTGCAAATGAGCGAATCATCATCATGCTGCTGAGCCGTTCTTGCAGAAAAATCCTTAGTTTTCCGTCTCTTTCCTGAATCTGTTTGTGCAGACGTTTGAGTGTTTTCCGGAAAGCATAGGTAAAGACCAGCAGCACAATTCCGGCAGGAATCAAAAAAGTAGTAAAATCCGGCTGCAAGGCAATCAGCATGATTGCTGCACTGATAAGTTTTACAAGCATTTCTGAAATACCGGGCATGATTTCTGTAAAATAATTTGCTACTACCATACAGTCATTTGTTAAACGATTGTTCCATTCTCCGGAATGTACAGCACTTACAGAAGCATAGTCCTTGTGCAGAATATTGTGCAGAAGACGTGATTTAAAGGCATTTTCCAGTGAAGAACGTGACTGTTCCTCCAGATACCGGATTGCTGCACGAAGCAGCACCTGTCCGAAGACAAGCAGTGCTGTCCAGACACAGTTCTGCCAAAATCCGGAACGGTTTCCGTCAACAGCACTGTCTACAATATTCCGCAGCATCAGTGCATACAATACGCCAGAACCGCCGTACAATGCTTGTACAAAGATAAGTAAAGCAACATAGAATTTCTTTTTCCCCGTGACATGCCAGAGCCATTTTAAAGCGTTAGTTTTCATGTTTCAGCCTGCTCAATCTGTTTTTTAACTTTTGCCAGCATATCCGCACAGGAGAAAAATTAACCCACAGCCAACTGTACAGACGATAGCCATAATTATTAACAGTTCGTTTTTTTCCGTTATGAACATAGCTTACCATGACACCTATAATGTCACTGTCCCTGATGCCATATTCTTTGTTAATGCAATTATCACCGAGAATCACATAATCGTCTTTGCGTACCTGAATAATACGATGCAAGACATAGCTTGAAGGCGGACGACGATACAATACGACATCATATTTTTGGCATCGTTCTGTCCCTTTTTGGCGCACAGTAAATAAATCACGTCCTTGTTTCAAAAGTGGCAGCATACTTATCCCAACATTGCTATAGGTCATTTCGCCGTGTTGTTCCAGATATTCTTCGTAGGTAATTTTATTCATCAATCGCTCCGATGGTCTTAAGCTGTTCGATTATTTTGCGCACATCCCGTCTGGCGACTTCATTGGAAACTTCCCAGTTCTGCTGTATTTTTGCGACAATTTCATCTTCGGTTGTTTCCTGTTCCAGACATTTGATAATAAAACCGGCAGTCGGGTTGCTGCGAACTAGACCAGAAAATCTGGCTGTACCGGTAGAAACCAGAAGCGTTTCTTCACCATCATTATGAGCGATAAATCCATTGTTGATTTTCATACCAATCATCCTTTCATTTTGTAACGGACGGTTTATGCTATTATTTTTCAGTTATTACTGATATATTTTTATTTTATCACAAATAATTCTGACTGTCAATAAGAAAAATATTTTTCTTATGAGATAGCATACAAGCGTACATGTTCAGAAAAGCTGTTAAAATTGTAATATGTGATAGGTTTCCGGTTTTTTCACGATGCATCTTGCAAGATAGTTCTTGATATGCTATAATAGTAAAGTACATCAATATTTTTTTAGTAGTAAAATAAGTAGTAATTATGTTGTCTCTACTCCCTGTTCTACTACTAACGATGTCCGCAATATGCAAAAATATGCCGGAATCGTCCCGTTTCGGTACATGTGCCAATCTTGATATATTACGGGGTTTTATCGTCTTGCAGAAAGGAAAAAAGCGACTATGCGTATTATGTTTGTGTGCCATGGCAATATTTGCCGTTCACCAATGGCGGAGTTTGTCATGAAGAAGCTTGTACAGGAACACGGACTGGAAAATAAGATTCAGATTTCCTCCAGTGCCGTCAGTACAGAGGAAATTGGAAATCCAGTCTATCCCCCGGCAAGAAGAGAACTTGCCCGGCACGGTATTTCCTGCGAAGGAAAACAGGCTGTACAACTGAAAAAAGCAGATTATGAAAAATATGATTTATTTCTGCTGATGGACAATTCCAATTTATTTTATATTTGCCGGATTTTTCCGGATGACCCGGAACAGAAAATTTATAAACTGCTGGAATATGCCGGCGGTTCGGGAGATGTTGCTGACCCATGGTATACCGGAGATTTTGAAAAAGCTTATCAGGATATTTATCATGGCTGTACTGCCGCACTTGATAAAATACAGGAGGAATATTTTTCATGAGTAAAGAAGTCAGACGTGGTTTTGTGCCGACAGACGAACGGGATTTCAATTCCGGCAATCTGGAAAAATTAAGAAAAGCTTCAGAAGAAGTTTATTTTCTGCTGAATCATGGCTATCCGGTAAAGTCAGTGACAACTTTTATCGGCAATCATTATCTGCTGTCAGAACGACAGAGAATGGCACTGGCAAGAACAGTTTCGGCAGAAGAAAAAATTCAGCTCCGGAAGCAGAAAGAATTGTCTGATGCAGATTTAGCCGGAGAAACATTGTATATTGACGGGTTTAATACTGTCATTACGCTGGAGATTGCCTTTTCGGATTCAATGCTGTTTGCATGTATGGACGGTACAATCCGGGATTTGGCAGGACTGCGGGGAACTTACCGCCTTGTTGATAAGACAGATACGGCAATACAGGCAATTTCTGAAACGCTGACAGAGCTGAAAATTAAAAAAGCTGTTTTTTATCTGGATGCGCCTGTCTCCAATTCCGGCAGACTGAAAGCCCGTATTGCTGAAATTTTGGAATCTGCGCCATTTGAAACGGAAATTCTGGTAGAAAATGCTGTGGATTATCTTCTGAAACAGAAAAGTCCGGTTGTCACAGCAGATGCAATTATTCTGGATGAATGCAAAAACTGGTATAATCTTACCAGAAAGGTGATTGACACGCATATCGGCAGATATGCTTATCTTTGTCTGCATGAAAAAACACCCTGAAAAGGGTGTTTTTATATTTTCATATTGGCTTTGTGTGACTGAATTATCATGCGGATAGCATTATAAAGATTTGGTTTGAGTTGTTCCAGACTGCAAGGTTCCTGATACAGAATCGCTGAATAACATGCTCCGGAGACAAGTTCCACAATCAGAAACAGCATCACTTCCGGTTCTTTGAAATGATAGGGAGAATCTTCCAGCATTTTCCGGTAAATATCTGAAAAGTTCAGTTCACTGTCACGCAGTGGTGTTGTCAGAGCTGTTTTGAATACTCCCCAGCTCAGATTTTTAGAGATAAATGTCAGCAATGCCTGATTTTCATTCAGCTGATTGATAATATTATCAATAATATAAATCATTTTGTCTTCAAATGTAAATTCTGACAGTTTGTTTTCTTTCCGGAGTTCCTGTACTGCTGTCCGGAACAGCTGACCGGATTTGTGACAAATCAGCCTGTTGCGGATGTCATACTTGTCTTTGAAATACAGATAGAATGTTCCCTTTGCTACTCCGGCATGACAGACAATATCCGAAATAGAAGTTTTTGAGAAGCCCTTTGTTGTAAAAATTTCAAAGGCAGTATTGAGAAGAGAAGTTTCTTTCATCTGTTTGTTTGCTTCCAGTTTGCCCATAATATGCAACCGCCTTTCCGGATTTGGTAATATCTCACAAAAACATCATGAATCTAGTATTATTATACAGTAAAATTTATCATTTGTCAAGAATGAAAAATGACCAAAAGTCATAAATTTAGTCATGCGGATTTGTGCAGGTATACAAAATAATGACCGTCGGTCATATTTTTTTAAAAAAACTATTGACTAACGGTCATTTTTGGAATATAATAAATGCAGTGAAGCAAATATATTACAAGAAAGGATGATGCTGTATGTTAAAGCTTGGACAGCAGATTGTCAAACATAAAGTGCTGATTCTGATAATCAGTGTGCTGCTGATGATTCCATGTGCTATCGGTTATCTGAACACAAGAGTCAATTATGACCTGCTTTCCTATCTGCCCGGTGAAATTGATACGATGATTGGACAGAAGATTCTGAAAGATGAATTCGGCAAAGGCGGCTTCTCCTTCGTGATTGTCGAAGGAATGCCGGATAAAGATGTCGAAAAAGTCAAGGAAAAAATCGAGGGTGTTGACCATGTGGCGCAGGTACTGTGGTATGATTCTCTTGCAGATATTTCCGTCCCGAAAGAGATTCTTCCGGAAAAATATTATGATTTCTTTAATTCTGAAAATTCTACCCTGATGATAGTTTTCTTTGATGATACTACTTCCGCAGATGGTACACTCGCCGCTGTGGATGAGATGCGAGAAATTACTTCAGAACAGTGTTTCATCAGCGGCATGTCCGCAGTCACAACAGATATGAAACATCTCTCCGAAAGTGAAACTATCATGTATGCTGTTGTTGCTGTCATCCTGACATGTATTGTACTGGCACTGACAATGGATACCTTCCTGATTCCGCTGTTCTTTATGCTGAGTATCGGACTGGCAATTGTATGGAATCTGGGGTCTAATTTCTTCTTCGGACAGATTTCGTTCATGACACAGGCTCTGGCACTGGTCTTGCAGTTAGGTGTTACAATGGACTATTCTATTTTCCTGTGGCACAGCTACAAGGAACAGCAGAAATATTATCCGGATAAAGACGAAGCAATGGCGCATGCTATTTCTTTAACTGTCGGTTCAGTCGTGAGCAGTTCTTTCACAACAGTTGCCGGATTTCTGGCAATGTGCTTTATGAGTTTTACCATCGGACTGGATATGGGCATTGTCATGGCAAAAGGTGTTGTGTTCGGCGTAATTTCCTGTGTTACAGTTCTCCCGGCAATGATTCTGATTTTCGATAAGGCGATTGCAAAAACTTCTCATAAGGATTTCATTCCAGATTTCAATAAAACTTCCGGATTTATCATCAAGCACTTTGCATTGTTTCTGACACTCGGCATGATGATTCTGTTTCCGGCGGTGTTCGGCTACAAGAATTATGATGTGTATTATAACCTTGACAGTACAATGCCGGCATATCTCCAGAGTATGACAGCAAATGCAAAGCTCTCCGAAGAATACGGCATGAACAGTACACATATGCTGCTTGCAAGTTCTTCTCTGGATGCAAAGACCGTCAACAAAATGCTGAATGAAATGAAAGAGGTTGACGGTGTGGAATTCACGCTTGGATTTAATTCTATTGTCGGCACAGCAATTCCGGAGGAGGTTATTCCAGAAAGTGCGAAAGAAAAGCTTGTCAGCGGAGACTGGCAGCTGATGATGATTGGCTCTGAATATAAAGTCGCTTCTGATGAGGTCAACAAACAGGTTGAACAACTCAGCGCAATTGCGCAGAAATATGATAAAACCAGTATGTTAATCGGCGAAGCTCCGGCGACAAAAGACCTGATTGAAATTACAAATCATGACTTTACAACTGTTAGCGTGTTATCAATCGCAGTTATCTTTATAATTATTGCCTTAACTTTCCGTTCTGTCACATTACCCGTGATTCTGGTAGCTGTGATTGAACTGGCGATTATGATTAATCTGGGCATGGCTTATTATCTGGGTGATTCACTTCCGTTTGTCGCATCTGTTGTTATCGGAACAATTCAGCTGGGCGCAACTGTTGACTATGCAATTCTGATGACAACCAGATACCGCACAGAACGTCATGCCGGAAAAAGTAAAACGGAAGCTGTCAGCATAGCCCTCCGGACTTCTATCAAGTCGGTAATGGTGTCAGCAATGGGATTTTTTGCAGCGACAATCGGTGTATCATTTGTATCAGAAATTGGTATGATTTCGGCATTGTGTACACTGTTGTCAAGAGGTGCTTTAATCTCTATGGTAGTTGTTCTGACTGTTCTGCCGTCACTGTTTATGCTGCTGGATAAATTAATCTGCAAAACCAGTGCAGGCTTTACGCCGGAAAATGAAAAAAATAATCTTATATTTTCGTCTCATGAAAGGAGCGTATTATCATGAAAACATATCAGAAAGTTGTTTCCTGCATTCTTGCAATTGCCGTTTCCGCAGGTGCGACAGGATTTTATGCTTATAACCAGAAGAAAAACACAGCAGTGATTAATACATCTGCTGTTGAAACAGAAACAGCCATTGAAGATACTGCTTCTGCTGTAAGAGCGGTTGCTGAGGGGGATGCTTTCAAGGACGAAACAGTCTATGTATTATGCAATAATAATTCTGGTATCCGTGATATTATTGTCAGTGACTGGCTGAAAAATCCGGGTGCGCTTTCCGATTTGGCAGACTTTTCAAATCTGTCTGACATCACAAATGTCAAAGGTGATGAAAGCTATTCCGGCAGCGGTGACATGACATGGGCAGCCGGCGGAAATGATATTTATTATAAGGGACACTGTGCAGATGAACTGCCTGTAACAGTCACAATGACTTACACGCTTGACGGTGTTGCTTACAGCAGTCCGGATGACATCAAGGGGAAAAGCGGTCATCTGGTGATTGAGTGGCAGTATGTCAATCATCAGAAAATTACAAAGAAAGTCAATGATAAAAATGTGACTATGTATGTACCGTTCATGGCGGCAAGTACTGCTATCCTGAATAATGATATTTTCCAGAATGTCGAAGTCACAAACGGCAAAGTCATTTCTGACGGCGAAAAAATGATTATCGTCGGCATGGCATTTCCCGGACTCGCTGAAAGCCTCGGTACAGATGAAATGGAAGATATTGACATTGATATTCCAGAAAGTTTCACTGTCGAAGCAGATGTGAATCAATTCTCAATGGATGAATCTGTTACAGTCGTATCCAATGAAATATTCAGCGAACTGGATTTAGACAGCACAGATTCTCTTGATGAAATCAAAGACAAAATTGACGACCTGAACAAAGCTGCTAATGATTTATGTGACGGCACAACAAAATTATATGACGGTATCAAGACACTGTCTGACGGTTCAGGTGACCTGACAGACGGAATTGATAAGCTTCTTGATGGAGCAGATGCTTTAAGTGATGGTGCAAATCAGTTAAGTGACGGTTCTGTTCAGCTTTCAGATGGTGCAAAAACGCTCTCTGATGGTGCAAAAACACTTTCTGACGGTTTGACAAGTGCAAAATCTGGTTCTTCTGCCCTGAAAGATGGATTCAGTCAGGTAACTTCCGGTACAAAGACCCTGAAAGACGGTATCAGCTCCGCAGGCGACGGCGCAAAACAGCTCTCTGATGGTATCACACAGGCTGCTGATGGCTCTGATGCGCTTACAGACGGCTTCGGGCAGGTAACTGCCGGTGCGGAATCCCTTAAAGAAGGTTTGCATTCTGCGAAAGATGGTGCTGCTCCTTTGATTGACGGCATTGCGCAGGTAAAAGACGGTTCTGATAAAGTAACTGCCGGCTTTGGTCAGGTGCTTCCCGGTGCGGAATCGCTGAAAGATGGTATCAGTTCGGCAAAATCCGGTGCAGAGGCTCTCACGGATGGTATTGCACAGGCTGCTGACGGTGCAAATGCTCTTACATCTGGTTTCACACAGGTCACAAATGGTATGTCTGCCCTGAATGTCGGTGCAGCTTCTCTGACAGAGGGAACTGATAAACTAAGTTCCGGAAGCGAACAGCTTAAATCCGGTTCTTCTGAACTTGCAAATGGTGCGGATGCTTTAAGCTCCGGCGCACAGCAGATTTATACTTCAGCAGACAGCCTTGCCGCTGGTATCAGTACTGTAAAATCTGGTGCAGATACGCTTGCTGAGGGTATCAGCTCGGCAAAATCTGGTGCAGATGCGCTGAATGATGGTTCGGCTGTTGTTTCCAGCGGTCTGGAGAATGTGGCTTCTGGTATGGATGCAGCAAGTTCTTCTCTTGATACGACAATCGCTGCGAATGAACAAGTGCTTGCTGCATTACAGGCAGCTTATACCACTGCACCGTCCGAAGAACTTGCAGCAGCAATCGGCACTTTGGAACAGACAATTGCCGGACAGAAACAAATTTCTGCTTCCATGCAGGACGGCGGCGCACTGAAAGACGGTGTAACAGCATTACAATCCGGTGCGGAATCTCTGCATACTGGTCTTGAAAATCTTTCCGGCGGTCTGGAACAGGTGCAGACTGGTGCAGTTTCTCTGAAAGACGGTCTTGCTCAGACAGAAGAAGGCAGCAAGGCTCTTGCTTCTGGTACAGAACAATTATATCATTCTTCCCAATCTCTGGCAGAAGGAGCAGAAAGCGTTTCTTCCGGTGCAGCTGCTTTACATGAGGGAGTCACAGCTTTGACTTCTGGCAGCGGTGAACTGATTGGAGGACTCAATTCTCTCTCTGAAGGGATTGCAAAATTATCCGGAGGCGCATCGGCTCTGGATTCTGGTCTGAACGAACTGAAAACAGGTTCTGTGACACTGACCGAGGGCATGACAGCTCTTTCTGATGGTGGTGTGACACTTTATACAGGTCTTTCACAGCTTTATGAGGGTAACAAGGCAGTAAACGGCGGACTAGGTCAGCTGAATGATGGCGCAGGTGTTCTTGCAGATGGTATGATTCAACTGTGTGGCGGCGGCAATGCGCTGTATGATGGCATTTTACAGCTTTCGGACGGCAATGCAGCTCTGCACGATGGTCTCAAACAGTTAAAAACAGGTTCGGCAAGTCTGACAGATGGAATGAATCAGCTTGTCACCGGAAGTGGTACACTGTATGATGGGATTTTACAGCTTTCGGATGGTGCAGGCAGTCTTGACAGCGGACTGGGTCAGCTGTCCGGCGGCGGTTCGGAACTGGCTTCCGGCGCAGAAACGCTTTACAATGCAACTGTACAGGTTTCTGATGGTGCAAAATCTCTGGCTGACGGTGGAAAAGAACTGGCTTCCGGTGTAAAACAGCTTTCAGATGGCGGTCAGAAACTTATGGACGGTGTAAAACAGCTGAAAGATGGTGCAGGCGAACTTGATGACGGTATGCACAAGTTTAAGACAGAGGGAATTGACAAGATAACAGACCTGTATCACAATCAGGTGCATGAGTTCACAGAACGGCTGAAAGCAGTGAGTGAAGCATCGAAAGATTACCAGAGTTATTCAGGTATTGCAGACGGCATGAACGGCAGTGTCAAGTTTATTTATACATTTGACGGTACAAGCGAATAAGATTTGCACTAAGCAAGGCGCACCCCGTTTCCGGAGTGCGCCTTACTTGTATTTAGGGAATGATGTCTGCTTATTTCAGGGGGAAGTTTTCTGCTGTCACCAGTCCGACAATGAGTTTCATAACATTCAGCGAATCTGCTGAATCCGGCTTTTCGTTCTGGTTGACATCAGCATTCTGCAAGCCTTTGTCAGAAAGCTTTTCTTTGCCGAGAATGGCTTTATTTATCGTGATAACGTCCAGAATATCCACTTTTCCGGAACAGTCCGCATCTCCCCATATGATGACAGAGACGGGAGCTTCTGTTTGGATTTCTGTTTCAGCAGGTTCAGCGGCTTTCTGTTCGGTAAGGAAAACTGTATAATTGACACAGTATGCTGCCTGACCGTTTGCACCAAGCGTTACCATATCACCTTTGCTGAAATTTTTCTGATAAATCACAAACGTCACGTCATTGGAACTTACTGCTGTGAGTTCTGTCTTTGTCCAGTCAGTAAGGAATTCCGGCGTTTTCTCTGTACGGGCATCCACAGCCACGGAGACTGTAATATCATCAGCGGCTTCAAGTGTTCCGGCAGTTCCGGTCAGATAGTTTTTAGAATCGCAGGCAGTCAAAATTTGTTCCGCACCGAGTAAGCTTTCCGGTACTTCTGTAAAGGTTACTTCTCTGTCTCCGAATACCGGAGAACCAACAGAAAGATTTTCTGTAAATGTCCAGTCTGCTGCGTTTTCTGTATCCTGAACGGTCAGATTTTTGAAATATGTTCCGTTCAGGGGCAGACTTTCTTTACTAAAGGTGAACCAGTTCAGATTGACGAGATAGCCTTCGCTGCCTGTAAATTTTACATAAAGATTATGTTTTCCGGTAATGGTGCTGAGATTGCAGGAAGTCTCTGACCAGTCAGACCAGTTTCCTGTACCAGTGAAGCAAAGTGTTCCAACAGGAGAACCGTTCAGGCTGTCAAGATATAGTTCCAGAGCGGCAGCATTTCCGGCAAGACGAGCCGTAAAGCTTTTCGCACCATCAGCAAAGTCAACATTTTTGAACAGAAGATAATCTCCATTTTCAACATAAGCAACTTGTTCACCGCCGTCAGTATCAGCACATTCTTGTGTTCTGATACCTTCCTGAGCATCAAAATCTTCGGCTTCGATTCTGGAGAATGCATCAATCATCTTGACATTACCGTTGAATGCAACAGTATCTCCGGCAAGTTCGTTGAGATATAATTCCAGATTGGTATAATCATCAGCGGACAGGCTGACAACTGCACCATCAGAAGCATCATTTGGGTTAAGTCCGTGGAGCGTTTCCCATTCGTCAGGCATACCATCACCATCAGAATCAGCTTTGGCAGTACCGCCCTTGAAATTGGAACTTGTCGGATAGCCGCCGACATCATTCTGACTGTCAATAATGCCGTTCAGACCATCTTTCGAGCCGGTATAAGTATAAGTACCGGTTGTAACTTCTTTCAGATAGCGGCTGTCAAGATAATCATAGCCCTGTGCATTTGCACCTGCACCGGAAGAAGTACTGGTGACAGACTGATAAGCTTCTTCTGCGGATTGCAGGTTGATATAATTCGGGAAGAATGGAGTATCACTTCTCACGTCACTGTCAGAAGCATTTTTCTGACCAGATTTTGCTTTTCCGGCAGCCCATGCATCATCAGTAGACTTGAGGAGATAACCACCTTTGGAATCTGTCATGACGTTTCCGGAAACATACATTTTCTGCATATCACTTGTACCGAGTTCGTTGCCGTCAATAGAGACAACATGCAGACTGGTATTGGAAACAGCACCGGCTTTATAATAGTTATTGACAAAATTCAGCCGATGAACACCGCCATCAGTGGTACGGTCACGCCAGTTGTAGACAACATTATTTGAGATATCAAGCTGTCCGCCGTAAGTGACACCGTCCTGTTCCATACCGCCAGCCATAGACCAGTTGCGCCCGGTATTGTTGACAAGCAAGTTATGATGGAATGAACCTGTATAACCACTGATAGAACCAGCAAAGGCATGACATTCGGTTTTAGTTCTGTCATTGGCATCATAGTGAATGGAATTATTGAGTGCTTCTGCAATAAGATTCCACTGGAATGTGATATTAGCTGCACTTCTGGAAGAAAAGCCCTCATCAGTAGACCACGAAATTGAGCAATGGTCGATAATGCAGTGATTACAGCTTGACATGCCCATACCATCAGAGACTTCATTCACACCTGTGAGATTTCTGTCACCGGGACGGACATGAATATCACGGATAATCACATCATTACAGCCAATCATGCCGAATCCCCATTGTGTAATAGTAATTCCGTCACCGGGAGCAGTCTGACCAGCGATATAGACATCGCCGCCCTCTTCGGGAATTGTCATTTTAGATTTTAGCTCAATGATGCCGCCGACATCAAATACAATAGTTCTTGCACCTGTCAAGGTTTCCACACCATAACGAAGTGAACCTTCACCGGAGTCATTCAGGTTTGTAACATGGTAAACATAACCGCCTCTGCCGCCTCTGGCGTATCGTCCATAGCCTTCAGCAGTCGGGAAAGCCACTCTTGCAACCTGAAAGCTATAGACAGCACCGGGAACAACAGAACCGTCTTTGTTGACTTCATCTACCCTCCAGTAATAGACCGGAATAGAAGAATAAGAATCGTCTATTGCAAATTTACTTTCTTTCACATTGCCTTTAAATTCCGGAGAATTGGTATCTGCTTTCTGTACGGCAGAAAAATCTGTGCCGATATAAACATTATGACTGGAAGCATTCTTTCCGGCAGTCCAGGAAAGTCCGTTTTCTTTCTCGAAATGTTTTTCCTGGTCGGCAGGATAAATTCTGCTGATGGAATTGACAGGGTCAGCACCATCAATTTCAAAGCCATTAAGCCATGGTGTATTTAATGTGCCGTTTCCTTCGGCAATAATCTCGACTGTAGCGGAAGTGCCTGTAAACGTTCCGTAAGCTGTACCGGCATCATTGCTGTCAGCCGGAGAAGTCGGACACTTGACCCCTGTTGCAATTGTTGTTCCGTTGATTTTGACTGTAACAGAACTGTTTGTGACATTCCGGTCAGCACATGCATGAAAGGTCTGAATAGAGTGTGTCCCGTCTGATAAGCCGGAAAGTTCAAGCTTCAGACTGGGATTGCCAGAACCATCTTTGATTTTTGCGCCGTCCATGGTAAATGTCGGAGTTTTCTCGACATCTTGAAGCTGTAAGGTTTTATTATTAACAAGGTCAACAGAACCAGAACCGCCACTGGAAAGTTTACAGGTAATGCCGTTGACTGTATAAGTATATGTATTATCGACAATCCAGTTATTGGCTGTTTTGGTATAAGAAGCTTTTCTGCCGTCGTTCTTGTTAATATCTACACGAATTCGTGAACCTGTTTCGGCAGCCAAAGCAGATGTTTCCGGAATATTCACGATAATTCCGGACATGGCAGTCATGCTCAGAGCAGCAGCAGTGAGCCAGCTCAGGCATTTTTTTAAGATTTCAGGTTTCTGCATAGTAAGTTATTCCCCCTTAATTTTTTCTGATTATGAACAAACTATGTCTTTATAAATATAATATCATATTTATTTCAAAAAAGCAATTGCATTTCTTCTTCTGTTTATTGCAGATTTTATTCTCAAAATGCAAAAAGTAAACCGTTTATGCAGAACATAAACGGCAGAAAAGTGATTAAAATTCATAGACTTTGATTTCACAGTTTCCCATAAAGAAATGCATAAATCTATCAACAGTCATATCGTAGAAATAACTGTCAATGACACGGGCAACACCGCCATGACATACTAAAATCGTATTTTTCGGAGTATCTTTGATTTCTTCAATCAGACTGTAAGCACGGTGAACCACCTGAAAAACAGATTCACCGCCGGGCATTTTCACGCCGAATTCTGCCTTTGCTTCCGGAAAGCCGGAAGTCAGGCGGCTTTTGCCCTCGAATGTCCCGTAGTCCCATTCCCGGAGACGATTGTCAGTTTCAATTGGCAGATGGAGTAAATCTGCAACAGCCTGTGCTGTCTGCTGCGCCCGAAGCATGGGAGAAGCAAGTATTCTTTCAATATCGCCGAATGCAGCGGCTTTCTGTGCCATTTCCTGCGCCTGATGCAGACCTGTTTCAGTCAGGGGAATATCTGTTGCACCACAGACACGCTCCTCAGCATTGAAAGCAGTCAGCCCGTGACGGGTAACATATAATTTTTTCATGTAAAGCACTCCTTAAAAAATATATATAATATGTATTGAGCCGGAAACCGGCTCAGAAATAAAAAATTTGCAGCAGATAATAAATCAGCCCATAAATTACAGAAGCCGCCGTGCCGTAAAGAATGACAGGACCTGCAATTGTGAAAATTTTTGTGCCTACTCCAAGGATAAAGCCTTCTGTTTTGGATTCTATCGCAGATGAAGCGATTGCATTGGCAAAACCTGTAATCGGAACAAGCGTGCCAGCTCCGGCATGTCTGGCAAGTTTCTGATAAATGCCCAGTCCGGTCAGCAGTGCGCTGAGGAAAACTAACATAATCGAAGTCCATGTCATGCTTTCCGCCTGTGTAAAGCCAAAATTCTGAAATGCTGTGAATACTGTCTGCCCGACAGCACAAATGCCTCCGCCTGTGAGAAAGGCTGTCAGCACATTCACTTTTGTATTGGAACGGGGAACAGCCTGTTTTTGCATGTCCTGATATAATTCCGGTGTAACCTGCATGGAAAAACAGCTCCTTTTCTGAATAAGATTTTCTTGCAGAAACAGTTTTCCCGTTTTTTTCAGAAAAATTCTTGCTATTTTCTGAAAAATATGCTATGATAATAATAGTATACCATAAACCTGAAAATTTTTCAAGGTTATTTAAAGAAAAATCTAGTAAAATAAAATTATTATCATGGGAGGGATTGTATCATGAAAATTTTAGTTGTTGAAGATGAAGAAGCTCTCGCTGAAGCTCTCAGCGAAATCCTGAAAAGAAACAAATACTCCGTAGATGCCGTTTATGATGGCGAAGACGGTCTGGAATATGCCATGACCGGACTGTATGACTGCATTCTGCTGGATATTATGCTGCCAAAAATGAATGGTCTGGATGTTTTGCGCATTCTCCGGAAGAAACATATCTCTACACCAGTTTTGCTCCTGACTGCCAAATCTGATATTGAAGATAAAATTACTGGTCTGGACAGCGGTGCAGATGACTTTTTAACAAAACCGTTCGTCAGCGGCGAACTCCTCGCCCGTGTCCGTGCGCTTACCAGAAGAAAAGGCGAAGTCATTACAGATGAATTTACTTACGGAGATGTCGC
>AUXO017000391.1_pt1 | contig 20979 bp, 18 predicted proteins | sample 768731 | NCBI WGS metagenome assembly AUXO01 (sample SAMN02715735, study PRJNA202380) | gut metagenome | biome: sheep rumen | host: Ovis aries | place: New Zealand: Palmerston North
ACAGCAGAAAGCTTGAGTTCTTTTGAGTATGATTTATTTTGGGCTTGGTCTAATAAACCAGACGGCCCATACGATTGATAGATTGATATCCATTTTTCTATGGTCGTATCATACACATGAGATTTTTTGGCAGCCTCCTCAAGGCCTATTTCTCCTCTGATAACTTTTTCTACAATCTTTACCTTCTCAACTGGATCAATCTTACTTTTCCTAGGCATAAAAACACCCCCCCAAGTGGTATCACTTTTCAGTGTCCTACTTGGGGGTAGCATATCATATACGACAGTCCTTCTTTTTTGAAAAGCCTTACTCTCCGATATGTAGATATGGCTTTTTCAGTTCAGCCAGGTTCTCAACCTTCTTCTGTGTCATCGCCCCGTTGGCGATCTCATTTCTATGCTCCAGTTTGCCGGCATAAAGCATACGGGAACGGGCGATCTCCTCTTCCGGGAAGACGTACTCCGGCATACCGGAGATCAGGCGGACCTGACCGTTGATCCCGCATATTGCGCACTCCACCAGATTGCTCTTGGGATGTACTCGAAAGACACTCTGATGGCATACAGGACAGGCCCCTTCGCTTTCGCCTCTCCAGCGTCCAATCTCCTTGTCATCCTTCTTTTCAATCGCATCCAGGGCATCCATGACATTCTTCGCCATCTGGTCCATGCGCTCCATCTCTTCCGGAACGCCAAGCACATGTTCTACATTCATGGCACCATAATAGGTGTGCGTATCAATGACCTGAACACCGGTAGACATAAACAGTTCATACATAACCGGAACAGTGAAGATGGTCCAGTTCTCCGTCCTGGCCCCTCCGACAGCAAGGATGGCTCCGACTCGCGGTTTGAAGGCCCGCTCATCCGGCAGCTGGTCTCCGCTCTTTCCCTGTTCCATCCGTTCTTTTCTTGCCTCGGTCAAAAAGGCCAGATCGTGAGAGGGACCCATCCGGTCACACAGGGTCTTAAAGGTCCCAGTAGGACTGGTCTCATATACCGGAGATCCAATCAGGACTGCGTCGGCATCGTAGAAGGCATCCTCAATCAAATGGAAGTCATCCTTGTGGATACACTGGCCGTTATTTCTGCCGGACAGAATCCCGACGACACAGGCCGTACAGCCCGTGCAGGGTTTGATATCCATTTCATCCGGCCGCATAAACCGGACCTCGTGTCCGCCCTCCTGGCATTTTCGCAATACCTCTTTTAACATCACATCCGTGTTTGACATCTTTCTCCCGAAGGAGAGAGCTAAAACTTTTGCCATTTTCATTCCTCCTACCTTGCTGTTTCGTTCAACTTTAAACGTCTGTTGTTCTGTTTCATTATAGCAAATAAAACGCCCCAACGTAATACTATCCGATTCTGCCGATCATTCTTCAAAATTTCAATTTTGTGGAAGCTGCGCGTCAGCCCCCACTTCTTGCTGTAATTTTGCGAAAATGCTATACTTTATTGATCAGAGTCCTATTGGCAGCTCTTGGCTGCATAGGAGGCTAACAAGTACAAGGAGTCCTTGATATGTCACCTAATCCGGTTCACAGATCAAACAAATCCGAACACACCCGCCGTCGAATCATCCATTCCTACCTGGCTCTGATTCGACATAAAAAATGGGACAAAATCTCTGTCATTGAAATCTGCCGCTACACCGAAATCACTCGGGGTACCTTTTACCAGTATTTCAGCGACATCTATGACCTGATGGAGCAGATTGAAACAAGTCTTCTGGATGAAATTGCTGAGAGGTATGCCAGTGCTTCCCGGCAGCCGGAAGTTCATCTGACCAATGAGACCTTTCTTACTAAATTCAATCCGGCTCCGCCGGAAATTTTCAATACCTGGTTTCAGTTTTGCAGCAAGCATCGGGAGGCCATGATGGCGCTCCTGGACCGTAAATTTGGGGATCCCTATTTCGTCAAACGCCTGAAGCCTCTTATTGCCAGGAATCTTCAGGAGATGATGGATCGAGACGGTCAGCCCCGGGATGAACTCCGCAGCCATTTTGTCGACATCTTTGTCGAACTGCATTTCCTATCCGCCCAGAGTTGGCTGGATGCTGATGAGGATGCGGAACCTCTCGCTCCAGAAGACATCGTGAATCTATTGAATGTCATGCGCGTTGGAGCCATTTACATGACCTTAAAACGTAAGGAAGATCCGGAAGGTTTCCGTACCATCATGCGTATGCCATCAACTACAAAATATTCTTAAATCAAACAGATACATTTTTACAAAAGACAGATGCAGAAAGTCTTTAGCCCCAGTCAAAGACTTTCTGCGTTCCTGTTTCTCTGCTTATTTCCCTGTAAATGCGGTTGGGAATTTGAATATTCTCATCTCGCCTGGTTAGAATCAAGAGCTGATCATCCCCCTCTTTGGTGGGACTCCATCCGATTTTCAGATCTCCATTCTCCGAGGCTTCCAGATCATCTCCTCTTACTACCTCACCCGTCTTCGGATCAAACCAAAAGACATGTAACCTCTCTGGCAAACTTTTCTCCGAAATAAATTCTTTCATACGGAGAGTCCGCTCACCACCTACAGGGAAGTAAACAAGGACTCTGTCTCCGCCAGGTGATACTGCCGTCTGCACATGACTGTGCAAATCATCCGTACCCTCATCGACGAAAAGATTCTGACATGGCTGGTAGGTCTGTGGGTGAACAGCTTCCATAAAATCTCGCAGGATCTTCATCTGTGCCGCTCCCTCAGAATGCATTGCCTCAAACCAGGTAACTTTGGACACCTGATTTCTTTCCTTCTCGGAAATACAGTTCCATATAGAAGCGTGTCCATAGGTGAAACCAAACGCTCCGCTTAATAGACTCCAGTAGGCTCGTTTTCTTACCATATAAGCTCCGTGGAAGCTGCTGTTGTCCCTAACTGGCCATTCCGTCGGCATCATCTCATAAGCCGGCTCTCCGTCCCACACTGGCATCACCCGGGCTTTATATTCTCTTTGGACCAGGTTATAGTTTTTCACCTCTGATCCATGACCGGACTGCAGCATAACAAAACTGATCCAAGCCTCTTTCTCATCCCAATAAGAAAAAGTTGAACACTCACCAGTCTCCCTCTCGTAGCAGGCATGGTAAGTGATCAGAAGTTCTCTCCACATCTCCGGATCTTCATCAGACCGAAGATCCCGTCCAAGCACTCCTGCCGCCAGGCCTTCTGCTGCTCGTCGCCAGACAGGGCGAAAATCCCTGCCCTTGTGTATAGGTTGCCGATCACCGCCCAGACACCACAGAATGTTTTTGCGATGCCTGCATCTTTCTCCCAGCCATCGTGCAAATCCATAGGCACTCTTCTCTGTAATGGTTACTGGCCAGATTCTGCCACTCCAATCATCCCCTGTGACCAGTTGTCCCCAGAATGGCAGCAACAAAACATAGAAACCATAACGCTCCGCCATATCCAGAACAGAATCAAAGTAAGCAAAATAACGCTCGTTAGGTTTGTCCGCATTCCCATCAATTAGCGCCGGATTGCCGTCCGGATCCCGCATCTCCGGATTAAACTCCGGATCCAGCGCAACCATTTGTAGCACTGTGAACCCTTGTGACTTCCGAGTTTGCATATAGCAGGAGACATCGTCCCATTTTAATCTAGCCGGTACCGTCCATGCCGTATCTGCCAGCCACGAAAATGGTCTTCCATCCTGTGTTACAAAATATCTCCCATTATCGGATATTCTTAGCTTCTCCATACCACTCCAATCTGATCCTTCCATCAGAATAATTCACCCTATGTTGGTCTGCAGAGTCGTAATCAAGTTGTAATAGCCCGATTCTTCCAACGACCTCTTTTGTAAAAAACTGCACTGATGACTGCGCCAAAGATCCAGGCAATCAAAAGCGAAACATAGAGCATCTCTTTCCGCCCGATCGGATAAGCAGCAGATCTTGTCGCATAGCAGAGGAAATAGGCAAGCGGCACCCGAACGCCCATGATCTGAACAATCGAGATCCACATAGGCGTCATGGTATCCCCGGCGCCTCTCATAATTCCACCAAGAGTCTGAATGACCGCCATGGCAATGTAGCCGGCAGCCAGAATCCGCATCAGCTGCATGCTCATGTCAACCAGTTCCTGTGTATCGGTGAAAATGTGCATCAAATATTTTCCAAAAATCAGAATCAGAGAGGTAATGACCAGCGAGACCAGGACGGACAGCAGCAGGCCCTGTCTTGCCCCTTTCTGAACCCGCTTCATATCCTTGGCTCCAATATTCTGGCCTGCGTAGGTCGTAAAAGCGGTTCCAAAGGATAGATTGGGCAGCATGGCAAAGCCATCCACTCTCTGCAGCATGACATTGGCTGCAATGAAGGCTTCTCCATAGGAATTGGTCAGATTCTGACATAGAATCATCGCCATGGAAAGGATGGCCTGGGTGATCCCTGACGGAATTCCCAGGCGGATAATACCCATCCCGTATCTCTTTTTCCAGCGAAAATACTTCCACTTCATGTCAAACATATCCGTCATGCGGGTCAGCCTCAGGATACAGAGGATGCCGGAAAAAGCCTGGGCAATGATTGTCGCATAGGCGACACCCGGAACTCCCAGATGAAGGACTGCCACAAAGTACACATCGAGTACAATATTGATGACACTGGAAATAACCAGGTAGAGGAGGGCAGATATTGAATCCCCGAGCCCTCGAAGAACTCCGCTTAAAATATTATAGAAGGCCAGCCCCACCGAACCGGCAAACATGACAGATAAATAGGCTGCGCACCAGTCTATGATCGTATCTGGTGTGTTCAGCGCAACCAGCAGTGGCCGCACCACGATCAGTCCCGCAAGTGTGACCAGGGCGGAAGCTGCAAGAATCAGGATAATGCAATTGCCCACAGACCAGGAAAGCGATTCCCTGTCCCTGGCCCCAAGATACTGGGCAACCACGATACTTGCACCAATCGAAATTCCGACAAACAGCACAATCAAAAGATTCAGAATCGGTCCTGCGCTCCCCACTGCAGCCAGCGCATTATCCCCGATATACCGGCCGACGACAATGCTGTCTACCGTGTTATAGAGCTGCTGAGCGATATTGCCCAGCAGCATCGGTATAGAAAACTCCAGAATTTTCTTCCAGGGTGTCCCTGTCGTCATATCAACAGGCTTCATCCATCTCGCACTTCCCTTGCCCATACGTCTCCTCTTTATGCAATCGCCCTCGTCGACTCGTCCTATGTTTACCTGTTCCTGCACAGGAAAAGATCTGCCCAAAGGCTCCGGCCCGCTTGCGTGATTGCGCGCGGATACCGGGCAGCCTTCGAGCAGATCCTATTTGCAGACTGCTCAAACCCGATCAGAAATCGAATTTCTCAAATACCTTTTTTCCGGTGTAGACCTTCAGCTCTTCTTCTCCGTCCAGAACACGGATCGCTCCGGCTGCCATGGCCTCCATCTCAAACTCACCGGGATAAGCATATACGGGAGCGATGAAACTGCAGCTCTCTTTGATCTGATTGACCAGGTCCTCATTGTGGACCATGCCGCCGCCAAGCAGAATTGCGTTGATGTCGCCCTTTAAAACAGCAGCCATGGCTCCGATTCCCTTCTCGATCTGATAGATCATGGAATTCCAGACCATCTCCGCATGCCGATCGCCTTCCGCTGCACGCCTGGTGACCTCGATGGCATCAGAGATGCCCAGATGACTCACGAAGCCACCTGATCTTGTGCAAAGACGGCGCACCTCTTTAGCGCTGACATTCTCCTGTTCCATATAATCCAAAAGATCGTAGACGGAGATCCCCCCGCAGCGGGTTGGAGCCATGGGTCCTTCCCCGCCGACGATATCATAACCGTCAACCATTCTACCCCGACGATGAGCCGAGATCGAAATGCCGCCACCGATGTGGCAGACAATATAATTGCAGTCCTCGTACTTCTTCTTTTCCACCTGATGACTGTGCCGGATAGCAGTCTCCTTAAGGTTCAACGCATGCAAATGCACGGTACGATAGACCCCTTTGATTCCCGTCATACGGGCAAGATCCTGCAGCTCATCCACATCCGGAGGATTGACAACCATGGCCTTGGCGCCATAACGCTCCGCAAATTCATGAGCCAGCTGGGAACCCAGAGTCGCCGGATGCACGACGCCATTTGCGCAGGTCCGCGCATGTTCCAGCACCAGATCCGTGATTTCATAAGTTCCGCCTTCAACGGACAGGAGGCCGCCGCCGCGGCCGACAAAGACATCTATATCCTCAAGGGTCTGTCCAGCATCGCTGAGAATCTGTAAGATCATATCTCTTCGATAGGGCAGCTGGGCAGCCATATTAGGGAAGGAAGCCAGTTCCTTGGCATCATGTGCTACATTTTTGGAAAACAGGCAGGTCTCCCCGTCAAACATAGCGATCTTAGTCGAGGTTGAACCCGGGTTGATTGCAAAAACCTTATATCCCATCGCTTGCTTTCCCCCTCAGACCTTTTTCATGCCCGCTGCACGGACTGCTGAAATAATGACATTTCCCTTGATTTCAGAAACCGGTGCCCCTCTGGAGCAGTCACAGACTACGCTGTTGAAGCCCTGGAGCATAGGTCCATAGACATCAGCATGACCGAACTGCTGAATCAGCTTGACGCCGACATTGCCGACATTGAGATCCGGCCAGATCACGATGTTGGCCTTACCCGCTACCGGGCTCTCCCTCTTCACCTTTTTTTGTGCAACGGCCGGTGAGATAGCCGCATCCAGCTGGAATTCCCCGTCGATATTAAGATCCGGCCGCTTCTCTTTTGCAATCCGCACGGCCTCTGTGACCTTATCGATCAGCTCACCCTGGCCGCTTCCCAAAGTAGAGTAGCTGACCATGGCACAGCGCGGCTCCCAGCCAAGAAGGCTCTGCACGGTCTCACAGGCAGAAATCGCGATATCAGCCAGCTGCTCTGCATTGGGATTCGTGCAAACTGCACTGTCGCCGACTGCCAGCAAGGATTCCTCACTGCCCTCAAAGCCAGGAATATCCGCCAGACCAATGCTGGAGATTGTGCTGATGCCGGGCTTTAAGCCGATCATCATCTGTCCCGCTAAAAGGACATCGCCGGTCGTATTGTCAATGCCCGCAAAGGTAACGTCAGCCTCTCCAGCCTTTTGCATCGCCATTGCGTAGTAAAGCGGATCCGCCATTCTGCGCCGCAGCGCCTTCTCCTTTAAAAGGGTATCCGGACGTGCTACATACGCTTCAATAATCTTTGCCGTTGTCTCTTCATCCTCTATGTCCACAAACGTGAAGACAGATTCTTCATATCCGCGCTCCTTAACCAAAGCCCGGAGGTCTTCTGCCTTTCCGACGAGAAGGGGTATAATATAGCCCTCCTTGCCGGCTTCGAAGGCTGCCTGCATCATCTTTTCGTTCGCCGCCTCCGGAAAGGCGACCTTCTGCGGATTCAGCTTTGCCTTCTCATAAATTTTATCCAGAACGCTCATCTGTATCTCTCCTTCATGTATATGCCAACCCTGCGTCATCGACAGATTGATCTTGGTCGGATGCCGTTCCTCCCCGAACCTTTACTGACCAGCAAAAATCCGGGGAGGGATATTCGATATCACATTTCCTCTTCGACTACATCGACCAGATCACCGATCGTCTCACAGCCGGCCGCATCCTGAAGGGTGATGGTTGCATCCAGCTCATTTTCAATCTCAGCAACCAAAGCTACCATCTGTACCGATGCGCCCTTCAGTTCGTCCTTAAAGCTTGTCGATGTTGAAAGCTCCGCTGCATCCTTGTTATAAGACATCGCAACCAGTTCAATTACCTTTGCTTCCAGTTCTTTTCTATCCATAATCATCTTCTCCTTATTCATTAAGTTTATATAGAATGCCCGAGATTGTCTATACCAGAGCGTCTGGCAGCACTTAGAATCAGACACTCTCCGTTTATCTGTATATTACTGATCTTCATCCAAATCAAAAACGACCGTCTTGTAGCCATCCCTTTGGTAGATGGAGGCGTGCACATTCACCGGCAGGCCCTTGCCCTCAAGGATTTCCCGACGTTTTTTCTTACTGATGCCCCGAACGACGGCGTTCAGATGAGCGCCCTCCTCAATCTCAACATCTCCGTAGCAGAACTTGCCCAGATCTTTGTACTCCGGCTTCATTGAAAGCGGAGCAGGCATGACCATGGAATGCAGCTTGCCCTTGCCGCTGATCTCTACCCATTCCATATCCCAGCTTCCGCAGGAATTGCAGGCATAGACCGGAGGAAATTCTACCGTACCGCACTTCTTGCAGCGTTTCCCGGTGATCTTCCCCTTCTCCAGGTTTTCGTAAAATGTCTCAACAACCTTCTCTAACTTAATTGGGCTCTCACTCATCTTTTTTCCTCCTCTCATCATTCCTCTGTACGGATGATATAGGTGCAGATATTCTGCGCTCCGCCATATCCGCGCAGCATGGCAGTCTTCGGAATCTTCTTCATCTGGCCTTCACCGGCCTCGCCGCGCATCTGGTGTACTGCCTCGTACAGATCCGCCAACCCCGATGCCGCATGGGCATGTCCGAAAGAAGTCCGTCCTCCGTTTGTATTGATGGGCTTATCTCCATCGTAAGCGGTCCTGCCTTCGCAGATATATTTCCAGCCCTCGCCATAAGGCAGATAGCCGGCAATCTCCGCAGCTACCAGATGAGATGTGATGATGAAGTCATTTGCATAGAAGACGTCGATCTCCTCCGGCTTTACACCAGTCACCTCATAGACCTGGCGTACCGCCTCAATCGTTGCATTGACCTCGAAGTGAGGAGTCGTCGCTTCACAAGCTGCAGCGCCCACGCCCAGAACCTCAATCGGCTTATGCGTCTTGTTGCCCATGTACTTGTCAACCATATCGGTCGCGCACACAATGACTGCAGCTGCACCGTCACACTTCAGCTCCAGGCCGCTGGCGCGGAGAAAGTCTCCCATCCGGGGGTTATAGGGAGAGCGCATATAGTCAATGACATTGTCAAAGCCCTTCTCCTTCGCAATCTCCTCATAAGTGGTCCGCGCAATCGCAAGCGGGTTCTTGGATGCGTTCTTCCGATTATTGATGCACATCCAGTTCAGAGTATCGTCCATCTCCTGGTCGGTAAGACCCCGAGTCCGCTTATACCACTCGGCGGCATCGTCATAGATCAGGTTGAGTCCTCCCATCAGACTTCTGGTATACGATCTGTCATAGAGCCATGCGGTCGTCCTCAGGAACTCTTCCATGCTGATCTTGGACCGCTTATAGGGATGATCGGGAACTGCTACGCTGTCTCCGAATTCGACGCAGCCGGACAGGACACAGTTGTACTTGCCGCTGGCGACAGCGTTGACCGCCTCTTCAATGGCATAGTAACCTGTGCAGCAGGCCTCCGAATGATGGATAGAGGCCTTTCCCTTCATGCCGAACCAGTTGGCGATCTGGACATTCGGTGTCAGATAGTTGGAATTATTCAGCGGGCTGGCTTCGCCATGGAAATAAAAATCGACGTCCTGCGGATTGACGCCCGCATCCTCCATAGCCTTCAGCGCAGCATAACCATACATTTCTCCCTCTGTCAGGCCGTTTGTCTCCGGATGATCCACCGTATACATAAACGGGGTACAACCGACACCAATAATGGATACGCTTCTGCTATACGGGTGTACAGTCGTCTTGTTCATCACAACATCCATAAGTTTCTCCCTTCTGTTCTCCACGTTTCCCCAGGAACCAGTCCCAAGCTGCTGCCTCAGGTGCTTCCCCCACTTATCCGACACGCTTTAGCGCAAAAGATCTATAGGGGGATAGCCTCCACCGCAAGCGCAGGACTGATTGATGGCAGGATACTGTACCTTAATCTCTATGATGCCCCAAATTCATCCCGGAAGGCGACGATATTTTTATTTTCTCGGTTATTTATTGGAGCAAAATTTATTTTATCCAGGATATCCTCATCTAAAACGGTTCAGAATATTCCTCTTCACTTAGCATCATTTCTGTTCCATGCTTCCGGATCCACATTTCCATACCTTTTTCTGACCATCCTTTTTTAACTTTCCCCTTGTGATCTTTATGACCTTTATCAGCTTTCTGAATCTTCTCCTTATGCGCTTTCTCTTTCGATTCATACTGAAGTCCAGGGATTTTTGTCTTATAATAAATCTGCCAAACATATCCAGATAAACCATATGCGGCAGCTGTGAAAGCCGCATCCCCAAAGGAGAGATAAGATGACTGAAGAGGAAAAAATATTTGCCGGCAAGCTGTTCTTCCCCGGACATCCGGCGCTAAAAGCAATCAAACTAAAGGCCCACAACCTGGACACAGATTATAACGCGACCCATGAAGATGAAACCGAAAAACGAGCCCAGATTCTGGCGGACCTGATTGGCAGCCTGGGAGAACACTGTTTCTTCCAGGGCCCCATCTTTTTTCACTATGGAACGCACACGTCAATCGGTGACGGCTGCTTCTTTAATTTCAATCTGACAATCCAGGACGACGCAAAGGTGACCATCGGAGAGAGATGCAACTTCGGTCCCAATGTGACCATCGTAACCCCCATCCATCCTATGATCGCCCAGGAACGCCGCGGCATGACGGATACAGAGGGAGAGACTCACGGTCTGTGCCGTGCCAAACCTGTGACAATCGGCGATGACTGCTGGTTGGGGGCCAATGTGGTCGTCTGCCCCGGGGTAAAGATTGGTAGCGGAGTCGTTGTAGGGGCAGGCAGCGTCGTGACAAGAGATCTGCCGGACAACGTCTTCGCTGCCGGCAATCCCTGCCGGGTTATCCGGGAGATCACACAGGCTTACAGCTTAAAGGATATGCCTGAACTCTGGTAAGCCCCTGCAATTTTTGATTGATTTTTATCGTTTTTTGAAAAGAAGACCAGCAAAAAGTCATCTATATTAATACGGTAAAGTACATCAGACAAATTTAAGAATGCAGACCAGCGCAGATCATCTGACCGCATTCCTTTCATCTATAGGAGGTTATTACCATGTTCTATTCTTATAACGCAGAAGAGTATGTCACCGAGTTCGAAGGCCTTGAAATCCGCCCGGATCACAGCAGTCAGGAGACGAAAGTCAGCCTTCTTTCCAAAATCCGTTCTCTATTCCACACACCGGTCATTCTGAACGGTTCCAGAACTGTGGATGGAATCGTCGGCAGTAACGGTTCTTTATATCGCGTCGGCAATGCCGTATAAGATAATCCGAGTAAGTTTTTCAGGCCAAAAGACGGATCAACATTTCATCTAAAAAATGTTGGTCCGTCTTTTTTGAGTTTTTGCCCCAGATCACTTCTTGTCAGCTTTCATCCTGACCTTTACCTGTCTCTGGTAAGTATCATAGCCGATAGATGCAAGGAGCAGGATACCCTTGACAACATACTGCGAATTGACATCCATGCCAATCATCTGCATCCCGTTCGTCAGCACGCCAAGAATCAAGCAGCCAACCACAGCATCTGATACTCTCCCGGCGCCGCCAATGAAGGATACGCCTCCAAGAACGCAGGCCGTAATGGCGTCAAATTCAACGCCGGGTCCGATAGCGGAGCTTGCCGATCCCCCCCTGGAAGTCAGAATCACGGCTGCCACACCGAACAGACAGCCGGCCAGCCCAAAGGTCATGAGCTTAATCTTATGCACATTGACACCGGCCAGTCGGGCTGTCTCCGCATTTCCCCCGACCGCATAAATGAAACGCCCAAACACCGTCTTTGAGAGGATAAAGCTGATTACGATTCCGACGACAATCATGATGATGACCGGGACGGAAACAGGACCAACTGCCCCTTGTCCGATACTCAGGTATTTGTCACTGAAATCATAGTAGGACTGGGAGCCAGACAGAATATAGGAAATTCCTTTATACATAGTCATGGTTGCCAGAGTGACAATCATGGAATGAATCTTCAGCACATTGGCACAGGCACCATTAAAGCCTCCAAGAACGGCACCAATCAGAATCCCCAAAAGGACGGCCACCGGTACTGGGCATCCACCTCTCATCAGAAGAGCTACACTGACGCCGATCACCCCCATGGCCTGACCTACAGAAAGATCCGTTCCCCCGCTAATCATGATCAAAGCCACACCGATTGTTGCAATGATGAAATAGGCATTTTGCGTGAGAATGTTCATCATATTTTTGAAAGACCGGAAGTTCGGCGAAAGAATCGCAAAAACCAGCATGAGCAGAATCAAAATCAGCCACATCATATTCTTTCTGACAAACGCATTTACCTTCGATTTCTCCATCTTTTCTCTCCTCTTACGCCTCGGATGCCAGGTCAAGGATGCGCTCCTGACTGTACTCATTCCGATTCAATATTCCAGTAATTCTTCCGTCTGCCAGGATGATAACCCGGTCCGACATACCCAGCAGTTCCTCCATATCCGAACTGATCATGATGATCGACTTGCCCATCTCAACAAGATGATTCATCAGATCGTAGATCTCTGCCCTGGCTCCAACATCGATCCCTCTGGTTGGCTCATCGAAAATAACAATCTCTGTATCGGCCGCCAGTACTTTGGCCAGTACCACCTTCTGCTGGTTGCCTCCCGATAAATTCCGAACCAGCTGCTTAAGGGACGGGGTCTTGATATTAAGCATCTGCTCGTATTTTTCTGCCTCACTGACAATCTTTTTTTCACTCACCAGACCCCTTTTTGTCATGGACCGAATGTTGCCCATGCTGATGTTCCAGGATATGCTCTGATTCAAAAAACAGCCCTGCATCTTCCGGTCTTCCGGAATCAAACCGATCCCGCAGCGAATCGCATCTTCCGGACTTTTTATATGGACCTCTTTGCCATGTACATACACTTTGCCGGCAAGCTTTTTATCTGCGCCAAAGATAGCACGAATCAGCTCGGTTCGCCCCGCACCGACGAGCCCGGCGAAACCCAGAATCTCTCCCCGGTGCAATTCAAAACTGCAGTCTGTATTGACATAGCTGTCGATATGGTCCGCTTTCAAAACCACCTCGTCTGTTGCCCGGCAGGTGCGGTCATAGGTATGCTTTAATTCCCTGCCGACCATCAGCGCGATGAGGCGGTCACGGTTGGTCTCCTTCGTATTTACAGTATCGACATACTGACCATCCCGCATAATTGTGATCCGGTCTGTGACCTCGAAGAGTTCCTCCAGGCGATGAGAGATGTAGATCACCGCGGTGCCTTTTGCCTTTAACTCCCGAATAATCCGATATAAATTTTGAACTTCCGCAAGAGACAGCTGGGCCGTAGGTTCATCCATGACCACGATTTCGGGATCTTTGGATATTGCTTTTGCAATCTCCACCAGCTGCTGCCTGGCTGGAGGCAGCTGACCGACCAGGGCCCGTGGATCCAGCTGAATCTGATATCGGTCTAAAAGCTCCTGTGTCCGCTTGATTTGCCCCTTAAGGTCTACCATGCCATGCATTTTCTGCCCCAGGCAGATGTTTTCCGCCACGGTCAGTCCCGGAATCAGGTTGTACTCCTGGTAGATGACCTCAATCCCATTTGTCCGTGAGACCGCCGGCGTCATATGACTATAGGACTTTCCCCTGAGAACAATCGTCCCGCCTTCATTTTGCACAGCTCCGGAGAGAACCTTGATCAGGGTCGACTTTCCTGCTCCATTCTCTCCCAAAAGCGCATGTACCTCTCCGGCCCGCACTTCCAGACTGACGTCATCAAGCGCCCGGACGCCAGGGTATATCTTCGTAATGTTCTTCATGCTAAGAACAACATCCTGCTCCATTTCCGCCTCCCTGATTGAAAAAGAACTTCTGTGAAAGCTCACAGAAGTTCTCCATTTTTCGGTTCAAAACTAAGGAAAACTTACTTTTCTTTAAGAGCCTCTGCATTCAGCTTGACTGCATCGCCCTGAATGTCAACAAACGTCCCTCCGTCGAGCAGGGGCTGTACCGATTTCATCAGCTGATCTACGGTATGGTCGATGCTGCCCATGGATACCGTTCCGCGCAGCACGGCTTCATTGGATTCAGAACTGCGGATTGCGGAGATAATCTCTTCTGTCTCGTCGACTGTAAAGACAGCAAATTTGCTCTTGTCTTCAATCGGAGAGGAAGCACTCATAATGTAGCTGTTGGCAGCAGCCCCGACCGTATTTCCCGGAGTCAGGATGACATCGATGTCCGGATCGGCAAGAAGAGAATTTTCCACCAGCTGTCTGGACTGATCCGGGCTGTCCCAGTCAACCTCTGCAGTGGACAGCTTTACCTTGGAATTTTTTTCAGCAAGCTTCTGCATACCCGTACTGCGGTCTACTGCTTCCGGCGTATTGGAGGCTGTGATGCAAAGAACATCCACCTCTTTGTCTCCGGCGTCAGCAAAGGCCTGGTCAATCCACTCGCTGGCCATATCCGCTACAGATTCCCCCATCTCCTCGTCCGATGCAGCAACGTTATTTGCGGTTGCATCTTTAATCTTATTGGCAAACCCGAGAACCGGAATGCCCTGCTCAACCGCTTTTTTACAGGTACTGGAGATGCCATCGCCATTGACAGGCCACACAATCAGGGCATCACATCCCATCGTGATATCATTTTCTACCTGATTGGCCTGCTTCGTTACGTCATTATCAGCAGAATCGAACTGAACCTTGCAGCCAGCCTCTTCCAGCCTTCCTACAATTCCATCCCGCATAGCGACGGTAAAATCGCTGCTGATAGACGGAAGTGTGACCCCAATTAGCAGGTCGCCTTTCGCCGTTTGTCCTGCTCCGGATGATGCCTCACCCGCATCTGACTGCGCTGTTCCAGCGGCCGTTGAAGCGGATGATGTCCCCGCTGAACTGCCGCAGGCTGCCATAGACAGCGCCATCACTCCTGCCAGCCCAATTCCCAGAATCTTCTTAAAAGCCATATTCTTCTCCCTCCATAAAAATGCTTTATGCCTGTAACACCTTTATCATACCACTATATTTTACATATAAACTCAATAATTCTCTCTTTTTTTGTGCTTTTTATATACTAATTCTTTCCACTTTAGACCAGAGCGTCAAAATATGATCATAATTTTATTCAATCAGGCATTTTCTTTCGATCTTTTCATGTATTAAAGAAAGGGCCAGGGGCGAAATGAACACATTCCACCCCTGGTCCCCTTTTAAACCTGCTTAAAAATGTTATGACGCCTCGTACATCGCGGTAAGATCAACGAATCCTCTCTCGATTGTGGAATATCCTTTCAGATTTTTAGCAATGGCTGCTGACTTCATCATGGAATAGGTGTTGGAGAAGTACATCTCATCTTTCCAGGTCTGTTCCAGATTCGCCAGTTCCTTCTTTGCCTTTGCATCATCGGTCTCGGAGATAAACTGTTTGACGCCATTCTCGATATCCGGTGTCGTATACTTGCTTCCGCCGATGTTGAAGGTATCAATATTCTGCTGCATAAAGAAAGGCATGATAGCCGGGTATCTTGCATCTACCAGATCCCCTACATGAATCAGGTCGTAGTCACCGCTGTTTGCCCCCTCCACAAAGGCAGGAGTGTCCAGAATATCAATGGACAGATTGATACCTGCTGCACGCAGATTCTCCTGCATCACCGTGTAAACCGGTTCCTCGTCCTGCATTCCTATAAGCTTTAAGCTCAGACCATTCTCATATCCGGCCTCTTTCAGAAGCGCTTTCGCTCCTTCTACATCAACCTTTCGCTCTTCCGGGGTAAAGGTCGCATTGTAGTACTTGCTGTCTTCCGGGAAGTAGCCAAGAACCGATTTTCCGGATCCCGCTGTTCCAACCTGAGCGATCGCGTCAAAATCCAGAGCCTTATCGATTGCCTGCCGCACCCGGATATCTTTTGTTGCTCCCGCTTTTTTGCCCATATTGTACCAAAGTCTGGTATTCTGACCAAATGGATACATTTCAATGCTGACATTCTCACTTGCCGCATAGGTCGCCGCCTGGCTGAGCGGAAGGTCAAAGGCTACCTGGGCATCCCCCGCCTCAACCGCAAGTTCGCGAGCCGCTGAATCATTGGTGAAAGTCAGGGTAACCGTCTTATAGTATCCGACATAATCCTGATCCCAGTACTTGTCATTTCTCTCAAGAACAATATTCTGTCCGTGGTTCCACTCCTTGAACAGGTAGCGGCCACATCCCATAACCGGTTTTTTGGCGGCCTCCTCGACTCCTCCTGCCGCATTTACCTCGTCCTCACTGACAATACCAAAGTTTGACCAGGCCAGAAGATAGAGCATATCCGGAGCGGCTGTATTGAATTCAATGGTTACCGTATGCTCATCATCCGCTGTCGCACCAACAAGAAAACGCCCGGTATCCGTATTTGCACTCTTATCCTTCCACACATTGACAGAGTAAACGACATCATCGGCCACAAGAGGCGTGCCGTCCGTCATAAGGGCATCTTCCCTCAATGTGAATTGACAGTGAGTGCCGTCTGTCCACTTCCAGGAAGTCGCCAGATCCGGAACGACCTCACCAGTCTTTCTGTCCAGGCGGACAAGGCAGTCCCTGATCGCCGCCGCAATCATCTCTTCTTCATTCTCCACCTTTCCTGTCCCTGACGCCCAAAGCGTAGAGGGTTCTGATACCAGCCCGATCGTCAGATTCTTATCAGTCTTTTCTGTATTAACCGGATCACTGTTGGGTTTTAAAACGCCTGCCATTCCGGCAGTCTGTCCGGACTCTGCCATACTGGCAGTTGCTGCACCTCCGTTCGCAGCATTCCCCTTTGCCGGTGATGAAGTTGCTGCACCCCCGCATCCGGCGAGAGAAAAGGCAAGAGCAACTGCCAAACCAGTTTGAACCAGGTTTTTGACTTTCATCTTTCTTTTCATATGACCTCCAATGAAGTGGCGCAAGGTCCGCCACTTCATAATTGTTTTGATTGATCCATCTATTAAACTTACGTTATGTATACCTCAGTCGAATACGATTGTCTCTCCGGTCTCCGCAGACTGATAAACAGCCTCAATGACACGGGTAACAACCGCTGCCTGGTAGGAATTGACCGCCGGCTCACCGCCCTTTGTGATCGCATCGACCCATCTGTCCATGTCATACTCCCACATGTTATATTTCTCTTCCGGGTATCTGGTCTCCGTCTGCAGCTTGCCGTCTTTGACGCCAGTCACACGAACAGCCTCTTCAAAGCCCTCTCCCACCATGTCTGCACCGGCTTTTGTGCCCGCGATAGAGGCAATGATACCGGGAGCCTCCTGCTGCATGTTGGAACACCAAGCCGTCTCGATATAAAACATCATGCCATTCTTCATGGTGATCATGGCCATCGCCGTATCCTCGACATCGAACTGCTTCGGATCCCACGGTCCAAGTTCATTTCCTTCCGGGAAGTCCTTCATCTTGTCAAAGGTAACTCCACGGACAGTTGCCACTTCATAATTATCTGTCAGCCACATCGGCAGATCGATGGAGTGAGGGCCGCCATCCATCAGAACGCCGCCTCCGTTCAGCTCCTTATTGGTATAGACGCCATAGGCAGGCAGTCTTCTCGGACGGAGCTGGCTGGAGCGAATGTAATAGACATCGCCGAGTTCACCGGCTTTATACATTCTCTTCATCTCCATGGTCGCGGTGTTATATCTCCACTGAAGGCCGCAGGCCAGCTTCTTGCCGGATTTCTTCTCGGCTTCCCGCATCTCACAGGCATCTTCCCAGGTACATGCAAGCGGTTTTTCACAGTAGACATGCTTGCCGTTCTCCAGGGCCAGAATGGTCATTTCTTTGTGCAGTGGGTTCGGCGTACAGACATGGACAACATCCAGTGTCGGATCGGTGCAAAGCTCTCTGTAATCCGTGACAATCTTTGCATCAAGACCAAAGTCCTTGTTTGCCTTCTCGCATCTCTCCGGGATCAAGTCACAAAGAACGGCAATCTCCACCTCGTCACTATGCCGGACGAGCTGCGTAAGATGCTTGGTTGTTCCAATCTCTCCAATACCGATAATACCTACTCTTACCTTTCCCATGTTCATTTCCTCCTAATTTTATTTTTCCTTTTGGTTCTTTTAGCTTTTCTTTTATTTCTCTTTAATTTTTACTCTTTGATATTCCGAGGATACCTATCTTTTTCAGATGTCAGATTTCCTCTTTTACCTAACATCCAATCGGCAGCCGCCACGCTCATCCTCTTTATCCTTCAACTTCCAGACTGTGCAGCAGGTCCGCCGAAGCTTTTACCTTTGCCTCTCTGTCTGTAAAGGTAAAAAACTCAAGACCGAAGCCTTCTTTATAATCAGCTTTCTTAAGCTCTGTCAGGATGTAGCGGTAATTAAGTTCTCCCCCTGTGATTTCGCATCTTTCCGGGGCGCCTGCGCCATGGATATGTCCGATCAAAGGAAGATTCTCTTTAATTGTATTCGTAATATTGCCTGCGATCAGCTGCATATGAAAGATGTCATAGAGGAGACGAACATTGTCACTTCCCACCTCTTTGATAATTTCAAACGCTTCACCAGGATCCTTGAAGTAATGATCGCTGAGCGGCTCTGCCAGGATTGTAAGTCCGGCAGCTTCGGCAATAGGAGCAGCCGCTTTCAGGTTTTCCACCATAGCGGCATGAATCTCTTCTCTGGAAACATCCTTATCGTACAGATCATCACTGACGACCAGCTTTTTAACTCCAAGAGTTCCAGCCGCTTCTATGCTGTCCTTCAGCCCCTGTGCAAACTCCTCTGCTTTTCCGGGAACTGCCCACAGTTTGCCATTCTTCATGCTCATTGTGGCAATGCCGATGCCAAGTCTTGTCTTTGCGTCCGCCAGCCTTGCCAGATCCCTGCTATCAAAGTCAAAAATCTCAATAGCATCCAGACCATTCGCCTTCGCCAGTTCCATGGCCTGGATAATTCCGTCCGTGTCCGGCCAGATCGGACCATGCTCCCCCGGTGCCACAAACATAATGTCCGCTACCATACTGTATTCCATTTTTCATTCCTCCCTATCAAGCGCTTATATAGTCCGGTTCCGTGCTTCCCTAACCTATATATTTATCATAAATGTGTCTAACTGAAAGTGCGCTCTGATTTGAAATAGATGTATTCATATTTGAATTAAATATTCCCAATTCAGAAACCTTTTACATTGAAACAGAACACGCAGAGGGGTAAACTAAAGACCAGGATAGAAGTAAAGGAGATTGTAGGATATGAATGTGATTCAGGCACTGACGGAATTGTACGATTCCCAGAGTACGGATTCGATCTATCGGGAACTTGCAGGAAAGATTTTGCAGAATTTATCAGAGATGAAACGTGTGACGATCTATGATATTGCGGACCTCACCGCCTCCTCGCGCACAACCATCTGGCGGCTTGTCCAGAAACTTGGCTATGGCAGTTTTTCAGATTTTCGCTATGCCCTGCAAAGCGCGGCCTCACAGTATGTCTATTACAATCGCATGCTGGGGCTTCAGTCTGCAAATACTCCCAAAGGTATTATGGATGAAGTCGGAAGACAGTTGCTGCACTCCAAGAAGTTATACAATCAGTATCTCTCTGCCGACCTCTGCGAGGCCTTACTCAAGGAACTGCATACAGCAAAGAAGATTTATTTCTATATTCCCTTCCGCACCTCCTTTATCAGCAGTTTTCAACAGAATCTTTGGAAAGACGGCAAAGAGACCTGCTATGAAGTCCTCATCCCGAACATGATCGAGACCTCCGCGCATCTGGATGAACACTCGATTGTTTTTATCAACACCATTGAGTTTACGGAAACACTGGAGATGACAGAGGTATTTGAGAAAATAAAAGAAAAGAAGGCCACGATCTGGCTCTTTGCCAGCAAGGAATCACAGTATAGCCGATTCGCCGATCGCCACCTGCTGGCAGTTGATGCCAATGCAACCTCCTGGATTATTGCCTTTGAATGTTATCTGCTCACACTCAGCGAGTGCTACCGGGCAAGCTTCATTGATTAAATTCAGGCTTCAGAATTTCCATCGAATAAGCTTTTCATGGATTTCGGCTGGATTTTCTCTTGTTGGTATGCTATTATTTTACAAAATGTTGATCATAACGTCATTCTGCACTCGCAAAATGTTGATTCACAAACATTTTATCTCGTAAAATGTTGATGCTCTGCAAAAAGGGAAGTTCTGGAGGATATTATGCTGAGAAGAAAAATTACGCAAAGCCTGATAAACTGGAAAAAAAGCACTTCTAAAAAGTGCCTGATCATCCAGGGTGCCCGGCAGGTTGGGAAAACATTTTCCATTGAAGCGTTCGGTCAACAGAACTATCCCGAGGTGCTCACCATTAATTTTAAAGAAACGCCATTCGCCGCACAGATTTTTACGGGAGATCTGGATGTAGATACCCTCATCACTGCACTCCGATTCCGCTTTCCGGACAAAAAGCTGAATCCTGGTACAACACTGATCTTCCTTGACGAAATCCAGGAATGCAGCGAAGCCATCACTTCACTCAAATTCTGGACCATTGACGGGCGGTATGATGTAATCGCATCCGGTTCACTTCTCGGAATTGATTATCGCCGGGCATCCTCCTATCCAGTTGGATACGTGAACTATCTCCATATGTATGGTCTCGATTTTGAGGAATTCCTCTGGGCTCTCAGCATAAACGAAGATCTGATCCATTCTCTGCAGGTGATGTTTGACAACCGCAAGCCCGTTCCGCCAGCCGTACACTCTGCAATGATGGGATATCTGCGCCAGTATGCCGCTATCGGCGGAATGCCGGAAGCCGTATCTTCCTATTTAAATTCAAAGGATTTCCGTGTAGCCGACACGGTTCAAAAAGCACTTCTTCAAGGCTATCAGTACGATATTGCGCATTATGAATCTGCCGAGGAAAAGGTGAAAGCCGAAAAATGCTATCTCACACTCTCAAAGCAGCTTCTGGATAAAGAGAATCACAAGTTTCAATACAAAGAAATTGAATCGGGAGCACGCGCTCAAAAATATTATTCCAGCATGGAATGGCTCGTCCGTGCAGATATCGTTCACCTGTGCCGCCGTGTGACA
>AUXO017226571.1_pt1 | contig 20976 bp, 19 predicted proteins | sample 768731 | NCBI WGS metagenome assembly AUXO01 (sample SAMN02715735, study PRJNA202380) | gut metagenome | biome: sheep rumen | host: Ovis aries | place: New Zealand: Palmerston North
TTTTTATATAAGTTAAGCCATTTAAAATATTAACTAATATTGAAATAAATAGTTTTATAATATATAATGCAATAAATAAAAAATACAATCTGGAGGAAAAAATGATTAACCCTGAAAAAAATCCTGAGTTTTTAAATGATTTTTTAAATTATAGTGCGACAATTTTAAATAAATCTGAAAACTCAGTTAAAGAGTACAATTATGATATGGCACATTTTTTAAAATTTATAAAATTTAAATATAAACTTACAGACGTAAATGATGAAGAATTTATAAAAACCATTGATATATCTGATTTTGATTTAGAAACATTAAAAAAAATAACCCTTCAAGATATACATGCATTTTTAGCATATTTAAAAACATGTTATCAAAGTAAACCAGCAACATTAGCTAGAAAGGCCTCAACAATTAGAGTTTTTTTCCATTTTATGTGTAATAAAACTAAAAAAATACCTGTAAATCCCGCTCAAGACTTAGAAAATCCTAAATTAGATAAGAGACTGCCTAAGTATTTAACATTGGATCAAAGTAAAGAATTATTAGAAGCGGCTAGCAATTCTTCTATATCTTCTGGGCACGGAAATCATGATAATTCTGAAAGGAATTTTGCTATGATAACAATTTTACTTAACTGCGGTGTTCGTCTAGCTGAACTGGTAAATATTAATATAAGTGATATAGATTTTGAAAATAATAAATTAAATGTTATAGGTAAAGGAAATAAAGAAAGAACAATTTACTTAAATAAAGCTTGCATGAAAGCAATTAATGAGTATTTAAAAGTAAGACCAGTAGATGGAGTAAAATTTAACTCAAGAGATGCACTATTTTTAAGTGAACAGAAAAAAAGGATTAGTAGAAGAACTGTTCAATATGTTGTAAAACAAGAATTAAAAATTGCAGGAATAGAAAAAGCTGAAAAATACTCTGTACATAAATTAAGACATACTGCTGCTACACTTATGTATAAATATGGAAATGTTGATATTAGAGCTCTTCAAGAATTACTAGGACATGAAAGTATATCAACTACTGAAATATATACTCATGTTGATAATGAACAAATTAGAAATGCTGTAGAAAGCAATCCTCTTGCTAACATTTAAAACAACTAAAATAAGAAGGATACTAATTATCCTTCTTTCATTTTCTTTTCTTTTCCATCAACAATTGATTTTATATCTAATTGTCCTGCTCTAGTTATTGAATTATATCCATACTTACTTTTTAAATTGTCTAACACATAATCAATTTTATCTTGTTTTTGATTATTATTAAATAGTGATAATTGAACAATATCTTTACTCTCTAAATTATCAACTCTAACACCAACAAGTCTTATAGAATAATTTTCTTTATACATTTCTTCCAATACATTTTTAGCATTTAATAATATATCTTTTGTGCTTGAAGTAGCTTCAATGGATTTTTGATGAGTAAAAGTATTAAAATTATTAGTTTTTAGTACAACAGCTACAGTATTTGCAACTAAATTATGTTTTCTTAATCTAAAAGAAACCTGTTCTGATAATGCAACTATAATTTTGTTAATCTCCTCTACTCCTTTTATATCATTAGGTAGTGTTACTTCATTACTAATACTTTTAGGTAACGATGTTTTAGAATTAACAATACTATTGTCAATTCCATTAGCATAATTCCATATAATAAGACCAAACTTTCCTAATTTTTTTATTAATATATTTTTATCATATTTTGCTAAATCACCAATAGTCTTAATTCCTAAATTATTTAATTTAGGAACAGTTTTTTTCCCAATCATAAATAGTTCAGAAATAGGAAGAGGCCACATCTTAGTTTCAATTTCACTTTTAAATAAAGTATGAACTTTATCTGGTTTTTCGAAATCAGATGCCATTTTAGCTAATAACTTATTATTAGCTACTCCAATGTTTACTGTAAATCCAAGTTCATCTTTTACTCTTTTATTAATTTCATAAGCAATATCTATTAGTTTTCTATTTTTTAAATAATCTGTTAAATCTACAAAGCATTCATCAATACTGAATCTCTCAACTTCATTTGAATATTCTAAAATAAGATTAAACAATTTATTTGAATAGTGCTTAAATACTTCAAAATTAACCGGAAATATTTCTAATTTATTACATTTCTTTTTAGCAAAATAAATTGGTTCACCAGTAATTATACCGAATTTTTTGGCAATAGTACTTTTGGCTAAAACAATACCAGATCTTTTTTCTTCATCCCCACCTATTATAGAAGGAATGTTTCTAATATCAATTTGATATCCATTTTTTAATTTATAAACAGCTGTCCATGATAAAAATGCATTATTAACATCAATATGTAATATTTGTCTTTCCATATATTTTCCCTGTTTTAATTGTAGAATTTTATAGCTGAATGTATAATTGATTCATCTTCACTTTTAATTACAACATAATGTATATCATCCGATTTTGAATAAAAAGCTTTTACATTTTCACCATCTTTTATTTCATTTTTATACATTATTTCAAATTTATTAAATTCCGTATTAATTAATTCATCCGGCAATGCTTCTTTTGCAATATCCATATAATAAATATTATGCAAATGATTATTTATATCAATCATATTTTTTGTAATTTTATAATTAATTACTGAAATATAATCATTGGGAATTTTAATCTTTTCAATAGTATTATCTTCAAAAACAGAATTATTTTCAGGAAAATATGCATCTCCTACCTCATCTGAAATTTTAATAGGTTTTCTTTTATCAATATCGACTAAAATCCATTTTGAAGTTCCTTTAATTATAATATTATTATCTTTATCAGTTATCCTAAAATCTCTGTATGCATAATATCTATCCATGCCTCTAGACCATGTTTCAACATTTATAACTTCATTATATAATGGTCTTTTTATAACTTCTACTTTCCAATTTAAAAGTAACCATGTTTTCCTTGTTACTTCTCTATTAAATAATCCATATCCCGCTATTTCTGAATGCATACATCCAACATCTTCTAAACAAGCTAATATACCTGTATTTGTTAATTCTAACTTTGAGTTTATATCTCTTAATCCTATATAAAACTTATGATTTACTACCATTTATCCACCTCAATAAATAATTATCATATGCACATTTTATCTAAATATGCATATGATGTCAATTATATTCATAATAATAATGGTTGAATTTGTTTTTGCTCTAGCGCATTTTCTAATGTTTTAATAATATAAGAAGAATCTGATACTAATGAATTTGGTTTTGTTATTGGATTATCTTGTCTAAACGGAACAAAATAATAATTTTTCCTATTTAATAATTTCCCAATATTTTCAGCAGAACCAGATAATGCATTATTAGTAGAAAGAAATATAACAACAGGATTATTATTTCTCAAATGTGATTTTACAGCCATTGTAGCAGGTGTATCTATTATATCATTTGCAAGTTTAGCAATAGTGTTTCCTGAACATGGTGCAACAATCAATATATCAGTTAATTTTTTTGGCCCTATTGGTTCTGCATCTTGAATTGTATGAATTATTTTATTTTTAGTAATATTTTCAATTTTCTCTTTAAAGCTATCTGATGTTCCAAATTTAGTATCCAAATTATAACTATTAAAACTCATTACAGGAATAATCTTAACATTAGGTATTTGTGCAATCTTAATTAATTCATTAATCACTTTATTAAATGTACAAAATGAACCAGTAAAAACAAATCCAATTTTTTTATTTTCTAACTTCATAAAAATAATACTTTCCTCCTCCATTTTAATTTTAATAGAATTTGTTTCTATTACAAAATAAAATGAAGACAATTAATTAAGTAGTGTCTTCATTTTTCTATATTATATTTTATGAAATTATGTATACCAAAGTTAATCTATTACTTATGGTTTTTTACTAAAATAATATTAATAGAATTATTTAAGAAATTTTCCATATTTGGGAGTATTGTAGTTGTTATAAGTTCTTTATATTCTTTTATTTCATCATCTGATAATGAAATTCCTAATCTATGTATATCATCAGGAGTTTTTATATCATCAATGCAGATTATAGTTTCCAGAATAAGTGAAGCAATTAATGGTGAAAAAATATTATCGGATAAATTATTAAAATTACCTAAAGAGTATTCACTGCCAAAATTATTATGATATTCTTTAGCTTTATCACTTAAACCTTCAAATAATTGTTTTTCTTTACTTTCATATTCATTTAAGTTCTTTTGATTTTCATTATAAGAGTTTTGAGCTTCATCAACTTTTGAATTAATAATCGAACTAATAATATCATGAATATCATCAAAAGAATATTTATCTAAAAATGTGCAAATCAAACCAATATCATTTATACTTTTTTCATCTAATAAGTCTGTTAATTTTATAGAAATATCTTCTATATTTTTCTTAACTTCTTCAACGGATATTTTAGAATAAGCAATATTTATATAAAAATCATAAATTATAGAATTTTTAGGATTACTTTCAAAATTAAGTATACTTTGTAATTTATTATATTCATCTACCAAATTATTTATAAGAAGGTCTTCATCTTGCTTAGTATTATTTTCTGATTCACTATTATTATCAGTATCTTTCTTTAATAACTTATCTAAAAAACTAAGTTTTGTTTTTGGAGTGCTATTAGTAGTAATAACATCTAATGCCACTTTAACCTTAGATAAATATGCTTTTTGAATTTCATTAAGTAAATTATGAATATTTAAAAGATTTTCTTCAATTAAATTTGTAGCTTCTTTGTCATATAATGCTTCTTTAATATCTTCTCTTTTATTTAAAATTTCCTCATAATTAATATCATTTTTTTCAGCAACATTCTTATTATTTGTAATGTTTTTTAAAGATTCATAAAACTCTTTTAATTCATTAGATAATTCCGGATTTCTACCAATTTCAAAATAGTCTAATAAGGCATCCTGGTTTGGAACATAATTAGAACCATCAAAACTAAATAGTTTATCTGCCTTTTCTGATTCAATGTCTACACCTAAAATAGATATTGCACAGTCATTTAAAAGTAATCTATAATTATTATTATATGTATCTGTATCTAATTCTTCTTTGAGTTTTAATTCAATAAAACTTTTAGGTGAAACAATCTGCTCTTTTAGATCTTTGATAGTATCTTTTTCTGCCTTAAGTTCATTTAATTTATCTTCAATTACAATCTTTTTTTCTTCAAAATCTTTTTCTGCTTTATCTTTTTCACTTTCATATATTTTTTTTCGATTTTCTTCAAATTTTGCCTTCAAACCTGGAAAAATATTATCTTCAGTATTTACAGGAACATATTCATCATATTTAAAATCAAGTTCATTTAGTATTTTATCAATTTCTTTATTAATTTTTTCCTCTTCTTCATTTAAAGTTTTTAGTACAGATTCTATATGTTTAACTAATTTTTCATTTTCTGATAAAGATGTAAAAATTAAGTTCTCTCTAACTTGAAATTTTAATAAGTCTATAATTTTGTATATGTATTCTTTATTAATTGGAGATAAATCCAAATTATTTATATTATCTAAAATATATTTTATATTATTTTCAATATCTTTTTTCATTAGTACTCCTCCAAATTAATAAATTATACATTAATTATAATCAATATAGTGTTTTAATTCAAGATTTTATTTTCTCTTTTTTCTATAAATCATAACAATAATTCCAACAAATATAATCACTAAAGGTATAATGAAAATAATTGCTCTAACTATTATGTCTTGTTTTTCTGTAGCAGTAAAAATATATGATGCTCCAGCAATATCTTTTCTAATTGTTAAATTATTTTCTTTTTTACCTAAATAAGATAAACCATTAATAACGAAATCTTTATTACTTCCATATGCTGACAATGGATATGAAGAACCTAATTCAGAAACTCTTGTATCAGCAATAAAGCTTCCACAAGTAACCATAATTAATTCAGAAGTATTAGTTTGCTCTTCTCCATTCTCATTTGTTGATTTTACATTTTTCTTAAATAAAGCTGAAATATCAGCAGATCCATTTTCAACTGTTTGCATAGCTTCATTTAAGCTGTTAGCCATAACATTAGTTATAAACTGTGATGAACTTGAAGAAGATAGTAATGTTTCTTTTGTAACCCCTAAAGCTGATAATGTATTTTCATCTTTATATTCCAACTTTGATGCAAATCTTAATATAATTTTTGTATTAGCTGAATAAATATCATCAGTAATTTCATTATCTTGAGAAACTTCAGGTATAAATAAATATGGATAATTTGCATCAGCAGATTTTCCTTGTTCTGTTTCAATTATATAACCATTTTTAATTGAAAAGCCAAATTCATCAAATAATGATTGCATATTAGGAAAATCTTTGTTTTCAAAAATAGTATCATAGGTAAAATAAATTTTTCCACCTTTATTAATATAATTTTTTATTTCTGCAACTTCTGTTTCAAAAAAATCGACTGTTGGAGACATAATTGCTAAAATATCACAATCATCAGGTATAGTGTCTGTAAGTAAATTCAATGATTCTACTTCAAATGCCTCATAACCTAAATAAGTTGTAAGAACAGTCATATTTGATGTATTATACTCATTATGCCCTTCTAAAAAATAAATTTTAGGTTTATTTTCTTCTGTTAAAGAAAGAATTGAATTTGTCATTACTTGTTCAGTAACATCAATACTCTCATTACTAGAATAATCATATGTTGTAAATTCTGTTGAAGCATCTATAAGTTTTCTAGCTTCTCCACATTCAAGAATTACAATAGAATATCCTGATTCTAAGTTATATTGTTGTATTAATCCAGGATTATTTTCTTCAGTCAAGATTTCATAATGAATTTTATCATTTACTTTTTGATATTGTTTCAAAAAACTTATGAAGTTTGAATCTTCCTTAAATCCGTATGCATATATTTTAATGTCTTGATTTACATTAGCTATTGCTTGTTTTGAAGCATCAGATAAAGTATATATCTTATTTTCTGTAATATCTATATCTTCTAAATCAAGTTCTCTTACCCATAAATTTAACGAAATATATCCTACTATTAAAATTGCAACTATTAGAAATGTAATAGCACCATCTACTAAAAGTCTTCTTCTAAATGCTAATGATATTTTTTCTGATAATTTTGTTTTATTTTTCTTTTCTTCCATCATCTTCCTCCTTATTTAATACTCTTTCTTCTTTGTAACACAATAATAGTTAATAAAATAAATAATACGGAAAAAGAAACAAATGTTACAATTTCAGGAATAGATATTAATCCTTCAGGATATTTTTCAAATTTATCTATTAAAGAAAATATTGAAAATATATTACTCATATAAGGCAAAAACCACATAGCAAGAAAAACGCCTATTGTTAAAACAGATGCAACTATCTGATTTTCAGTTATACTAGATGCAAACATACCAAAAGAAATATATGCTAAACTTAAAAGTAGAAATCCAAATAGAGTATTTAATGCAACTAATAATGAAGGATTTCCGAAATATTTCAATATTCCAAAATATATTAAAGTAAATGCTTCAGTAAATATCATTATAATCCCTGCTGCAAAAAACTTTCCTAAAACTATAGAAGTAATACTTCTTGGTGAAGTTAGTAATAATTGTTCAGTTCCATTTTTTCTTTCTTCTGAAAACATTCTCATTGTTAAGACAGGAGTTATAAATGTAAGTACTGTTGCACCATTATAAAACAAATATTCAAATTTAATACTTTTACTCGCAAAAAGAGTAACATAAAAGAAAATACTAAATATTAATAAAAATAATCCTGCAAAAACATATCCTATAGGAGATAATAGATAACTCTTTAATTCTTTTTTTATAACTGCTAACATTATTAATTTTCCTCCTCTTCTTTACTAGATTTTTCTTTTTTAGATTTTTTATTTGCTTTTTTACGTGCTTTTTCTTCTTTTATAGCTTGCTTTCTTTTTTCTTTTTCTTCTTTATTAATTCTATCTTCTTCTCTTAATTCTTCTATTTCTTTTTCATATTGCATTTTATTAATTTCTTTTTGGCTATACTCTGGCCTATCTTCAACTAACTTAATAAATGCATTTTCTAAAGAATTTTCTTCAATTGACATTTCTAATATGGTAATATTGTTTTTAGCACATGTACTAAATATTTGTTTTCTAATATCATTTTTATTTGTTGTTTCTACAATATACTCTTTAGATTTATCTTCTTCATTTTCTTTAATTAATTTAATATTTGAAATATCGGCAATTTCATCTTTAATATTTAAAAATTTATCATCCAAATCATCAACTGTAACACGGATTCTATTAGTTTCTTTTGTTTCATTTTCAAGTTTTTCAGGAGTATCAACAGCTATTATTTCGCCTTTATCTATTATAATAACTTTTTCACACAATTGGCTAACTTCTGAAAGAATATGTGAACTAATAAGTACAGTATGATTTTTTCTAAAAGATTTAATTAATTCTCTAATTTCAATTACTTGTTTTGGATCTAGTCCAACAGTTGGCTCATCTAATATAAGTATATCTGGATCACCTACTATTGCCCCAGCTAAGCTTACTCTTTGTTTATAACCTCTTGATAAGTTTTTAGTTAAATTATTCTGTACTTTTTCAAGTCCTGTGCTTTCAATAGCTTTTTTTACAGCGTCTTTACGTTTTTTTCTTGGTACCATTTTAAGTTCTGCCATATAAGAAATAAATTCTTTAACTGTTAAATCATAATATAATGGAGTACCTTCAGGCATATAACCTATTTGAGCTTTTACTTTTTTTGGCTTTTCATCAATATTATATCCATTTACTATTATTTCACCTTCAGTAGGTTCAATAAACCCTGTAATCATATTCATTGTAGTAGATTTTCCTGCGCCATTACGACCTAAAAAACCGACTATTTCGCCATCATTAACCTCAAAATTAATGTTTCTTACTGCATAAAAGTTACCATATTTTTTAGTAACATTTTTTACTTTAATCAACTTTTTCTCCTCCTTTTTTTCCCTATATCTATATTCTTTTGTATTTTATATATTTAACCTTAAAATAATATTAAAACTATTTTAATTTAAATAACAATTAATAAATGTATTAATTAATATTTGTAGCAATGAGTGCTTTAATTTTTATTCCATCATCTGAAAACATTTTTTCGTGTTCTGTAACTATATTTTTTTCAAATATATTATCATTGTGCAAATCATATGTTTGAGAATTAATTATAAAATTTGCTTCATTTAAATATTCTAAAGTGCTTTCAAATAATTCATCTGAATCAGTTTTAAAATATATTTGTCCACTCGGCACTAATATTTGCTTATAGTTTTCAAGCTGTCTAGTATGAGTTAGTCTTCTCTTATTATGCTTTTTTCTTGGCCATGGATTACAAAAATTAATATATATTCGTTCAATCATATCATTTTTATCAAATACATCCAATATATTTTCAACATTTGCTCTAATTAAAAATAAGTTTTCAGGGTTTTTATTTTTATATGCAAGCTCTATATTTCTTTTTGATAATCCTAGCATTGCTTCAATCATATCTATTGCTATATAGTTTATATTCTTATTTTCTGAGGCAAGAGTAGCAATAAAGTTTCCTTTTCCACATCCAAGTTCAATATGAAGAGGATTATTATTTTTAAATAACTTTTTCCAATTTCCTTTAAATTCAGAAGGATTATGTATATAGAATTTAGCTTCATTTAACTCTTTTTCTGCCCATTTTTTTCTTCTAATTCTCAATTTAAATTACCTCAAATATAAATATATTAATGACCTTTTTTATATGTATCAGTATATAATTTTTCTTTTTTTATAATTTCACCATTTAATCTTGTAACTCTATATGATTCAACAACTAATGAAGTACTTGATGATTTAATTGTTTTTGTTTCTAATGAAATATCATATTCATTATTTGTCCTTAATCCATATATATCTACTCTTGCAACTCCACCACTAACTGATGTTTCAATCTTAATTGGATAATCTCTTCTATTTTTAAACTTAAAATCAGTAGATCCCCATACTACAGTTGCATCTTTACCTGCTCCAATATATGATGGAACAAACATATGATTTCTTCTTGTTTCAATTTCCATATTAGCTTTAATTACAGCATTATACAAAGTAGTTGAGATTTGACAAATACCACCGCCTAATCCATTTGTTACACCACCATCTTGATATACAGCAGCTTCTTTATACCCAGCTGAAACTGTCCTTTTTCCAACAACTTTATTATAAGAAAATATTTCTCCAGGCATTACAACTGTACCATTTATTTTTCCAGCAGCTAATCTTAAATTTGTTGTTCTATCTGTATTAGATGTAACATAGTTTGTAGAAAAAGTTGCGAGCAAATCTGGAAAAGCTTCTTTTCCTAAATCATTAACAGTTACATCTGCTTTAGTATATATTAAATCTTGTTCATATTCTTCATCATTAGGATTATTAATAATTTTATCTTTTAACATATCTACATTAAAATCTATACCAGTAACATCCGCAAAAACTGCATATGGTTCTGTCGTAAAATATGCATTTTTAACTTCTCTATATACTTCATCATGAATCTTATCAACATTTATTTCATCTGGAACTTTATCATATGTAGGTATTTCAATATATTTTTTTGTATAGCTTATATCTTGTACAGAACTGATAATTTCTTTTTTTAATTTATCATATTCTATACCAGCTCCAATTTTTCCATTTGTAATATATAATTTATCATCTTCTATATAATAGTCAGGTTGCTCTAATTGGTCTGGCAAATATATTTCAATTGTTTCTAGATATTCTGTTAAAGCTGTATCATTATATATTAATTTAGGTTCAATGTCTATATTATTTATAAGAATTGAAATATATTCATGCATATCTTCAATAAAATTTCCTGATTTAGCGAAGCTAAAAGCATAATCGACTGCACTTTCAACATCAAAAAATGCACCAAATTGTTCTATTTCAAGATAATAATTATTATTTTTATATAATAATTCAATATGTGAATTCATTTTATCATTTAATGTACTTTTTACTAGAACTATTGCTTCATCTCTTGTTAGTCCTGAAACATTAATTCCTTTTATATAAATTCCTGATTGAATGATATCTGCTTTTTGCTCATTGTGATAAAATACAATAATACTAGAGAGAATTATTCCCATAACAATAGCTAGTAAAATAATAAATACTAAAAATATTTTAGTATGTTTAACACTATATTCATTTTCATCTTTATTATCATTATATAACATATAAATATACCTTATATTCCTAAAATCCATTTCATTATATTGCAAAAAATTATAATAATCAACATTTTTTAATACTAAAAATATGATATTTACATATTTAAATGTAAATATCATATTAATAATATATTATCTATGTAATATTAACTTATTCTCCAAGTTTTTCAGCTACTATAGTATGATCACTATCATCACTATCATCTTTTGTTAATATAAATCCAGTAGCTATAGGTCTTGTTTTATGTGCCCCTGTACTGTCTATAGGATCATTAACAATTGTATCACCAACAACTAAAACACTTGATGTACCTCCATCAAGATTTGCAGCATTATATGCATCATACTTTTGAAGGATTTTAATTAAATCATCCATATCAGCACCCTTCTTTGATACTGTTCTTCCATTTAATACTAAAAATAAAACAATTCCATCTTGTCTTTGAGCTATTGCTGTTCTTGGTGCATCTCCCCATCCACCATTACCTAAAACACCTGAAGCTTTACCATTTACTATAAGAAATGGTCCAAATGTTACACAATCTCTAATTCCTTGTTTTTTAGCTTCAGCAGTAGAAGATTTGCATAAAACAAGTTTATTATCCTCTGTAAATCCTATAATACCTCCTGAACCGCCATAAGACTTTTGAGTTATAAATTTACCATCTACCATTGTTACTCCAAGTGGAGATCCACCAGTACTATTAAAGTTAGGATCATCAAATCCACCACCATTAATAGCGATTAAAGCATCATTTTTTTTTGCCATTTTAGTTAAATATTGCCCTGATTTACCTATATTTTCTGTCGCAACAGTTTTTATTCTTGAAGGGTCGTAAACAGCAACTAAATATCCATCAAAATCCTTTTCATTAATTTCAATTATTTTATAATCATTATTATCAGGATCTCTTTCTAATATAGCTTTTTCATATTCATTTTTATATGTAGTAGTAGAAGTGTTTCCACCAATAACAATTTCATCTACATTTGTTGTTTCACCTGTTTCAATAACTTTATTATTATCCATAACATATTTAATGACATCATCATCATAAAACCATGTTGCTAAATACTGATGAGTCATTGTAGTCATTGCAGTTGTAACTAACCAATTTCTAAATCCAGAATATGGTCCATATAATAAAAATACTACCATTATAATTCCAATAGTTCCCACAGAAAATAAAAATGTAAAGATATTTGATATAATATTACTATTACTTTTTTTCTTAGAACTCTTTCCTCTTTTACGATGTGAATTATTTCCTTTATCATCTTTTTCAATTCTAGTTTTTCTAGATTTTCTTTCTTTATCTATAGTACTTGTGCTCATAATTTTCCTCACTTTTTATTTGTCATTAACAATTATATTTTATACATAAAAATAATTTTTGTCTATACTTTACAAAAATAATAATGAAAATATTGACTATAATAATTATTAGAATTATTATAAAATAAATAAAATCAAATTATAGAAAGGAATAGTAAATATGAATGAAAGAAATTTAGAATTACTTACAGACTTTTACGAATTTACAATGGCAAATGGTTATTTTGTTAAAAATACTAATTTTATTGCATATTTTGATATATTTTTTAGAAAAATACCTGATGATGGTGGATTTGCAATTTTTGCTGGATTAGAACAAATAATAGATTATATTAAAAATCTATCATTTAATGAAGAGGATATAGAATTTTTAAGAAATCAAAATATTTTTTCTGAAGAATTTCTAGAATATCTTAAAAATTTCAAATTTACAGGTGATATATGGTCTGTTCCGGAAGGAACTGTTGTATTTCCTTATGAGCCATTAGTTACTGTTAAAGCACCTATTATAGAAGCTCAATTATTAGAAACAATGCTTTTATTATTAGTAAATCATGAAAGTCTTATTGCAACAAAAACAAGACGAATTGTAAATCAAGCAAAAGGCAGACCTGTTATGGAATTTGGTGCTAGACGTGCACATGGAGCCGATAGTGCTTTTTACGGTGCAAGATCTGCTATAATTGGAGGTGCAGTTAGTACTTCATGCACATTAACTGCTAAAGCATTTAATGTTCCTTCAAGTGGAACAATGGCACATAGTTGGATACAAAGTTTTGACTCTGAATATGATGCATTTAAAGCTTATAGTGAAATATATCCTAATAATTGCACTTTTTTAATTGACACTTATGATACTTTAAAAAGTGGTTTACCTAATGCAATAAAAGTTTTTGATGAAGTTTTAAAACCACAAGGTATAAGGCCAATTGCAGTAAGGCTTGATAGTGGAGATTTAGCGTATCTTTCTAAAGAAGTTAGAAAAATTTTAGATAGTGCTGGATACGAAGACTGTAAAATATGTGCAACTAATTCATTAGATGAAAGATTAATTTCTTCCCTATTTGAACAAGATGCAAAAATAGACATATTTGGAGTTGGAGAAAACTTAATTACAGCAAAAAGTAACCCTGTATTTGGTGCTGTATATAAACTAGCTGCAATAGAAAAAGATGGAAATATAATTCCTAAAATAAAAATCAGTGAGAATGTTGCAAAAATAACAAATCCAAGTTTTAAGAAAATATATAGATTCTATTCTAAAAAAACAAATATGGCAATAGCTGATTTAATTACTTTACATGATGAAGAAGTATTAGAAGGTGAATACACAATATTTGATCAAGAAAGTACTTGGAAAAAGAAAACACTTACAGATTATTATGTAAAACCTCTATTAGTAAAAATATTTGAAAATGGAAATTTGGTTTATAATAGTCCTTCTGTTACTGAAATTGCTGAATATTCAAAAAAAGATTTAGATTCATTCTGGGATGAAATAAAAAGACTTGATAATCCACATAAATATTTTGTAGACTTATCTAAAAACTTATGGGATTTAAAACATAATCTTTTAAATAAATAATTAAATGAGGGCATCATTAAGATGTCCTCCATTTTTTATTCTAAATATTTTTTTCTATAAAAGCTATATGTTGGAACTGGTTTTCTTTTATGTTTAGAATTAGTATTTAACCTTTCTATTATTTTCATCGCATTTATATCTGTTTTTCCATTTTCTATATATTCTGAAATTTGTTCATATGTTACTCCCATTTTTTCTTCATCTGTTTTTGAACTAATTCCATCATTAGGAGCTTTTTTTATTATTTTATCAGGTACTCCTAGATATTCTCCAATTGCTAAGACTTCTTCTACTGTAAAATTTGCAATAGGATTAAAATCCGAAGCTGAGTCTCCCCATTTAGTAGTATAACCAACTAATGACTCACATAAGTTACCTGTTCCTATTACAAGATATCCCATTGTTTGAGCAATTCCATATAAAGTTGTCATTCTAAGTCTTGGCTTAATATTTACTTTAGCTTCATTTATTAGTTCTTTATCTAATTCATTTAAAGAATTATTAATTTCTAGTTCTAATTCATTATATGTATTTGTTAAATCAACTGTTATAATAGGAACATCAAATTTATTTGAAACAAGTTTGGCATCTTCTAAATCATTTACATTAGAATTGCATGGCATAGCAATAGTTAAAACATTTTCCTTACCAAGAGCTTTTACTACCATTGCTATAACTGTTGCTGAATCCTTACCACCACTGTTACCAACAACAACTCCATTTGCTCCTACATTTTGAACATATTCTTTTATCCATTCAATAGCATTTTCTGCTTCTTTAATTAAATCGACCTTATTTAACATTCATTTACCTCTTAATTAATATACAAATTATTATCTTTTATGTAATAATATACTTCATCTGGTGTATAATATCTTATGCTTTTACCATTAATAAGTTTTTCTCTTACAAAAGTAGAACTAATGTTGCTTCTTATGTTATTCTTAACTGTAATAATAGACTTTTTATATTTTGATAAAAGATTACTATTACTAATAATTTCATCTATATTATCATTATCCCTTTCAACAACAAGAAAATTATATTTTTCTAATAACAAATCAGGTGTATTCCAATTCGGCAAATCTTTTAAATTGTCTGTTCCAATAATAAAGCATAATTCATAATTTGAATAGTCTTTTTTTAATAATTCCAATGTTTCAATTGTATGTAATTGTACGTCACCTTTAAGTTCAACATCAGAAACAGAAAATTTACTATTTTTATCACAGACTAATTTTAGCATATTATATCTATGTTCATTTCCGATTAAATTTGATTTTTTATATATCTTACTTACTGGAACAAATATTATTTTTTCTATGTTTTCATATTCTTCAATTATTTGTTCTGCAATAGAAAAATGAGAATTTAAAGGTGGATTAAATGAACCACCGAATATTGCAATTGTTCTCTTTTCCAGCATTTATACCTCCTTAAATTTAATCTTTATGCTTCTTTTTTCTTAAAAACTAAAGATTTTATCTTATTAAAAAATTTAAAAATATAATCATCTTTAAGGATAATTAAAATTCCAAAATATGTTATCATTCCTACTATTACTTGAATTAATATTGATGAAATATTATAAAAATATTCTTTATTAATATTATGATTAATAGCAAATTTAAAAATTGCAGACATAGCTGGCGTTATGATTAGTATAGCCCTAGTTATACTACAAATAATATACATAACAATACCTGAAAACAAATACTTCCAACCTAAATTAATTATAGTTTTTACATTTATTTCATTTCTTATATACCTATATTGAATAGCAACTATTACTAATTCAGAAATAACTGTAGCAATAGATGCACCTATTGATTGAAATAGATGAATTAAAATATAATTTAATATAAAATTAACAATTACTCCTATAGTAACAGATACAGTATATTCTCTTTGTTTTTTTGTTGGAAGTAAATATTGAGTTCCAAGTACATTCCCTACTCCCATTAATATTATAATAGGACTAATAATATTGATTAAAATAATAACTTTATCATAGCCTTTACCAAAGAATACAGGTACAAATGAACTAGAAATGCTAATGATTCCAAACATTATAGGAAAAGCTAAGAAAAATACAAAGCGAAAAGACATCTTCAAGTAATTTATAATTTTAACTTTATCACCACTTGCATATGTACTTGCCATTCTTGGAACCATAACTACACCAAGAGATGTTACTATTGTAAGCAATAATCTTATAACTTTTTGAGCTTGTTCATAATAGCCAGTCTCTATTTTATTTTCTACAATTTTTCCAATCATTGTAGTATCTAATATTTTATAAATTTGATTTGCTATTTGAGGAATAAATAATAATAATATTTCAGGTAAATGTTTAAATACATTTATATTTTTAACTTTAATTCCTCTAAAATATTTTGGCAGATAAAACCATAAACTAATATTACCAACTAAATCTGCAATAGAATAAATTAATGTAAATTTAGCTAAATCTTCTCGTGCTTTAACTAATAAAAAAACTAATGAAACACTACAAATTCTAACTAGTACATTTCTTGTAACAGTTCTTTTAAATTCTTCTATACCTTGAAAAAACCAACTAACATCAAATGCTGCAGCTAATAGTTCTAAAATAAGAATTCTATAATAAATTTGATATTTTGCACCATTTACAAAAATAAATATATAAAATAACAATGAAATAAATACAGATATAAACCTAAATATTATTATTTCAATAAAAACTTTTTTCCTTGCAGTAACATTTTCACCTGCATAAGCTATTTCTCTTTGACCATATAAAGCAACACCTAATGAACCAAATAAAATAAAATACGTAACAATTGAATATGTATACCCATATATGCCTATTCCCTCTGCTCCTAGTACTCTAGACAAATATGGTGTAGTAATTAATGGTAATATAAGAATTAAAACTTGATATACCATATTATATATATAATTCTTAGTAATACTCTTTTTTGACATATTATTTTTCTTCCTTTTGATATATTAAAACTTGTTATTAAAACTATAATAATAATTTTTTACATCTGATAAAATTGATTCTAAATATATTTTATCTCCATTATCATTAACAATAATAATATTAGGATAATTCATCATCATTCTATCATTCGAATAAATTTTATTAATATTTAAATTTGATACTTTACTTTTATCAATTCCATTAATATTAATATTATAGTTTTGAGATACCCTTAGTAAAAAATTATCAATTGCATAAATACTAATACCAGCATCAAATATCATAAATGCAATTATTGAGAATGTAGTTAATTTTGCAATATTAATAGAGTCTTTTGATAATATATTACTTATAATATTATCAAAAAATGGATTTACTTTTTCAATTAGAATTATTGATAAAAAACCCCATATAACAGCATAATAAAGGCAGGTTCTCCCATTAATGTTCAAAAATGCATCTGAATAGTCCCACCATTTTATATGACATATAGCTTCTCCGATATAACTTGTTATATATTCAACCATACAACCTAAAATCATACCATATATGAATAATTTTACTTTTTGACCTTTAATTTTATTTAAAGATAAAATTAGTATTATTGCAGCGAGTCCATATACAATGCAAAATGGACCATATAAAAAACTTTTTCTACTTTCAATTAATCCTTTAGTAAATATAGCATATACAGTTTCCATAAAAAAACCAATAATGCTATAAATTATAAAATTAATTAATATTTTACAACAATTTTTCCTTATCATAAAATATATTATTAACTTATTTCAATAATAATATACTAATTATTTTTCTTTCTTTTTTCTTTCTTTTTTCTTAAGTTTTTTTGGCTGTTCATTTGATAATTTCTTTTTCCAAAATTTTCTTTCTTCAATTTCTTCTCTTTTAGCTTTTTTATGTTTAATTATTAATATCATTATAGTTAATAATATTATTAACAGTATAATATATATTATCCAATATGCTATTTTTATATTTCTTTCTATAATATCATAATCTTCATTTGTATAAAATGTATAATTAATATTACATTCTCTTATATTTGAATGAAGTTCATTAGTTACAAATTCATAATCAGATAATTTTATATAAGTTTTAACATTAAACTCATCAATCATAAACATTGAATCTCGAGGATCATAATTATTTAAATAATCTTTCATTATAAGCTTAAATTCATTATTATAATTTGGATATATTCTTATTTGAACAAACTTTTTCCCTTCAATTTCTAAATAGTCTACTATTTCTGCTGTTCCAAAGCAAAATGAATAATGTCTTAATTCCATTTCATTATCTTCAACATTAAATCCAACTTCTTTAAAATAGTTTAAATAACCAATATAATCTTCTTTATTAAGAAGTTCTTGTAAATCTTGCGCTTCTTCATCTTCAAGTTCATAAGGATTATTTAAATTATTACTAATAAATTTTTCCATATTATATCTTAACAAGTCTGTAGAAAGCAATAAATAAACTTTGCATCCTTTAGTAAGATTAATAATACGAAGATTGATATCAGTTTCTGGAACAGTAATTGCCTCTATTGCATATGAAACAGTTACAAAATTTAATAATATAAAAAACAATAAAATAATAGAAAATAATTTTTTTAACATTTTAAATCCTTTAAAATAAATTTATACATATTATTATTTTAAATTAACTTACAGATTACTTCAATAACATTATTTTTTCTTTTATGTAACAATTTGTTACATATAGCTTCCAACTGCATATTTTCCATAAAATGGAAAGCCTGGAATTCTCATTTACGTCAAGTCTATCGTTTTTCAAACGATGACTTTACCAGAGTATAAAAAAAGTTAGATAGTACAAAAAATGTACTATACTAACATTTTTATTTTAAATATTTTTCAACTTCATTAATTATTGCTTTTTTAGCTTCTTCAAATGACATAAGTAAATTAGTTCCAGCAGCTTTAATATGTCCACCTCCACCGAAAATTAAAACATACATCCGCTACATTAACATATTCGTTTGAGCGAAGTGAAGCCTTATATCCTTTTTCTTTTTCATATAAAAATATAGAGACCTCAACACCTTCAATGCTTTTACCAATTTCAACAATACCATCACGCTCACCTGCTTTTACATTAAGAGCTTTATCATCTTCATTGTTAATATATGTAAATGCAATTTTACCATCAGCAAAAAATTCTAATCTATTCATAGCTAACTTCTGAACTTCAAATTTTGATTTTGTCATTGTTAGCATAGATTGTTTATATATTTTAGGTAAATTAATTCCATGTTCTAAAGCCCAAGATGCAAATTCAAAGCATTCAGTAGAAACATTAGTGTTCCTAAAACCATTGGTATCTGTAATAATACCAGTAAGTAAACATACTCCTATATCTTTAGTGATTTCAATGCCCATATATTCAAAACTAGATACTAATATTTGACAAGTAGCAGGAGAAATATGATCGACAATATTTAAATCAGCAAACATGTCATTTTTTGTATGGTGATCAATTTCAACTTTAACTGTTGCCATTTCAAAATATTTTCTAAGCTCCATATTTACCCTTTTTATAGTAGGACAATCTAATACAAATGCTAAATCAAAATTTTTAATATCAGAATCTTCAACAATAAATTCTCTTCCAGGTAAATAATTAAAATTTTCTGGGAAATCGTCTCTCATAAGAAAATACGCATTTTTTCCAAGATTTCTTAATGCTAAACACAATGCTAAACTACTTCCTATAGCGTCACCATCTGGTGCTTCATGTGCCATAATTGCAATATTTTCTGCATTTTTTATTTCTACTAATATATCATCTAAAGTCATTTTATTGCTCCTTCCTAAAAAAGCAAAACTCTATTTATTGATACAATTTTAATCATTGCTTTTTATATCTTTAGTTATATTTTTTAGTATTTCATCTATTCTAGTACCATATTCAATTGATTCATCAAATTCGAATATAAGTTCTGGTGTATACCTTAAGTTTATTTTTTTAGCTATAGCACTTCTAATAAACCCACTAGACTTTTTTAAAATTGCTAAGTTTTCTTTTTTACTCTTTTCATTTATCATAGTAACATATACTTTAGCAAATCTTAAATCTGGTGTCGTTTTTACCTTACTTACGCTTATTAATCCTGTTAGATGAGGATTTTTTAATTCTAAAGATATAATAGTACTTATTTCTTTTTTTAATTCCTCATCTATTTTATTCATCCTATTGTTTTGTGGCATAAATTACCTCCTATAAAGATAAATCTATCTTATATCTATTGTTTTACTTGTTCCATAATATAAACTTCAAGTTGGTCAGCTTCTTTAATATCATTAAATCCATCTATTTGAAGTCCACATTCATAGCCTTTATCAACTTCTTTGACATCATCTTTAAATCTTTTTAAAGAAATTAGTTTTCCATCATGAATTACAATGTTATCCCTAATTACTCTAATTCCAGCATTTCTAGCAATCTTTCCTGTTAATACATAACTACCTGCAATTGTTCCAACATTAGAGACTTTAAATATTTGTCTAACTTCTGCAGTTCCAATTACAGTTTCTTTATATACAGGGTCTAACATTCCTTTCATTGCTGACTCAACATCATTTATAGCATCATATATTACAGAATATTGTTTAATTTCAACCCCTTCTTTATCAGCAATACTTTTAGCTATAACTTCTGGTCTAACATTAAATGCAATAATGATTGCTCCAGAAACCTTAGCAAGAGTTACATCAGATTCTGTTACTCCACCAACATTTGAGTGAATAACCTTTACTCTAACTTCATCATTAGAAAGTTTTTCAAG
>AUXO015961891.1_pt1 | contig 20967 bp, 24 predicted proteins | sample 768731 | NCBI WGS metagenome assembly AUXO01 (sample SAMN02715735, study PRJNA202380) | gut metagenome | biome: sheep rumen | host: Ovis aries | place: New Zealand: Palmerston North
GCTTCATTTGTTCCTCTTGTCAACTCGTGAACATTTCTTACTCTAATATACTTAAACATGTCGTTCATAAAAATCTCAAATTACTTTATTTTCTTATAAATATTGTATAAGCAGTATGTAATTTAGTTTTCAATATGCCTGAAATAATTAATGAAAAATATACATTTGAAGAGAATATGATTAACTGTAAGTTGTTTCTCATAAAAGAGGAACAGCTTTTAAAATCAGCATTAGCTCTTGCAAATGGAGTAAAATTAAAATATTCAGTAATTGATGAAAATAATACTTCAATAAATGAAAATCCTGATTCTAATTTTGCATATTGTAAAATAGTAAATAAAATTCAAGATTTAGAAAAGATTTTAAAATTTATTGAAAAACCAATTAAAGTTTTTAACGAAATCATTCAATATTGTGTCAAATATATACAATTTTCTGTTGCTCAAATAATTGCAAAATATACACAAATGCTAGCATTATTTGTAAAAAGAATAACAGTATACATTAAAAGAAAAGTGGCAGAATTTTTAAAGAAAATGTTAGAAGCCTGCACAAGAGGACTTGGTTCTGCTACTATGGCAATATTCATCCAACCAATAATATTATTATTCCAAGGAATTTCTATATTAGCCAACGGAATTCTAATAGGTACTACTGCTGTATTATCTGCACTTCCAAGTTTAATTGCTGTTGATGCAGAAGGAATGTGTTTCTTTATGACTCCCAAGAGTCTGCAAACAACAAAAATGAATGTTATTAATACAAATCAAAGCATTGTATATAGACTTCCTGAAGCTCTTATGCAACAACTTCAAAATTTATTAAAGCAATTCGATAAACTAAATATTCCAATTAAGATATCTGCAGTAGCAGCAGGTGCTGCGCTTGGTGCACTTTCTGTACGAGATGGAAAGGACTTGAATGTTGGATGTAATGCACTTAAATTACTTGACCCAATGACAATACTTAAAGCAATTGAAGCTCTTGTTAGTTTACTTCCTCTTGCACAACCTCTTCCAAAATATGAAAAACTTTCATTTACAAATATAGGATTCCTTGTTTGGTTAATAACAGGATTCGAACCAGCAGGATTTCAATCATTTGGATTCCCAGTATAATAAAAAAGACCTACTCTTCAGTAGGTCTTTTATTTTTATAAATTTTTGTAAAATGCTTGGGTGCAATTGTAAATCCTTCTGCTATAAGTTCATCATTTTCTTCCTTTTGTGAAATATCAACTTCTTTTGACAAATCTTGCCAAACCTCAGTATCATCTTCTTTATTTTTATTAAAAAGATTTATTATGAACTCTTTGATTTTGTAAAAGATATTGGTCTGCATTCTATTATCTTAGTCTTTTTAAATGTCGGGAAGAATATTATTTCATCAAATAATGAATAATAATCTTTTAGCTTTGGTGTGTCATAATCATCAAGAAGAGTTAAATCTTCAATTTGTGATTTTGCTATATCTTGGAGAGAATGTTTAATTCCTACTATAATATCAAAATTTAAATTACTATTGATATAAATTATTCCAGTATATCTTTTTGACTTTGCACCAGTTATAATAAGTCTCTCAATTTCTGAATTGATAATGAATCTGTGTGACGGAATATTTACATTAAGACCAGATTCTGCTATAAGAGAATCTATATCTATAATGTAAAAAGTATTTAAGTTTGTGAAAACATTTTTTAATTTCCTGTAAGATTCAACAGTCACATAGAATTTCATTAATAAATGCAGATAATTTTAGAATCAGAGTATTTATTGCTCAAATTTTACTCTTCCTCTTGAGCATAAGCTGTTTTTAGAGCATTACTTATACTCTTAACTATTTCCTTAATATCAATATTTTCTACAAGGCAATCTACAAAATTGTTTCCTCCGTTTTCAAACTCAGACTCTGCAATATTATAAATTGATTTACTAGGAAGATTAATGTTAATAGTAAGATTTATTTCTGTAGGATGTTTCTTACAAGTTTTTGCAAGAATTCTAACAGGGTCTGTTTCTGAAACAGTTGCTATTTTAGGAGTCTCTGCAGGTACTTGCTGTTCTACTTCTTCTCTCTGAACAGTTCTTCTTGGAGCAGGTGCTACTTCAGCAGGAGCTTCATCTTGCATGTAATCATCGATATTTGGAAGTTCTGGGAAAGGTCCCTTGAATCTAGGAGCTCTAAACTTCTTAGTTCCTAATTTACTCTTTTCAATATTTAAATTGCTTCCAGTTCCAGAAGCTCCTGTAATATCTTCAAGTGCTGGTGCTTCTACATAAATTTCACCAGCAGACTCGTCCATTACTTGTACACGCTTTGTTGATATTGTTTCAGATGTCCAAGGATCATTTGGTGACATAATTTCAACCATAAATTTATCCTTAATTGCACCAACATCATTAGTCATCTTAGCAATATATCTAAGATTACAAGATTCACCAGAAGCAAATTGATAGAAAAACTCATCTTCTTCTTGTGTTATATTTACTAATGTTTCTACGGTTCCTGCTAATTCACCGTCTAACCATTGAAAATATCTTTGTCTTTTCATTTTAAATTAATTTTGTTAATTTTCACTTCAGTTATTGTCACCTTTGTATTATCTTGGGAGGATGAATCTTTCGTACTGTTGCTTGTATTCATCTTTCCAGGCGACGTCTTTGTATCTGTCGTCTTCGAACCATGAGAGGTAGTCTTCCCTAAAATTTTCCAAAGCCTCTGTAAAATGTGCTTCATAATTCGAATGAGATATTACATTTAATCTTCTTTCATATATACTAAATGTATGACTTGTTCCTTTGATTCTCCATACAACAGAAAGCATTGGGTCATGTTCATTATGTTGAGCAATTCCATATTCTATTGTTATTGGATTAACCCAACCTTTAGGATTTATTTTTATTTCTTTTATTTCTCCAATGCATTTACTAAAATCGTATATATGTGGCATAATATTTAATCATTTGTAGGATCTTCAGAATTTGGAAGACCTTCTTCTTTCATGAGTTTTCTTCTCATTTTTTCTTCTTTTTCTTCTCTCTGGTCTAAAATAGTTTCAACTGCTTGCTGAATGCTTTCTGTATTATTTTTACTTCCAATAACACCAGAAATCTTTCTAGTACCAAGAAGAGCAGAACCAATACCTAACATTATAATTACTTTATCAAGAAGAGCAAGAACATGGTCTGCTTCTTTAACATTGACAAAATAGAAAATAAAAATTGCTACTGCCATTAAAATGCAAACAAGAGAAAGAATAACTCCTACAAAACCAGTTGCTGAAGTAGATCCATCTCTTCCTGAAGTAATCATTTCCATAAATGAAAATTTATACTTACCGTTACAGTCTTTACACATTTATTCTATAGTGTTTATTTTATATTATATACAAAAACAGGAGCAAGTATTTTGCTCCTGATATTTCAATTATTTCTCATTTGCACCTAGAATATCATCAAGATTTTCAGCCTTCACAGATTCAATTACCCATTCATCCATGCAAGATTCAAAAAGTTTTTCTACTCTATCTGCCGCCGCCTGAGGTGTAGCACAATTTGTAACTAGATATATTTCTTTGTGCTTTTTAATTTTAGGTTCACCTGCCTTATTAGTAAGACCAGTATCTTCTTCTACTTTTACTGTAACTTTGTAATACTCAATAACTTTATTCATAATTACTTAATTAAAATTGAACTTTCTTCTTTTTCTTCTTTATCTTCACCTAGTATAATCTTAGCAGCAGACTTACTTGTAAATTCATCAGGAATTTTTCCACATTTATCACAAACATAAACAGGAATTGGAACAAGCTCTTCTCTACCAGTACCAGACATAAGTGAAGACAACTTCTTCAATACTACAGCCTCATGAAATATTTTACTTCCACAAGAACAAACTACATTCGGTGATTTATATACAGCAGATACTTGTTGTTGCAAAGCAGCTGACTGCAAGCCTGCAGTATCAAGATTTGATTCTAAATTTACTCCCATATTATTTTATATTAATGTTGTTTATATATTCTTCAATGTATTTAAAATGTCGTTCATAAACATGAATACTTCCACAAGAAAAGATAATTTCAGGTTTATCTTCTACTTCAATTCCATTTGCTTTCAAATCTTTAATAAGTTTATTTGCAACATACTGATGCCAAGCGTTATCATTTCTAAATCCAAATATTGCATCACAACTTCTTTGGTAAACAATATAAACTAATTTACCATTTCTAATAAATTGATGTGTATAACAAGTACACATAAAATCAGACATTCCATTATCATTATATTCATACTGCATACTTGGACGAGTATAAATCATAACAGCTCTACGTGTATCTTGGTCATTTAAAAGCTGTCTTAGACAGTTTCTGTATTGAGATGAATTTTCTTCACTAAAAATACACCATCCATAGTTTGAGTGAATAAATCCATCTTTATCTGCTACCTGTTTCCATATTGCAGGAACTTTCCCAGGAATATCATAAACATTTAAAGATTGTGAAAGATACCATTGAAGTTCATTTTGCACATATTCTTTATTTAACTTACAAAAAATAGTGTCATCATCAGCTAAAAAATTCTCTCCAACAATTTCTACAGTTTTTACTCCTGACTTATCTACAGTGAATTCACCATTAACATATTTTCTGGTAAATTCTTTACGCATATCTTCTATATTCTTCATATTATAATTCTACATTCAATTCTTTTATCTTAGAGAGGATTTCTTCTGTAAGTTCAGATACATTACGATAATTATTATTATCACCTTCTACATTAATTTTGATATAATTCTTGGGCTTTACTTTTTCAAAGCATTCATTAAATAATGCAATTTCCCTTTTTACTGTTTCAAGTCTCTTTTCAGAATCATAATTTGATGTAAATGACTTATCGTCATCATGTGAAACTACAAACTCTGGACTTGCTTCAAGATGAACTACAACTACATTATAAAAACTATATCTTATATCTTTGAACATTGATAATATCTCTGATGAAGAATAACCTCTATATATTTGTCCATAAACATACTCTCCGTAATGAGACCTATCCATAAAAACAATATTCTTTTTTGTTTTTGAATGAGTATGTTCTACATTTGCAAGATAATTACATTTGGCAAACATTTGTTGAAATGTTACTTTTTGTATTTCTTTTGGATCTTCTCCTTCTTTGCAAACTGGACCAGTAGCATGCATAAATAAAATATCTCTTGTATCTCTATACTGATTAGCAATATTACTAATCAATGTAGATTTACCGAGATTATCTACTCCTTCAAATATAATTACATTCATATGATATAACAAATTTTAAATTATATCAAATATGCTTTTATTATATTCAAAAAAGGAGGTAATTTCTTACCTCCTTTAATAAAATTATTCTTCTTCAGAATCTGTGTCAAGGACAACCTTTGTCTTATTATCAGTAAGAACAATTCTATATTGTCCATCCTTTTCAAGAATGTTAGCAATGAACATATGCATTTCATCACCGATGCGGAATTCTCTGTCATCGAATCTCTTTTCAAAGTCTGATGACATAACAGACCTATGTGCAAGACCTGAGAATACCCATTCTCCATTCTTATCCTTGAACTGGCAGAATAAACCATTCTTAGAAGCGCCAGTAACCTTAGTAGAAACTTCCTGACCAATTTCAAGCTCAGCCTCAATCTTCTTAGGAAGAATCATTTCAAGATACTTCTTGTAAGATACTACAAAGCAATTAGACTTATCAATGTAGTTAACTACAATTACAGGTACAGTCTTTCCAAGCATTGACTCAAAATCAGTCAATATACCTGCAGCAGCAAGTGAACCAGGAAGGAAACATTGAACTCCAAGAATATCTACAAGGAAACCTCCACCATTGATGCTTTCAATCTTAGCATTGTAAGCACAAGTAATTGTTTCAGGATGCTTAACTTGCTCCATAAATTCATACTCAATCTTAGAAAGGTGACCCTCCCAAAGTGAAACACGTCCATTATCAACAACTTTACCAGCAAGGCCATTTGCAATAACAGATTCTTTGAATCCTTTGGCTTCCTTAAGAGCGCGTACAAATGATTTAGGAGAACTACAGCCAAGAGTATTAAGATATTCTTTCTCTTTATTAAGGTCAATGACTGCTGACATACCAAATCCAGTATCAACTGAAACCTCGTGGTCAGAGATAGCACGAATATCATTAAGTGCATATACAGTTCCCTTAAGACTATCTTTAGGAGATACTACACTTCTGCCATTAAACCAATTCTCATACATGTCATAAAGTTCCTGTGCATAAGGTTCATGACAGTAAACTTTATCTGTACCGTTAGTCTTAACAGACTTATTTACTTTCAATGATGTACCACCCTGGTAACCATCATCATACAAAGTCCAATCAAAATTATCATCTGACTTCTGAAGAACTCGTCCTGTTAAAACAGTTTTAGTTTTTCCCATACTAATTAACCCTCATTAATTCTAGAAATAACAACCTTCGTAGATGTAGACAATGAATCAAAAAGAATTCTGTCAATATCATATTCTCCACTTGGAGTCTTTGTACGACCAAGAATAATCTTAAATGTTTCATCTGATTTGTCCATCATCTGAATAAACTTCTCACGGAAAATAGAAACCTGAATAGGATAATCTACTGCAGCATCAAGATGTCCAATCTTGTAAACAAAATTAGGAGCTTTCTTCTTATCAGCAGAATCTTTCACATAAACATCCTGTCCATCAACATAGAATACAAGAGTATCCTTACGTGGATCTACTTTGATAATATCAGAAGTTTTAATAATTGAAGAAATTACAGCAGGAGCAACTTCAAAAGAAACAGGGTCCTGCACATTGAAGACAGTATTATTAAATGTAGAATCAGGAAGATACCTCAATTCAGTGATTCTAAATCCATCCATCTTCATCTTAAGAATAGTAGAACTGAAAGAAATTGATGTCGCAACATAATCAGTAGCATTGTCTGAGTTCTTAAGAACATCATAATCAACATCAATATCAAAATTAGAATTACCCTTATCATCAACATCAGCGCCAAAACGCTCGACAATCTTGATAAGTTTAGGAAGCTGAATAAGGATACCGGCCTTAATTCTATTCTGACCGAGCTCCTTTTCTCCGTCGTGTTCAACGACTGTCATATTGCAGTCAGCGAACGGAATAGCTGAAAAACGAATTGATGCTCTATCTTCAGAGAAGGTCTTAGCAACAAACGCTTTCAGATTTGTGTCAATTTCTATTAGCAAACTTGGACGAATTTTTGCAAAATTCTTCAAGTAAGTAACGAACGGATCGACACTACCGTTTAAAGTTAATTTTAAATGCATTCAGCGAATTGTTTTAAAAGTTAGACATTAATACTTGAAGTAAGAAATACTTCTAAAATAATATACAAAAAACCCAAGAAAGATTTTCTTGGGCTAAATAGGAATTATTTATATTATTATTTTGATTTCTTTAACTCTTCAACTTCATGTTCAAGTTCTTGAATTCTCTTATAAAGTTTATCAATAGCAGCAAGAGCTACAACACTCAACTTAGAATAAGATACTGCTTTAATTCCGTCTGTTTCTGAAACAATTTCTGGGAAAAGAGGTTCAACTGTTTGTGCACTAACACCAATATCAAGAACTTTATTTTCATCATTCTTCCAATAGAATAAACCCTTTTTAATAGTAGCAAGGTTGTCAAGATTTATATCAATATCTTCTGTGAAAGTTTTTAGAGTTTCATCTGAAGTTTGATAAAGATTTCCATCTTTAAAATACGGACTATTATTAGATCCCTTATACACATTTGTTAATGTTGCATCTACGTCTGCATCAGAACTAGCACCTATTATATAATATTTTGAACCTGAGTTTGCATTTTTTAATTTAGATCCACCGCCGCCAAGGCCTTCAGATCCAACTGCGGTGTATTGAACAGTCGGAACATTATTTGACCAGTTTATAATAGGAACAAATCCATTCACACTAGTTGCTGTTGGTCTAGCAGCAACAGAAAGAGTAGCAACATTTCCTTCTCCAATTAAACTAGCATAAACAAGACCAGTATTAGCGATACCTTTTATTTTTTCTGCAGTACTAGCATCAGTTGCCTTTGCAACATCATTTATTGTTATTGTAGTTGCTTGAGCATTTGTATTACCCGTTTTAATAGATATTTGATTAGAATGTCCAGATACTGCTTCTACTGCATGAATATATGTTGTTATGTCTACTTCATTTTTATCAGTATATGCCCTTTTAATGGAATCTATGTTTTTTGCTGCACTTCCATCATAGTTCTCAGAGCCAGCACCTGTACTAAAAGTAATTTTATTTTTAACATGGTCTGCTACTTCTGCTGTTCCAACTGAAGTTCCCGATGCACTTGATGTAGTAAAAGAACCATCTCCATTAACTTTAACAAAATAAGACTCAGTTAATCCTGATATATTATTATCGAAATTTGCTAGACCTGTTATACATTTAGAATTAACAATTGATGTTATATCTTTAGAACCAGCTTTGCTAAAAACATAATAATGGGAAGCTTCAGCATCAGGATATGCATCTTTATATAATGATTTCAGAAGTGCATTTCTACCCGAAGTGTCATTATTTTCATCATAAAATAATGATTCCAAAACAACATTTGGGTACATAGCTTCTTGCTTATAATCAACTAATTGCTGTGTATTTGCCATTTTAAATAATTCTCTATTTGTTTATTTATTTGTTAAATCAATTACTCTGATTTTCCTCTCAATGTTATGTTAATTGGTCCATTTATCCAATCAATATTGTCTTCATACTCAATTCCAGAAGGTGAAGTAAATGGTCCTCTAAATAATGGAATCAAATCATTCATTTGTATTGAATTTCCAAATTTATCTTCAAGAGTTCTAGTAAGAACAATATCTCCATATTCATCTATTCCATAATTTCCAGTTCCATAATATTTCTCATTGTTCTTATCAGCATCAAAAAATACAGAAACTGAATCTACTCCATTAATATCTTCTATAATCTTAATTAAGTCTGAAACAGGAATTCTATCTCTTCTTGTATTAGTTATCAAATAATTAGATACAGCAGAAATAATTGATGATTTTACAGAATTGAAATTGTAATTATTCCACATTTGTATGAATATATTAATTGAGAATTTAACAAAAACTGGGTCTAAAATCTTATTATCTACAGTAATAATTTTCTGTCCTGAATTATCAATTAAATTAAGAATACCAAGTTTTTCATCATCTGAAAGTGAAAATCTATCTACTGAACATGTAAAATAATTTTCATTTGTTGAAAGTCTTTTATTTATGTCAGGAATTAGATAAAGATAAACTGTATTATCATCAAGAGATTCTTCTTCCTTTCTTTTCTTTAAGAATGCTAACTCTTTATTTAAATCAATCATTTGCTGATTTATTTCCTTTGCTTCATTACTAGATTCTCCTGTATACTCTACTTGAGCTTCATACTTTTCTTTTAATCTAAGCAATTCAGCATTTACATCTGCAATGTCTTTATCTATTTTAATGTCATCATATGTATTAAATCCACTGAATGCATCAATAATAGAAAACATATTCATCTTTTTTAAGAAATACTTATAATTCTCAGCATTAGCAAGTACAAAACTTCTAGATACATGTGGTGCAAGACTTCTAGTTACTGCAATATTTTCAGGGTCTGTTCCAAAAAGAATTTCAGATGCACTTGTAATATTATAAATAGAATTTAAATCTACATAGTCGCCATTAATATCATATCCCTGGTCTTCAAATTGCCAATAATTATTACTATCATTTTCTGTAATATTTCCTGAAGCTCCAACACAAGTTAAATATTCACAAACAATTGATGCTCCTTGTGCAGGAACCTTTCCTGAATTACCAGTTCCAAAAAATACATCAATACCACCATTTAAGCTTCTTCTAATGATACATGCTTTATCTTCATATGTCATATCAAGAAGAGAATCAACAGCTCTCCATCTTTCTCCATTTACATAAATGTTGATAAAGAAATTATCTATTATCTCTCCAGATTTATTAGCAAAATTAAATGATTGCATTCCATATCCAGTTCCTGTTGCTTGTTGATATTTTAAAGTTCCTTGAATGACTGGAATTTCAATTTTACTATCATGAGCACCTACTGTAACTTGAAGCTTATTTCCTTGAAACACGGTAAGATAAGTTAATCCAGTTGCAGCATTTTTTATTTTAGTGTAATTCTTTATAGTAATTGTTTCTCCAGCATGTTCACCCTCTTGATTGTAAGTCATATATACAGAACCTCTTGCTGCTATTCCACTTGAAGGCTGATGACCAGTTAAAGTAGCAAGACCTATAACAGACCTTGCATGAAATGCAGTATTAATATTTAATTCTGTTATTGAATTTTCTATATAAAACAATATCATTCTTCCCAGATGAAGAGTAACATTTATTATTTGAGCAAATGGAGATGCCATTGTAAATTCTCTACCAGCAGTGTGATAGACATTTTTCAAATAATTAAATGCATCTTCTTTTAATTCTGCAAAAGATAGACGATTAGCTTTAAATATTTTTTGATTTTCTTGTGCCATCAAAAATATATTTCATTTGAATATTTATCTATACAAGTATTGATATATGAAATTGATAAACCAATAAATAAAATAAAATAGGCTACTATGAAAAAACTTCTCGCAAGTCTTATTATAATTTTTAGTTTAATTGTTTCTTGTGGTCCAGGAAGACATGTACAGACAAATCAAGAAAATACATATGGATATTCACAAATGTATTACACAATGAATAAAACAATTACAATGACTCAAGTAGATTCAATGATTGTTGCTGACACTCTTGCACCTCTTGATAAATGGTACAATAACATAAATGGAGATAAAACAACAAGATTAATTCAATATTTTTATATTAAGTCTCTTGATGAGAATAATGAATTAATTTATGTATTAACTCAGACACAGATTGATACTATATTTAGATGCACAAAGAGAGTAACAGAAGAAATAAAATAAGTTAATACTATATGGAAGATAATAAACAAATGATTTTTGGGTATGTTCCTTCAGTTATAGATGGAACCGAATCTGTAGTACAAGAAGAATCTTCTCTTCCGATTCCAAATGCATATTCATATTTACAATATATGTCTCCAATTATGGACCAAGGTTCTGAATCGACATGTGTTCCTCATTCTATTTCTGCTGCATATGATTATTATAATGCTATGATGTATCCAGAAACTACAAATGAAGGAAAATTTACATCAACAGGAATATCAATTCATCAAATTTATGCAGCTAAAACTAATTTTGGTGAAGGAATGTCTTATAAAGAAGCTCTTGAATTTTGTAAAAGACAAGGTGTTGTTACAGAGAAAGAATACTTTAAAAAGAATTTATCTAACCCTAGAAAAATATATGATTATGCAAGGGTTCTTTCATTTTTATCACTTAAGCAAAGTCTTGTAATTAATGGACCGGTAATGATTGCAACTTATGTAAGAGATTTAAATTCTCCTGCATTTTGGAAAGGTACACAGAATTTTGGAGGACATGCTACATGTTTAATAGGATATGATGATAACCGCGAAGCTTTTCTTTTAAGAAACTCTTGGGGAAAATCATTTGGAAATGGAGGATATGTTTGGTTTCCATATAAAGATTTTAACAATATTCTTGAAGCTTGGACAATAATAATTTAAATGATGGGAGATTAATTCTCCCATTTTTCATTTTATATAAATAGCGAATAAATATTTCAAAGAAATAGTAATGTAATGATACTGCGCAATAAAAAGAGTACTAGACATGCAGCTAATCACATAAAAGATTATTACACTGATTTAGGATATGATTACAGAGGTCATATTTTTGAAAAGAGTGTTTCTCCTGAAGTACTTAAAAACAAAAATAATAAAAGAATATTATCATATGTAGAGCGTATGATAGTATTTCTTATTGATGCAGTAAAACAGATTAAATTAACTTACATGATTTCTTTAGATAAAAATGACAGAAATGTTAACTAATGGCAGAATTTAATTACACAGATATTCACATATTTAATAAAGCTGGTGAAGAACTTCCTATTTCTATAAACTCTGCTATAGAAATAAAAATTTCAAACAAATACGGAGATCCTGCTATATTCTATCCTGTTATTGATAAAACAGGTAGTGTATTGTCATATTATAAAAAATCATCTGGAAGCAGATTTTCTAATGAAGACTCATCATTAAATTGCACAATAAATGGTGAAGCAGGAGTCGCTTCAGTAGAATTTAGCAGCCAAGAATATGTTAATTCTAATAATGAATCTGAATACATTATTAAAAAATTGACCTCTATTGAGCCTGAACTTCCTAATGTAGAATATCCATCTATTAAATTAAATTCTGTAATCAATATTAATACTGTTTCTACAGGTCTTATAGAAACAGAATCTTTATATGTTCTTGGTTGGAATGGAAGCCAGTATACTACATTAAATGATATATCAGAAGATTGGTCAAACAGATATGAAATTCTTTTCTATCTCGATAATAAAAATCAAAAAGATTTTAGATTCTTTACATTAGAAAATAATGAACTTGTTTGGTCAAACAAATCTATATTAAATTTTAAATCTGATGAAGAAGACTCATACAGAGTAAATATTGGATTCTGTTCAGAAGAAGAGGGAGTATTCGAGGAACCAATTAGAATATTTTTACTTGATAGAGGAATAGGAAAAACTCTTTCTCTAGAAGAGTGTGATATTGTTGAAATTGGAACTATTTTATTAAAAGCAGAAACAATTGGTGAAGATGAAAGATATAGAACACTTTTCGCTAATTTTGGTATTCCTGACCCTAAAACATACAACAAATTATTTGCAAATACTCCAACAGAAGAAGATAACATAGATAATATCCTATTAAATCAAAATTCTAAAGCATTATTTTTATCATATTCTGAAATATTCCCTTATGCAGGAACATATAAAGCTCTTGTAAATGCTGTTAATTTATTAGGATATAAAGATTTATACTTTAAAGAATGGTATAAGAGAATTGGTACAAATACAAATAATAATTATGTATCATATAATATGTCATATGCTTCTAATGCACGTGATAATATTATAAACAATACTTCAATTGAAGAAAGAATACATCTTAAGAAGCTTAATTGGCTTTCTATGATGTATAAATTAAATGAAGAATTGTTTGACACCCCAGAAGATAGATTTGGTTTTCCTATAGTTTCAAACAAGTATTCATTTAACAATGCAGAACTAGTAGCAAAGCTTATAGCTCTTAGAGAATGGCTTCAAAAATATATAGTTGGATTAAACTGTAGAATTATTGAAGTTAGTGGAGAAGGTGTATACTTTGAAAGATATAGAAACAATACTTATGGAACATTCCAATCAAGTTTTGAATGGAATAATGAAAAATTCATATCACCTGAAATAATAAATGATACTGATACTGTTCTTGATGATTATACTGCATCAATAAAAGTTTCAGTAGATCCTAAAGACTATAACAATACATTAGAAGATATAAAAGATTTTAGATTTTCTGATTTTTGTGAAGGATATTTTGATGAGAATTCACAATATCATAATTATACTTCTAATGTAGATGATTCTTCATTGTTTATTGGAAAAACATTATATGCATACAATGATTTAGAAGAGTATAAGCTTAAAGCTTCTATATCTTGTGAAAGCTTCTTATTTAATGAAGACTTTGTTGACTCAAGCTCTTGCAGCTTAAGAATATATGATAATGCTCTTTATGTAAATCCAGCTGATATTGCAGCAGGACTTAGTGAGTCATGTATTTTTACAAATCTTCCAATAATTTATATTAAATCTTGCAAATTCAGACCTATTGATAATATTGATTCTGAAGAATTTATTTCTGTAGAAAATAATGATTTTATTTCTATAAGAGGATTAAATAATGCAGAGTTTTCATATAGAGAAGAAAAGAAATATGGTCTTCCTGTATTCATTGTAAAAAATTACGATGTTAATAAGCTTGATTCTTCTCTAAATAACTCAAGTGAATATATTTTAGATATTATTGAAGGAAAACTGATGTTTGAAATAGACTCTGATACTTACAAGCAAATTACTGTTAATTTTGATTATACAAATAATTTATATGATAAAAATATTACAGTAAATATAGTATCATTTTCTAATTTCTTTAGAGTAAAATCTTATGGAGATAATAAGAGATTTATACCAAATACATCATATGCTAATTTCATATCTGATTATTTCTCTAATCCTGAAGAAAGTATTTCATATGACTTTGAGATGCAAATACCTGTAAATCATGCAGGTGAATATAAAATAGATGTATATGGAGTAGATGAATATAATAATATATTTGCTGCTGCCTGTAAAAATACAGTTAATATAACAACTCCTAAATATTTCTCTAATGCATATGCTACATCAAAATCATCAGAAGATGCTGTAGAAATAGGAAATGAAGATAGAGATTTACTTTTGACAAATTATGATGCATATTGCATTTATAATAAAGAACGCACATTTTTATTTGATAGAACTATAGAAGATGATAAATTAGCAATTGATTATAAGACATATACATATAGCCAACCTACTCCATCAAAAGGAGATTATGTTCATTTATCAAATAAATTTGAAAAATTCAAATGCTTAAATGTTAAGACTTTTGATGAAGGAGCTACTACAGCAAGATATATCAACAAGGATGGAACTGCACAATACCAAGTGTATAAGTCATATGATATGACTGTAGAAAAAGAATATACAAATAATATATATGACTATGTAACAGACCCTTCGGCAGATTCTGATGAAGTATTTGGTGATGATAATCCAACATATGTCAATGCAGTATTTTATAATGAATTAGGAGGATATCCTATATATCAAACATATGCAAAGCTTATAAGTGATATTGAAGACCCTTCTGTATTTCATTTAAATATAACAGATGATACCGTAAAATCTTATATATGGGCTTGTGCAGAAGAACCTCATTTAGTTAAAAGTATAGTAACAGACAATTTTATAGCCCAAAGCACAGAAAATGAATTTGAATTTAGAGATGATATAGAAAATTATGATACTGTATCTGAAGAACTATTTAGAAAATGTGCTAATTATATATTAAGAGATTATAAAATTGTTTATGAAAATAGAAATGCAGTAATAACTGGTGGAGCAAATCCATTCTCTGCTACAATAGAAACAGAACAAATTAAATCATTTATAGTTGATTCATATATTGATACCGATGAAACTGCAAAAACTTCTTTCGTTGATTTTGTTAAACAACCATATCCATCTAGTCAAAAAGATACTTCTGTTAACTGGAATTATGGATGGGAAGATGACAACTTTGCAAAAGCAAATGACATATATTCAAGAATATTAAATGGATATAAAACATCTATACAAACAGATTGTCCAGAACTTATAGCATATACTCTTGAATACACATTATTACAAGTTGTATTTAATACAGTATCAGATTTTATTCTTCAAAGAGAAGATGCAAGCACAAATACAAATATATTAAAGAATATGCTTATTGCATCATTTGAAGAAGGTGGTTCAGTATTTTCTGATGATATTAGTACGGATCTTTTATATGGAAGTATAGAAGGACAAACATATGAAAATGCGATAACAAGTTTAACAGATACTGCTATAACATTTATTAATACAAAATTTGTAGATGTAGTTAATAAAGAGAAGGATTATTCTGATTCTTTATTTGCAATATATTCTTGTATTGCTTATTGTGTCTATGCTTATCTTATAAGTGAAACTACAATAACATCAAAACCATATATTATTGAATATTTTAAAGAATATATTATTGGAACAACTCTTTTGAATAATTTTGCTAACTACTGTAGTGAAATTATAATAACTGAAAACAGCAGAGACATTGAAGTAAATGGAGTATCAACTGGACAATCTAGAGATACATCATCATTGTCAAGTTATATAAAAGGAAATGTGTATGAATATTCACATCCCGATAATCGACTAAATAACTGGATAACTAGATTTGTATTATCACCGGGAGCACCGACGGATTTAAATCAAAGAACATTTAATGACTATACATATTATTATGCTGTAGCATATGTAAGAGATAGCAAAGCTTACTATTTAAAACCAAGAGAAGAAATGCTGAATGGTTATGCAAATGTTACTCCAGAACTTCCTGAAAATTTCACAATGGATCTTTCTAAATTAATGGATTATCCTGGTGTAGGATTATACATTGAACCTCTTCACAAAGCAGTTATATCTATTGCAGCTGGTGAAGAAGAAGGTACTTTGGAAATTATTCCTTCTGTATCAACTTACTATGATATGAAAATGTATAAAGGAGATGTATTAAAGATTTATATTAAAAATGTAATAAATGATTCATACATCGGCCAAGCATCATATATAGTCAAAGACGTTAAAGATGATGAATATTCAAGTTATATTGTAGAAGGAGTAATTAATGACCAATACATACGAGGAGAAGGAAATAATGTTTTGGTAAAAATGGAAGAGGGAAGTACATATAATATTGATGAAATTGGAAATCTCGATTACTCAGAAATAACAGTAAATGGAATTACTTATATTCCAGATAGTGCATCATTCAAGAAAAAAATTACATATGAAGATTCTTCTGGAAATAGAGATTCTGGTGAAGCATTTTCATATATGATTGATAAAGAAATAGATGGAATAAATCTTAAAGATACTAATATAAGAGTATGGTTTGCTAAAATTGTTAATAAAGATACTGATGAGACCGAATTATATTATGTAGCATTAGAAACATTAAAGAGAGGAGAAGAATATTTAGGAAGTTCTCCTATCAAATATTATACAAAAAATATTTCAGAAAACATTATCATGTATATGTCATATGCACACTGGGCATATGCAGATTATGTATTAACAGCTGATAAGATTTCATTTGATAATGCTAATAATATAATAAATTTTGAGAATACTACAGATAATAAAAAACTATTAACATTTGCAGACAGTAAATTCTTAGTATCAGTTAGAAATTTCAATATCAATGAAGGTATCAAACAGTGGATGGATTTCTCAGATGATGACCTTGAAATTGATGACCCTCTTAAAGGTTCTCCTAAGATTTTAGATTATACTACTATATATAAGTATGATACAGAAAATCCTGTAGTATCAAGAGAAGAACCTTATCTTGTAATTATGCCAAAGGATTTGCCAGAAGATTGTTATGTATATTGGAGAATTTATAAACAAATAAGTATCTCAGAAGAAAACAAATATTTGTTTGAATCATATAATGAAGTATTATATCTTGATTCTAATGACCCTGGTATATATGATGTAGAAATGATTGTTTATGATAAGTATGGCAACATTTCTAGAAATATGATTAAAGGAGCTTATACTGTAATCTAATTAAATAAATATTTAAAGCAAATTTTATAAAAATGGGATTTTTATCTAAACTTTTTGGAAAGCAAGTAAATAAGGCTACTAACTTATCTGCACACTATGCAGTAGGAGCAACATTAACATTTGATTCTTCTGCAGATTTCCCTTCACCAGAAGTTTTAGCACTTGAAAATGATACACCTAATCCTGATTGGAAAAAATATTATGAATCTACAGGACAATGGCCAGATGGAAAAACTAGAGTAGTTTGTGGAGTACTTGATGGAATTGATGAATATTTTCCATTTAGAGATTCTTCAACAAGAAACATTTATATAGATTCATCAGCAAATATGATGTATCGTTGGAAATATTTCACAAAAGAACAATGGGATGAGGCTTACAGTGAGCAAACAGGTGACCCGGAGTCAAAGCCAACAGTATTTGATACAGTAAAAGATGAACATAATCGTATTATTGGTTATCATGCATACGTACCTTGCGCTGGTGGAGGTGGAGGAGATTTGTATTGGACAGATCTTAATAGTTAAAAAGAAAGGAAGCTAAATAATAGCTTCCTTTTTATTATATACATTCTGCATATATTGTGCAAGTGGAATATCTCCTGCTTTATGAATCATATATTCATAAATGTCATCAAATGAAAGGAGTTTCATATATCCAAGTTTTGCATCTACTCCAACATCTACACGCAAATCTGGAGATTCTTCATTAAATTCATCCATTGCACCATGCACATGACCATGTAACATTATACTTCCACGACCTTTGCTTGGCCAAGAAATTGCAGGATAATGAGACATATAAATTAATTGGTCAGTACCAGTTTTCTCAGATTTACATCTAATAAAATCTGCCCTATCATGAGAATAAAAACAATCAAAATTAGAACCAGATTTTCCATCTGCAGTTTTCTCTTTATCATGATTTCCAAGCACAATACAAATTCTACCGTTTAATTTTTCTGACAAAGCTTTAAGTCTGCTTGCTTGTGAACCCCAAAGAACGTCACCAAGAACAAATACATAATCATCTGGACCAACTTTAGAATTCCATTCTTTCACAAAATATTCATACATTTCATCACAATCTTTAAATGGACGTTTATTCATCCAAAGAATATTGTCATGAAAAAGATGCAAATCTGCAGTAAAAAATACTTTATGCTTATCTAAATCTATTTCTGTATTCCATTTCATATAGTAAATATATGAATATTCTCTTTATATAAAAAATAAAGCAGATTACTCTGCTTTATTCTCTTCTGTGATTTCTGCTTTTGCTTCAGGAGCAGGTGTTGTAGGAATATTCTCTTCATCAAGAAAAACTAGATAATATCCTTGTGCAAGCATTCCCCAACGTTGCTTAAGCTTTTCACAAGCCTTTGCCTCTGCATTATAATATTCAATATGATCTCTGAGAACGTCATGAATAGGAACATATTCATCCCACATTTCAGCCATTTTCTTAGCAGCATCATATCCAAATCCTGCATAATTTTCAAACATCAAATAGCAGAACTGAAGAGGACCATACTCCATAACAAGGTCCTTTGCTTCCTTCTCACATTCTTTAATAAACTCATCGATATAATCAATAAAATTAATTACGCCAACAAAATATCTTTGTGTCCAAAAACCATTAGCAATAAAATTACGAATAAATTTTGCTACACGAAGAGCATTGTCCTTATCTGCTACAAGATAATCTGATTTTTGTTGCAGGGCAAGTGTTCTATCTTCAAATTCCTTTTTAGCAGCTTCAACATCTTCATCAGTGGGAGTTTTCTCAGGGTCAATCCAAGCCTCACCCATATTATTTCTATTAAACTCATTAATAGCAGCAAGTCTTGCTTGTGCTTGTTTCTTAATATTCTCTTCTTCAGTTTTTGTCATTGTTGCAACTTTCTTCTTTGCCATATAAATTCTATTTAAATATTTTAAAATTTTATCTATAGTATTCTTCTAAGATTTTTCCAATCTTCAAAATTACAATCACAATCAAAGTAATAATCCTTTTTATAATCAAATTCTGCAGGTGTTTCCATTATACCGCAAATAATTTTTCCAGAATACAATAAAGTATTTCTACCAGAAAGTTTTTGATAAGGAAATTTCTGGTAGTCTTTTACATATATGTTTCTATAAATTTTCACTAAATAACAAAATGGAATAAAGCCCAAATACCTGCTGCAAGAATCGATGCAAATATAAGATTATATGTTATAAAATTAGTCATTGTTAATTTATATCCTGTAAAAATAAACAATACTCCATAAGATAATGAAATATTATCATCTTCATCTACAAAATTTGATACTTGCGGAATAAGATAATCTCCCCAACCTAATTCACTACTAAGATAAGAAACAATTGGCCTAAGTTTAATATCAAGCATTGCTTCAGCATTATAGTTAGCATTCATAAGATCTTCATCTGTACAGTCAATCTGTACATATACTATATTCCCAAGCCAATTTTTCTTGAGTTTAAGCTTATTAAAAGTAGAATCTCTACGTTTAAGTTCTTTTTTAATTTGTTTTCTGAATTTAAAGAAGTTAGATACATCTTTAAACCATTGAACTATTCCTATTTCATAAATATCCATAATTACACAGCATAACCAGATTCCATGTACATGTCATACAAATCTGGGTACTTATTTTTAATAATATTTTGCAATTCTACCTTTCCTTTTCTGAGCCAGTTTTTAACACTAGACACAGGAATGCTGTTATCAATAGCAATATCATCTATCTTCTTTTCATTTACAAGACGTTCATGCATTACAACTTTTAAGTTGTCTGGTAAATAGTCTATACAAGAAATTGATGCATCATATAAATCGGAAATAATCTTTTCTTTATCATATGTAACAAATCCTTCTGTAGTTGTATAAACCATGTTCAAATCACCAGAAACGGAGAAAGAATCTGCATCTGTTTTTTGGTCAGCATCAGCTGCTATTGTAGAATCATACAAATCTTCGAAATCAACTCCAACTCTAGCAGAATGAGCCTTCTTTTCTTGAAGATACTTTAATGCATTATTTCTAGCAATACGATACATCCATGTTGAAAACTGAGCTATCTCAGGATTGAATTGGTCTTTTTTAAAGTAAATATTCTCAAACGTTTTTGTAATAACTTCAGTTGTAGCTTCATCATCATTAACAATTTTGAAAATATAAGAACGTAAACCCCAATTAATTCTTTCACAAAGCAAACCAAAATTTTTCTCTGATGGGTCATTGATAAATTGGACTGCAAGCTTCTGAATATTTCTTTCTTTCTTTTCTTTTTTGGGGGCAATAGCTAAAGATTTTGAACTCTTCTTAACATCAAAGATGTCCTTTGCATTAACTTTTTTTGGTGATGTATTCTTTGTCATATTTTTAAATATATGAAAAATAATTAATTCTTGTTATTTTCTGGTAATTGCTTAAAATACTTTATAAATTTATCTTT
>AUXO015142592.1_pt1 | contig 20966 bp, 21 predicted proteins | sample 768731 | NCBI WGS metagenome assembly AUXO01 (sample SAMN02715735, study PRJNA202380) | gut metagenome | biome: sheep rumen | host: Ovis aries | place: New Zealand: Palmerston North
TGCTGTTCTGCTTTTTTACCTAATTTAAGCATTTTCTTAATTTCAGTTTGCCAGAATTCTCCTCTGTAACGTGGATCTGCTGCTAATTCTTTAAGACGTGCTACGTCAATATCTTTAAGTTTATCAGTAGGTAAATCATAGTTTGTAATATCCGATGCTGTTACTCCAAGGAACTTGGCGTCAGGTGTTGCAAGGTCATGGTTTACGTGTGCTAATTTTGCACTTCCGGAAATAATTACCATACCAATGTGGAATCCCCATGGGTCTCCGTCGTTACAAATATATACTGGAACGTTTAATTCATCACTTGCTCTTCTGATAAATCTTCTTGTTGCACGAGCTGCCTGACCTTTAAGTCCTACAATCAGTGTATTGAATCTGTCATATGCTTTTTCCTGTACCATACGGTGGAACATCCCCATTGTTTCTACTGCAATGATACGTTCTACTCCACTTTCAACAAATTCAACATCATCTACAGTAGGTGGTATTGAATAACCTGATTTTCCCATTTTAAGTGCGTTGAATTCTACGTCTTCATCACGTAATGTAATGTCTCCGTATACTGCTGCACCGTCTTCTTCTGGTAAAAGACCCAGGTTTTCACGTGAAACTCCTAAAGTAACTTCTATGTCTTCTGTAATGTTGTTTGATTCCTGCTGGTTGTCAAATCCTACATCCCATCCTTCTGAAACGTAGTACATCTCCCTCATAGTAGCTGTTTTTTGAATATTAACTAATTCTTTACAGAAGTTTCCTACACACATCATCTGTGCCATTTTTTTAATCTGTTTAACATTACCTAAAGATCTTGTTCCTTTACGGTCACCAAGTTCAAAATATCTTTTTTCTTCATTGTAAATAATATTTCCTGTTCCTCTTGAAGGAATTTTAAGACTTGGTACTTGTTCCTGTAATATTTTTTCGAGAACTTCGTCTCCCATACCTTTTAAACTATTCAAAGCATGTTCTTTATGTTTCATCATAATATCATAACCCTTCTAATTATTCATCATCTTCTGCTACTTCATCGTAATCTTCATACTCTTCATATTCGGTTTTCATTCTAGTTTTTGGATCTTCTGTGATGAGTATTTGCATTGGTTCAATTTCCGGTTGTTTTAGACGATGTTTCATATCCATAATTTTAGCTTTGTGGGTTACTTCGTCCATGATTTTATCATACTCTGGAACGTCTTTTTCAGCTAATAATGCTGATTGTTTGATAACAACTGGTACAAGGTCTTCGAATATTTTAGCCCTCATTTCTTCATTTTTAGCTGCTTTTTTGGTTCTTATGTATTTTTCAAGTTTTCTTGCAATTTTCATTGTTGCTTGTCTGATTTCTCTTACGATTTCTTCTTCAGGTGCAACACTTTGTTTTCCAGTGGATAAATATGGAACGTTGGTTGAAATAATATTTACGAATACTGAAATAGGTGCATCATCTAAGTTTCGGACACCATATCTTCTCCAGTCGATACTTTTTAAAGCTTCAGTAATAGCACAGCTTCCTTGGTCAAATGTTAATGGTACACGGTTAGCAAATCTCATAATTTCTGCTTTTTTCTGCTGTCCTACTAAACGTCCTGCTTTTCCACCATAAGCAATACCTGCTTCTATGATGAATGATACTCCACCACGATATGCTTGAGGTTTTCTGGTGATTGCTGTAGAAAATTCAGGTAATAATATTTCATTAATACCTTTTTCAATTTGTTCGTCCCCAATAGGTTTAAGCCCGCTGGTTGGTGGAGCCATGAATTTCATCTGATCAAATTGTTGTACAACTTGTTCAGCTTCTTTCCAAGTAATGCTTTTTGGACGTTTATTCATATCTATGCCTGTAGCTTCTTCCAGTTCTTTGATTTTTTTAGAAGATACACGACTTAATGAATCCATTAATAAGTTTTTAAACCTTTTTTTGTTTGTTGTTTTACAAAGGTCTATTATATCATCAGCTGTTACACCTTTAGGGTGTGGGAGAACTTCTTTTGGAAGTGGAGGTATTTGATCTGTTGCTCTTTCAAAGGTGTATTTACGTCCAGTTGGGTCTTTGAATACTATTCTTGCGTGAGGGTTACCTATAACTGTACGTCTGATGTATTCGTATGCTCCTTGTTCACTCATGGAATAAGATACATCTTTGAATTCTATTTCAATTCCAGAACCAGTTCTGTCTGTTTCAAATTCTTTTCTGTCGAGAATTATACCTGTATTCTTTTTAACATCAAGTTTTACATCCATTTCGACTCCTTTTAATTCGTCTCCATCTTTGTATCTTGATCTTATTTTCACTGGCTGTCCTGTTGTCATCTGTGATAGTAGTACACAACCACTACAACCTAAACCTTGTTGTCCTCTTGACTGTATGTTTCTGAATTTACTTCCTGCAAACATCTGACAGTATACTTTTGTAATATAGTCTTCTGGTATACCTGGTCCGTTATCTGCATGTTTTAATAAGTAGTGATCTTTTCCTAGTCTTTTAAGTTCAATGGATATGTCGGGTAGAATACCTGCTTCTTCACATGCATCAAGACTGTTTGTAATGAGTTCGTGGAATACAATTGTTAATGATCTTATTTTACCGGAAAAACCTAACATCTGTTTGTTTCTTTTAAAAAACTCAGACGCAGTTAATTCCTTAAATTCTTCAAATAATTCTGTAGTGTCTCGTTCCAAGGATTTCAAACCTCCAAATAATTTTTATTACAATTATTTTAATTAGTATTATTCAACACGTGTTTTTAAGTGTAATAATTGGTAATAATATCTAATTTTTTTCATTGAATACTTATTATTTTATCACTATTTTATAATGCTATATATAAGGATTAAAATAAATTTTGTATTTTTCTTATAATATATTATATGTAAAACATATAATATAAAAGCATTGTATATATCCTAAGTTATTTTTTTTTAGTAGTTTAGGGGGGTCTTGATAAGTAATATGTAAATAGATAAAATATGTTTATATTTTATAATAAAAATGAGATAATTTTAAATCTTCTATTAAATATTTTTTCTGTTATAAAAAAATTCATTAATAAAAAAAGTATGAAATGGGGGTTATATTATTTCAGGAACTTCTTCATCAGTTTCTTCTTGGTCTAAAGCAGCTTGATTATACTCTTCTTCAGCATCGGTAAAATCTTCATCAGTATCAAGATCTTCTCTTAAGAATTCTCTTTCATCAGGTACTCCGTTAACCATTTCATCAAATTCTTTCCTTTTAAGTTTGTCATGCATTTTTTCAAGATAAGCATAAACAGTCTTTTGTCTTGAACCGTCAAGAATCATTTCAATAGCTTCTCTTGCCATCTGGATATTTTCTATTTTACCAATAAGTGATACGGTTTTTCCATAGATACTGATTTCAACATCAAGCATATCATGCATAATTTGTCTGGTTCTACCATTTTTACCAATGATTCTACCTTTTTGTCTGACTAATGCTTTTTTGGATTTACCTACATAATCCTGTAAGTTAATAATTTCTAAAATTAAATCATCATCTTGTAATTTCAATGCTAAATCAGGATTAAATCCTCTTCCAATAGCTTTTATCATATATCTTGCTTTCCAAATTGCTAAAGGATCATCTGTTTCATCTGTTGAACTGATTGCAATATTTCCTGTTTCACTGTCAATTTTCAATTCTGTTTTTGTTATAATTTCTAATTGATGTTTAATTTTACCGTTTTTACCAATTGTTACTCCAACACGGTCTTTTGGTATCTTCAAATATTCTGTATTTACCATAATAAAAGCTCCTTGAAATGGTGTTTATGTTATTTCTATTTAAAATTAGATATATTCTTATAATTCCTTAAATAAAATCTTGTATAGTTAATATTTCAAATCTTTAATTAAAAAGTATTAAAAAGATTTTTCTATTGGTGATGATGATACTTTTTTGTATCTTCATATTCTACTATTATTTATGGTTTAAATGGTATTTAAAACTTATTATAATTTATATTACAATTTATTTAATTGTATTTTTTACTATTGTTTAAGTATATAGTTATATTTTATTTTTTGATAAATATTATTCTAAATAATAAATATTTCTCTTCAATTATTAATTTTTAATTGATAAATTATTAAAAAAATAGTAAAATTGGAGTTTATTTTTCATTCAGTTCTTTTTCAAGTCTAACAAAAATAGAACGTTCTTCCTTTTGTTTTAAAATATCTCCTCTAATTTCGGGAGGTGCTTCAATATCAAACATACAATTAGGACATTTGATGTTGGCTCCTCCACAGTCATATCCACAATCACAACAACCTGCATTCATATGATCAAATTCATGTCCGCATATATCACATTTAATTAACATATTATCACCTTCATCCTTTTTTAACAATTCTTTCCTTAATATAATCAAATGTTAAATCTAAATTAAATTTTTTACTGTCATAAACTATATTTTCAATATCTCTATCCAACAACTGCATACTTAATGGATGGCTGGTAAGTGTGGCCTGTGAAACATCAATAATGTATGGATGACCATGTGAATATAATATATTATATCTGGATAAATCTCCATGCACTAATTGTGCTTGATTATAGGACACATCCATAAAGTTAATAATTTCTTCAAATACTTCCTCGGCGTTATCAATTTTAATTTTACTTAAAGGAGGTGCAGCACTGGCATCTTCATCAGAATGCTCCAGGTATTCCATTACCAAAACATTTTCATTAGCAGTATAGGGTTCAGGAACATTCAATCCTAAATTATATAAACGGCTAAGATTTTTAAATTCTTTCTGAGTCCATGCTGTAATAATCTGTCGTGTATTGTTTCCATGACTTTTAAATCTGGGATCTCCTGCAATATATTCTTTGATTTTCTTAAAATCCAAAGTTACAACTCGATAAATTTTAACAGCAACTTCATTGTCATCATCATCGATACCAAGGAATACATTTGCTTCCTTTCCCGTACTGATAACACCATTTAAACTTTGAAGATAACCCTGCTTAGCAAGTTTATACAAAACTTGTAATGTCTTATTATCAAAAACTTCACTAGAAACCTGTTTGTCTTCAACACTTTTCAATCTTTTGGTTTCTTCAAGTTTTCTCATTTGATTATCTGCATCTTGATAATGTTTATCCTTCAGAATTAAACCTCCTAATATGTTTTTTTAATATTCAACAGTATTTTTGAAACAACATACAAAACAGGTAACTCAATTAATGGACCAATTACCAGGGCTATAGCTATTAACTCATTATGTGGAAATGAGCTTATGGCTATTGCCAATGCCAATGGTGAGTTACGTGCTAATGTTGTCAATGTTAAACTTGCATAGTTTTCATAACTGAATTTTACTTCTTTTGCAACAATATAATCAACAATAAAATTTATTGCAAAGAATAAAATTACCGGTATAAACAGTATTCCTATTGAATCCAGATTATTTAATAAACTGTTTGCTTCTGTGTTGAACAATCCGAAAATTGCTATACATAAGAATATTGTCTGTAAACTACTAAATGTTGATGTTATTTTATCCTTAATAGGTTTGTTATTAAATATATATTTTACTACTAAGGAAGCAACAAATGGTATTACAATATATGTCAGTAAACTTTTTGTCAAATCAGTTAATTCAATAGTATTTGAGCTTGAAAAGAATATCAATAAGTATGCTGGCAGTAATATTAACTGAAGAACTAAATTAATAGGCAGTATTGATAAACTAAGGGGCATATTTCCCTTGCTCATTTTTGTAAATATCAGATACCAGTCGGTACATGGTGTCAATACTAACATTACAAAACCAATAAATAAATCCAAGTTTCCTCTAAGGAAAAGATTTCCGAGGAAATATCCTAAAAGTGGGGTCCATAAAAAATTTATCAGTAAACTAATACTTGTGAATTTAATATTTGAAAAACTGTTTTTGATGTCTGAAATAGGTATGTCAAGAAATAATGCAAATAGCATCAACATTAAAAAAATAGTAATTAATGATGGACTTATTTTCTGTAACAGGGATATATCATTTAATAATAATCCTAGTACAATAGAACCAAATATTAATACAGGTTCTAATTTATCCATCAGTTCCATGTTTATCCCAATTATATTTATATTTTTAAGAAGCCTCTTCTTTCAAGGTAATTTGCTTCTGTACGAGTGTATCTCCAAATTACATCTGCTTTTTCATCACTTTGGAAGTCCCAAGGTTTTACAAGAACAACGTCACCTTCACGAATCCAGATACGTTTTTTCATTTTTCCAGGGATACGACATAATCTTATGTTTTTATCATTACAGCGTACTTTAAGTTTTCCGTGTCCTAAGATTTGTTCAACAATTCCAGGTATTTCTCCTTTACGTGGACTTCTTACACGTATGCTTTGTTCTCCATTTGGATTGTTATTGTTATTATTTTTATTATTGTTACTTTTCTTCAATATAACTGTCCTCCACTTATCTTCCTATTATAAAATTTAATCCTGATTATAAGATAAAAGTAAAAATTTATTTTCCATAAATATAACGCTTTATTATTTGATATGTATGTATTTTTAACTATATATTAATTTTGTAAAATAAGTATTGTAAAAGGGGGTTAAGTATAAAAATCATCCTACTTTATTAATTTTAATTAATGATTTGATAGGTACATTATTTATTTCATTAATTCCTTTTTTGTCTACAAGAACAGTCACTGCAACAGGTTTTGCACCTTGATTTTTACATACTTTAATTGCATCAATAACAGTGTTTCCACTGGTAATTACATCATCAACAATTACAACATTCTTATTTTTAATGTTAGCAAAGTTGTTACTGATAGCTCCTTGGGCAGATTCATTTTTCATGTGTTTTATAGGATGGAAAACAGCTAATTCTGCATCCAATACGTCAGCCATTATTGTAGCAAAAGGTACACCACTAACACTGATACCAACTACAGCGTCTATTGCATGTTCTTCAATAGCTAAATCAGATAATGCAGTTGAAATATATTGCATTCTAGCAGATGAAGAACCGATAGTTCTCCAGTTGATAGCAAAATCATCAGGTTTCTGTTTTTGTTTGTTTTTAGATACGCTGGTCATTTGCATACTTAACCATTGTGCTGTATCTTTGGATATGTTTAATTCATCAGCAATTTCACCACTGGTTAATCCTTTATCTCTAAGTTCTGTTGCTTTTTCAATTAATTTACTATTCATTGTAATTCCACCTATTCCAGTTCAATAAGTTTTTTCTCTTTAGAAGATCTCATAGCTGCATCAACAATTCTAAGTGCTTCAAATCCGTCCTGTCCTGATACTTCAGGAGTTGTATTGTTTTGTACAGCATTAACAAATGATCTTAACTCTTCTTTTAAAGGTTCTTTATTATCTACTTTAACTTTTTCAACTTTATTATTTTCTTTGAAAACAGTTACTGTCTGTTCTCCATAATCTACTGAAATTATACCTTCAACACCAGTAATATTTAACTGTCTTTTCTTGTATGGAGTTAACCAGTTAGTTTCAAGAATTGTTAAAACATCGTTATCATATTTTGTCATTATTTCGGCATGATCTTCAAATTCACAATTTTTAAGATTACTGCTCATATTTGCGTACACAGTATTTGCCTTACCTTCAAACAAGTAATTGAAAATATCAATATCGTGAATTGCAAGGTCAATTGCTACTCCAACATCTCTTATACGTGGAGGAAATGGACCAAGACGTTTAGCATTGGCTGTTACAATATCACCAATTTCTCCTGCATCAATTAATTGTTTTGCAACTCTTACTGCAGGATTAAATCTTTCCACATGTCCTGTTGCTAAAAGAACTCCAGCATCATTAGCAGCATCAATCATTTCCTGGGCTTCATCAAGCTTTGATGCAATAGGTTTTTCTACTAAAACATTTTTTCCGGCTTCAATAGCACTCATAACAACATCATGGTGGAAAACAGTAGGTACACAAATATTCACAGCTTCAATATCCTCTAACTGGAGAATATTGTCAAAATCAACATAACCTACTGTATTAAATTCTTTTGAAACAGAATCCAAAGTACCTCTAACCATGTCTGATATTGCTAATAGGTGTGCATTTTCCAGTTCGGAGTATATTCGCACGTGGTTATAACCCATTGCACCTACTCCGATTACTCCAACGTTTGTCTTATTCATAATGCTTCCTCTCTCAATCTTTTTCCGATGGATTTTGCAGCTTCAATAGCATTATCTTTTTTAGCAGTTTCATTAATATCTGCTAATATTTTTCCTTCAGGACTTAATAATTCACAGTGTATATTAATATCATTTCCATTAACTTTAGATACTATTCCAACAGGCCATTGACAGCCAACTTCTAATGTTTCAAGAATTGCTTTTTCACATAATGCTTCTGTTCTGGTGTCATCATCATTTAATTTGCTGACCACATCATAATATTCTGAATCCTTATGTGTCATTACAGCTAATGCTCCCTGTCCTGCAGGAGGAACAATGTATGTTTCATCAAATACTTCTTTAATATGTTCCTGTAAACCAAGTCTGTTAATTCCTGCAAGAGCCATTATTGTAGCATCATATTCGCCTTCTTCAACTTTTCTTATTCTTGTATCAATATTTCCACGAATAGGTTTAGTCACAATATTTTTTTCATGTAACTTACAGAAAGCTTCTCTTCTGACACTGCTTGTTCCAAGTGTAGCACCATCAGGTAATTCATCCCATGAATAATTGGAAATAAGTACTTCATTAACAGCTTCTCTTTTTGGAATGGCAGTAATTGCAAGTTGGTCATTCAATTCGCTAGGAAGATCTTTAAAACTGTGTACAGCAAAATCAATATCTCCTTCAATTAATGCTGTATCCAATTCCTTGGTGAATATTCCTTTTGCATCAATATTATACAATTGTGAATCTTTAATTTTGTCACCTGTTGTTTTAATAATCTTGGTTTCTATCTTTTCACCAGTTATTTCTTCCAGTGAATCAACAACAGTCTGTGTTTGAGTAGTAGCTAACTTACTACCCCGAGTACCAACTATCAATTAACATACCTCCTATTAATAGTATCTAATTTTTAAAATGATATCCGTTAATGTTATAGTTATAAAACATAAATTAATTCTTTATTTTACTCTGTGATTTAATAAATTATTTTTATACTCTTTATTTATATATGTTTAAAAGCATTAATATAGTTTATAGTATCACATCATTATTTAAATGATATTTGTTTTAAATAATTAAATTTCTAAAGTTTTAAAAGCTTTAAATAATCAATAAAAAATAAATAAGTTCTTATTTAATTAATTTATTTATATCTGCATTGTATTGGCTTCTATAAATAATTTGAATTATTTTTTTTTTCGAGGTGTTAACACAGAAGTCCATTGCCTCCTGTAATTTATCAAAATATACATAAGAATGACTTAACTTATCTTTAATACTCTGGCCTAATTTGCCCGTAAGTATTATTTTTTCAGATTCAATATTTTCAAGATAACTGCATAATTTATCTTCATCAATTTCTTCACAGGTAATCCCATAATCTCCGCCAAGAATAATAAGATAATCATCACTATATTTTTTAATATTATCAACACATTTTCTTATTGAAGTAGTGTTAAGACCGGGATTAATATCTTCAACAATAATTTTGTCCCCAATATATCTGAAAGAATTCCTTCCTGCAACACTGGCAGAATTACGTAAATTGGACAGTATTTTCTCAATCTTAATTTCAAGTAATAGTCCAACACTTATTGCAAAAAGAAGGTTAATAATATAAAAATCACTCAAAGCAAAATGACGGACAGAGTACTTGTCATTTAAGTAATTTATTTCAAATTTAGTTTCTTTGATGTCATATTCAACATTGGAAGAGTAGATATCTGCTTTTTCATTATCAAAACTTAAGGTTAACACCTTTTCATGAGAACTGTAATATTTAAGATAACTGTCATAGTCACAGATAGTGTGTTCTGATGTAAACGCTGATTCTTTAGCAAGTGATGCACAACTAGAACCCTTAGCTATAGGATAATCCTCCAAAATATTTGTTAAAATATTGATATATGCATCTGGAATTACACCCAATGATACTTCAAAAACACAGTAATCTATTTTATCAAGTAAATTTTCATCTTTTGCTTTTTTTATTGCTGTTATGATACTTGCCGGTGTTATACTGAGTTTTTCTATCAAAGTTCTGTTGTTATATGTCAATTGATCACTGGTTAAAACTAAAGTATTGAACCCTTTTAAAACATCTTTTAATAATGTAGTAACAGTAGTTTTTCCCTTAACGCCAGTAACCTGTATGATAGGAATGTTAATATTATTTTTTTTAAGTAGGTATGCAACAAATTCATGGTGGGTAAAATCAGTTTTAATAATAGGTGGCATATGTACCGGATTTATTTTAACAAATGAATCCTCATTTTCCAATATTTCATCTAAAGACAAAAATTCAACATTAAACTTTTCTTTAAGATTATTCTTTTTGTCATTTGATAACTTATTGTAAATATCATAAAAAAATAGGTTATTGTTGGTGTACTTAGAATATTCCTCTAATAAAACAAGACCTCCATGGTTGGCATCACTGATTAAAATATTTTTCTTATTCATTAAGTACACTCCACACATTTAATCCATAGTTAATTTCTTATTCACACTTTCATAGAAGTTTTTTCTAAATCTGACAAAGTAAGCTACAACTTCTGATTTTCTAAGTTTAATTTCATCCATATAACCATATTCCTTGTTATTCACACCATCAAGTACTGCAAGACCTTTTTTATCTTCGTTTAAAAATTTTACACTAATATTGGTATCTGCAGGAACAATTTTTGGTCGGGTATTTAATTTAAAAGGACAAATTGGAATAATAATGGCTGCGTCAACTCTTGGATCTACAATTGGTCCACCTGCACTCATTGCATATGCTGTAGAACCACTGGGTGTGGATACAATTAAACCATCTGCACGTACATTATCCACTATCTCTTCATCAACAGCAATCTGTAAATCCAACATCTTACCCGGTTGGCTGGTCATTATAACCAGTTCGTTAAGTACGGTTTTCCAAGTGTCATCACAGTAAACATCTAACTGTAAACGTTCTTCAATAAAAAAGTCATAACTAAGAAGAGCATCTAAGCATTCAAAGACATCTTCCGGTTCAACTTCTGTAAGAAAACCTACAGTACCCATATTTATACTTAATATTGGTATTTTTTTAGGTGATAATGCCTGCTGAGCTTTAAGTACAGTACCGTCACCGCCAATACAAATAACAAAGTCGGAAGTCATTTCATCTATAGGTGTATGGAGTTTTTTGAATTCTCCTATTTTTTCTGCAATGTTTGTGTCTATTTCTACTTCTACCTTATTTTCAATCAAGTAATTAATAATGCTTCTGTTTAATTCAAGTGCCTCTTCTTTATCAGTACGTGAAACAATTCCAATTTTCATATTTTCACCTCCTTAATCAAGTAACCGGATAATATCCTTTTGTAACTTTTCATTAGGGGTAGCTACAATAGTTGTTTTTTCCATTAAATCTATTTGGCTAGAAAGTACATTGGAGTTGATGTCGGTAATATAACCTCCGGCTTCTCTGATAATTAATTGGCTGGCTGCTATATCTAAAACTCTAACTGCTTCTGTATCAAGGAAAACATCATAAATTCCTTCTGCTACAAAACACATTTCAACAGCAATAGCACCCATAATTCGCATACGACGAACATTTGAGTAAATATTATTCATATCATGACTAGAACGATAAAGATATGTGCTTAAAGTAGCTTTTCTTGCTTCTTCAACTTCTGAAACATGTATTGGCTCAGAATTTTTTGTAGCATATTTGCCTTTTACTGCAAGATATGTATCACCAGTTGGGAAGTTTTTTACAAATGCAATTTCAATGTCTTCTAAGGTAACATCATTCAATGTTTTATCCATTTCTATTGGAGCAACAGCAATTGATATGCCGTAACAGGGTATATTTTTCATAGCATTGGTTGTTCCATCCAAGGGATCCATTATAAGAACTGATTCTGCAGGGTTGTCTCCAACTTTAACAGTACCAATTTCTTCACTGATAACAATCAAAGACTTTCCACTATTTTTTAAAACATCAATAGCAGCGTTTTCTGCATATTCATCTATCTTGTGTGTAGGTGTTCCATCAGCACCTATCTTGGTAATGCTTGTAACTTGAGGGTCTTCTTTAGCAGTTTCAATTGCTTCTTCAACTTTTTGTGCTATTGTTGGGCAGATATCTAACCAAAAATTAATTTCTTCATCATTCATTTTCACACGACTAATTCTATTTATGATTTATAATATTTATCTTAAAGTATTTCAAAACTTTGATGTATTATAAAAATCTTTTAGAAAAAATAATAAAAAAATGGTGGTGGGGATTAGTGTGTTAATGTTGAAACATCAATATTCAAACTTTCAGGTTCAGGTAGTTTAATATTCAATGCTTCAGTTAAAACATCTTCTATAGTATCCATGGCTTTGAATTCCATATCTTCCTTAACTTCTTCAGGCACATCATCCAAATCTTTTAAATTTCTTTTAGGTAAAAGCACGGTTTTAATACCTGACCTGTGGGCAGCAATCATTTTTTCCTTAATACCACCTACTGGTAATACTTTACCTGTTAATGATATTTCACCAGTCATTGCTAAGGTTGAACTAACAGGAATTCCTGTAATCAATGATGCTAAAGTAGTTGTCATGGTCACTCCTGCAGAAGGTCCATCTTTTGGTATAGCGCCTTCAGGAACGTGTATGTGGATATCATGTTCATCATAATCAGAATCTTTAAGCAATGTGGAAAGTCTGGATTTTATAAGACTTTGTGCTATTTGTGCAGATTCTTTCATAACATCTCCTAATTTACCTGTAAGTTTAAGTTTTCCTTCACCGGGAGTTAATGCTGCTTCAATATATAATATGTCACCACCAACAGGAGTCCATGCTAATCCAGTTACAACTCCTGCAGGATTTTCATCAGGAACTAACTCATAATGGGCTTTTTCATGACCTAAAATATCATACAACATATCTTTTGTCACGGTATATGGGAGTTCCACATTATCAACTACAATCTTTTCTGTAGTATGTCTTGCAATAGCTTCTATCTGTCTTTTAAGGTTACGTACTCCTGCTTCTCTGGTGTATTTGTCTATAAGTGTTGTAATGGCTTCAGGTGTAATAATCAAATCTTCTCTTGTTAATCCATGGTCTGCCAATACTTCCTCAATTAAATGTTCCTCTGCAATATGTTCTTTTTCCTGTTTTGTGTAACTGTCCAATTCAATAATTTCAAGACGATCCTGTAAAGGTCCTGGAATATCTGCTAATGAGTTGGCAGTACCTATGAAAAAGACGTCTGATAAGTCATATGGAACTTCCAGGTAATGATCACTGAATGAATTGTTCTGTTCAGGATCTAAAACTTCTAAAAGTGCACTGGTCGGATTTCCATTAATTGAAGCAGTCATTTTATCAATTTCATCAAGTACAAATACAGGATTTGTTTTTCCAGCTTTTTTCATACCATTGATAATTCTTCCTGGAAGTGCTCCCAGATAAGTTCTGCGATGACCTCTTATTTCAGATTCATCTTTAACACCACCTAAACTGGCTCTGACATATGGTCTGTCAAGTGCTTCTGCAATACTTCTACCCAAGCTTGTTTTACCAGTTCCTGGAGGACCTACTAATAACAGTATAGAACCCTGTTTTTCTTCCTTCATTTTAAGGACTGTTAAATGCTGTATGATTCTTTCTTTAACCTTTTTTAATCCGTAATGATCTTTATCTAACTGTTCTTTGGCCTTGATGATATCTATTTCAACATCTTTTTCTTTATGCCATGGTAAACTTAAAATAGTATCAAGGTAGTTTCTTATAATATTTTCTTCAGAATTGTTCTGGCCTTGTCTTTCAAGTTTATGTAATTCTTCTAATGCTGCTTTTTCAACTTCTTCAGGAAGTTCTGCTTCTATAATTCTTTCACGATACGTTTTATGGTCATCACTTTCATCAGTCAATCCAAGCTCTTCCTGAATCATTTTCATCTGTTCTCTAAGAAGTGACTGTTTATGAGTATCGCTCATTTTTTTGTTGAGTTTTTTAGCAATATCCATTTGAAGTAACATGGCTTCTTTCTGTTCTAAGAGTAATTGTACAACAGTTAATGCTCTTAGTTTTGCTGATTGCATCTCAAGAAGTTCCTGTTTTCTTGTTATTGGTACTCTTATATATGGGAAAACTTCAGCAACCTTTTCTAGAGTGTCAAGTTTTCCAACAATTTGTTGAGCATATATTTCAGAATTTGGTATGAGGTTACTTATTGTAAGAACGGCGTCATTGATGTTTTTATTGATGGATAATGATTCTTCTTCAGTTAAATTACTTTCCTCTTCTACAACTTCATAAACTGCATGGAAAAAACCATCATTTTCAGTTATTTTTGATACAAATACTTTATCTTTAACTTTTAATTCTATTTGGTACTGATCTGCTTCTTCCTGTAAATTTTTAAGCTCTAAAATTACACCAATATCATAAAATTCCACATTTCCCTGATCTTCTGGTGAAACTTTTTTCGGAGTTAAAATTATTCCCTGATTTTTACTGTTTACGGTTTTTAACATGTTTTCGGTGTGTGCTTTGTCTAATTGTATTGTCATATCAGTGTGTGGCAGGAGTATGGTGTTAGGAATAAATAAGATAGGTAACTCATTTTCTTGTGGATGATATTCTTTTTTCATAGGTTCTTGTGGAATGTCTGTTATTATCCTATTTTCTGCTCTTAATGATTCGGTGAATGATAATTTATTATCTTCGCTCATTAATATTTCACATCCTTAAATTTTTTCCATTTAATTTCATTTAATTATTATGATAATTCTGAATTATTTTATAATTCTTTATTTTTCTTTTAATTTTGTTATTTTCATATTATATTATGTTTTAGTAAGATAATATACTTATCCAAATAATGTTACAATAAGTTACTAAAATTAATATTAATAAAAATTTTTTAAAAGAAGATTATTCAAATTTATATATGATTTAAAAAAAATAAAAAAAGAAATAGGTGTTTGTTAATAATTAAAACATTGTATTTTTAAAATGTTACCTGGACAATTAAGACAAAATTTAAATTTCTAAAAATATTGCTTATTTTAATAATAGAATTTATTTAAAAGCCTGTAATCGTGTATATTAATCTAAGAATTATAACTATTATAATTATTAAGTAATATTGCATTTTTTTATGATTTTTACGTGTCATAATTTTAATTGGCAAATATTTATTAATTTTATCAGTAAATAATATGATAATTTTTAATATTAACATACTTATTATTATAATAAATGATATTATGTTTCCTTTTAAATAAAATTGAATCATTCCAAAAATACAAATAAGTGTATATGGAATCAATAATACGATAGTTTGATTTAAATCATATATTGGTTCTCGTAGTTCTTTATTATCGTATTTTTCTATAATCTCAGGGAACTTTTAAATACATTTGGTCTTAAATGGAGAATGATTAAATCAATATACCCTAATGAAAATATTATAATTACCCATATGTAACGTAAATCACAATATATAATAATCGGAAGAATAAAGGAAATAAAATTCCAGATAAGCAGGGGGTACATGTTATTTATTATTGTACCCCATCCTTTTCCTAGAATATCAGAATTGTTAAAAGGATGTTTATTTTATCGTATTCAATAAAATCATACTTTTTATCTAAAAAATTATAAAATGGTTTATATGTTATTAATGTAATTATACCACTTAAAATAAAACCTGCAATAAAAAATATTAAAAAATTAATGAATTCTTGTTCCATAAAATTAAACCTCCTTAATTTTTATAAAATCCTAAACTGTTTAAAAGTGCATTGTAACTGTATCCTTCAAATTGATTTTCTATAGTTTCATCTATAAATTTTTTTACAGATAATTGTTCTGTTTTTTGATAGATAGCATTACCAGTGGACCAAGTTACTTTTTTTAATAGATTTTCACCAACTAAAGCTGTAACTTTAGAACTTACACCTACAGGTGTAAAAGATGTTGCTATGCTAGGTAATGCAGCTAAAATATAATATTCATTTGTAAGATCATCCGCACTATTTACGCCTGTTGCTAAATAACAGAGGCCAACTCCAGCACATATACAAACTGCAGGTACTAAAACTGGACTTGAAAGAGCCATTAATATAACTCTTTGTATTTGTTTCATTATCTCTTATAATTTCAGTACCATAGTTTTCATCTAAAGATTAATTAATAGTTGTCTTTAATATAATTATATTTTATAATTAATATGTATTAAATTTTAAGATTAAATAAGAGTAATGCTTGAATAATATTTTAAAAAGAATATTTATTTTAAATAATATATTGAATGGTTAGAATATTTCTTGTTTTTACAGATTTTAACTTATTTAATTACACTTTTTTTAATTACTAAAATTTTTTTAGTAAGTATTAACAAAAATCTTAGTATAATAATCATAATAGGGGAGTGTATTGGATGAAAGTATCATTAACTAAAGGAGCATCAGAAGGACCTACCAAACTCAACGCATTTGACAATGCTTTACTTGAAGCAAAGATAGGTAATGTGAATCTTATACCTGTCTCAAGTATGCTTCCACCAGATACACAACTGGTTGAAATGCCTGAACTGGAACCTGGTGAAATGACTAACTGTGTACTTTCACATCAATACTCAGACAATCCTGGTGATGAAATATCTGCAGTAATTGCATTTTGCAGGGCAGAAGAAATGGGTTGTGTAATAGAAAGCACAGGAATCAACAAATCATTGGATGAAATTAAAGAAGAAGCAAAATTCATGGCTGAGTACATGATGGAAAAAAGAGATTTAAAAATTATTGATTATAAGGAAATCATTCAAACACATACTGTGATAGAAAAGGCAAGTGTAGTTGCAGCACTTGTATATCATAATCCTAAAAGACATTAAAATAAGTAAAAAGAGTATAGAAAAGGGTTAAGAAAAGAAGTTTTTAATTTTATTCTACTATTTCTTTTAAAACTTCTATAAATTTTTCATTTTTTTCATGTATTTCTACACTAATTCTCATATAGTATTCATCCAAATCCTGGAAACTGGTACAGTCTCTGACAATTATTCCATGTTCCATTAATTTTTCAGCTAATTGAGCTGCTGTATATCCGCTATTATGGAGATCTATTAACAAATAATTGGATTTGGATTTGTAAATATGTAAATTATTCATAGCATCAATACTTTCATATAAGTATTCACGTTCAGCAATAGATTTTCTTGTTGATTCTTCGATAAATTCTTTATCTTCTAGTGTTGCTATAACTGCCTTTTGTGAAGGTACTGTTAAACTGAATACTGGTTTGATTCTGTTCATTTTCTCTAAGAATTCTGGATTACTTAATCCGTATCCTATTCTAAGTCCAGCTAAGCCCAATACTTTTGAAAAAGTTCTGATTATGAATACATTATCATATTTATCTAATAAATTAACATTATTTGTTTCAGCAAATTCCCAGTAAGCTTCATCTACAACTACAAGTGCATCAGTAGCTTCTATGATTTTGATAATGTCCTCTTGATCTATTAGTCCACCACTAGGATTGTTTGGAGTACATAAGAAAATTGCTTTTGTTTTATCAGTAATATTCTCCAAAACAGAATCCACATCAAGCTTGTTTTCTTCAATATTCCACTTTGCATAAACAGGTTTTGCAAACTGCTGTTTGAATATGTATTCGTAGTATGTGTATGTAGGAGGATGTGTAATAAATTCATCACCTGGCTCTATAAGAGTTTTTGCAAGAACATCAAATAATTCATCTGCTCCGTCTCCTCCAACAATCACCTGTTCAGGTTTTACTCCGGCATATTCAGCAATTTTTTCCTTAAGGTATTCATGATTACTTTCAGGATACCTATTCATTTCATTTATGGAATTTTTTATTGCATCATAAACTCCCGGAGCCGGACCCCAAGGATTTTCATTTGAACCAAGTTTTATTATATCCTCTTCTTTGATACCATATTTTTCAGCAATTTCCTTTTTACTTCGTCCTGGAACGTAAGTTTTGTATTCATCAATTATACTTCTTGTCTTAACCATAATAATCTACTCTTCATTAAAAGATAATTCAACATATTCATTTGCATTTTCAGTAATGCCCTGAATATCCTCTTCTGTTAATTCACGAACTGCTTTTGCAGGACTTCCTATAATTAAAGAACCTTCAGGGAACTCTTTATTTTCAGTTACTAAAGCTCCTGCTCCTACAAGAGAGTTCTTTTTTATATGAGCACCATTTAGTACAATTGCACCCATACCAATAATTACATTATCATCAATAGTGCATCCATGAATTATTGCACCATGTCCGATAGAAACATTTTTTCCAATTTTAACAGGCTTATTCTTACTAACGTGTATTACACAGTTATCCTGAACATTTGATCTTTCACCGATAGTTATCGGAGCTTCATCTCCTCTTACTACAGCATTGTACCAAATACCTACTTTGTCGGCCAAAGTCACGTCTCCGATAACTTTTGCACCTTCATATATTCTAGTTTTATCAGACATTTTATCACGTTTTTATTTTATTATTTTTTATTAATATTATATCCTTATTTAAGTTTTAAAAAGGAAAATATTTATTTGTTTTCATAAAAGTATATTAATTAATTTTTAAAATTATTTGTATATGAAAAGACATATATAAACTTAATATATTAAGTGATTTTATGAATATTCAACCAACTTACTCTTCACTCGATTATCCTGGAAAAATGGCATTGGTACTGTTTACACCGGGCTGTAACCTCAGATGTAAATATTGTCATAATCCTCAGTTACTTAAGAATCAGGAATTAACAAAATGGGATCTTGAGGAAATATATGATGAAATTGAAAGCAATATGGATTTTATTGATGCTATAGTTTTAAGTGGGGGTGAACCTTTACTCCACGTTAATGACATTAAAAATTTCATCAATCAGGCCAAAGACAATGATTTGCTTGTAAAACTTGACACTAATGGATTGCATCCCAATGAAACTAAACAGATTATTAAAGATGTTGATTATGTTGCTATGGATATTAAAGCACCATTAACAAAATATTATAAAATAAGTGATGTTTATCCAAGTAATGTTGAAGAATTAATTTTAAAAACAATTAATATAATAAATGAGAATGATGTATACCTTGAATGCAGGACAACATATGTTCCTAAATTATTGGAACCTGAAGATATAGTTGAATTAACAAGTCAATTAAAATGTAATCGTTACACATTACAGCAGTTCAGAAATAGGGTAACCTTGGATGCTAGTCTTTCTACTTATGAAGAACCTAATCCAGAATTTTTAAGAGAAATATTAGAAAATTTAGAATGTAAAATACCTGAAATTCGTCTTAAATCAAGACAATTCGGAAACCAATTAATCAAAAAAGAGTAATTAAAATGCCAATCTTATTATTAGGAAACAAGGATATTGATTTAATATCCGGAAAAAGGAATGTTACTATAAGGAGATTATGGAAACAACCATTATATAGGGGAGATCGGTTGTTTTGTTATTGGAATATTCTATCTAAGGAAAGGGAGAAAATATTTGAAGCTGAAGTAACAAAAGTAGATATTCTTACATTTAAAGAGTTGTTATCTGATTCTGAAATTCCTCATAAATTGGGTTATAAGAATTCAAAGGAATTGGAAAATGATCTTAGAAAATCTTATCCCAACAACACTAAGGATGATGATGAATTCCAGGTTTTTGAGTTTAAAAAATTACATGTCACTCAGTGGGAAGGTTCTGCTATCAATCAGAAAAATATGATTATTAAAAAAGCGGACATACTCTTTGATATGGGTGAATATAAACAGTCCTCCTTGTGTTACCAGGCCGCACTGGAATATGATCCGAAAGATGTTAATCTTTTGAATCGTATCGGGGATAACCTTTCACGTTTGGGACACTTCGGTGATGCTATAAAAAGTTATAAAAAAGCCATTAAACTGGAACCTGATAATGAATATCTGTATAATAATATAGCTATTGTTTATTTAAATAAGGGTGAACCTGATAAGGCTCTTAAAATGAGTAATGATGCATTTAAAATAAATCCTACCAATACTACTATTCTTTATTGGCGTGGAATAATTTATGAAATGTTAAATGATTTTGAAGAAGCCCTGAAATACTTTGATAGCATATTGGAATTGGATGACACTGATCCGGATGTTTGGAATGAAAGGGGAACTATTCTTAATATGCTTGGTAAAAGTGAGGATGCTCTGGTGTCTTATGACAAATCATTGGAATTGTGCCTGGATGATGTAAAGGATTCAAATACTTGGGCTAGTAAGGGAAATACTTTGTTGGGTTTGCAGAGATATGAGGAAGCCATTGAGTGTTATGATAATGCTTTGAAGGTGGATGATTCCAATCCTATTATTTTAAATAATAAGGGAGTGGCATATATGGAGCTGGATAATTTTCAAAGTGCTATTCAATGCTTTACAAAAGTTTTGGTTATGTATCCTAACAATCCTGATGCACAGGTACTGCAGGAAGTTTGTTTGGAAAATTTATAATAATCATATTTTGTCTAATTTTTTATTTTTTTTATAAAAATAGTATTTGATATGATATACATATTGATCATTTTTTTCTATTTTGGCTTTGTAGAAATCCTTCTTTAAGATACATGAAAGTAATACAAATATGATAATGTTTAAATACTATTAAATAATAATATATATTTAGTCAAGAAATACTTATAATTTTATATTTATTTTCATTTATTTGTGTTTTTTGATGTTGTATTGTTAATTGTTATGTTTAAGAGTTATAAGTTTCGTATTTATCC
>AUXO014299133.1_pt1 | contig 20959 bp, 21 predicted proteins | sample 768731 | NCBI WGS metagenome assembly AUXO01 (sample SAMN02715735, study PRJNA202380) | gut metagenome | biome: sheep rumen | host: Ovis aries | place: New Zealand: Palmerston North
CGGGATGTAGCGCAGTTGGTAGCGCACTACGTTCGGGACGTAGGGGTCGCTCGTTCGAGTCGAGTCATCCCGACAATGAAAAAAGCAGGCTTTCACCTGCTTTTTTCATTGTCGGGATGACCAAAGAGCCTTCGACTCATTGGGGGGCTAACCCCCCAAACCCCCTGGGTCGGGATGACGACATACCTCAATCTCCTATTTTTTCACGGAATTCTCCTAAAAAAATTAGGAGATATAAAAATATTGTTTTACCTTTGTGACGGATGACGCTAAAACTGTCACGAGATGAAGCAGAAACTAACAGCGAAAGAAGAGATGCTCATGAACATCTTCTGGGAACACGGAAGCATGTTCATCCGGGATTTGATTTCCTATATACCGGAGCCCAAGCCCCATTATAATACCGTAGCCACCCTGGTGAAATTTCTGGAGGAGAAAGGATTTGTGGAGCGGGAGCCCATGGCCAATTCCTTCCGATACAAAGTGAAGATCAGTGAGCGGGAATACCGGGGAAGCACCGTTTCGGACGTGGTGGCCCAGTATTACAACAATTCCTACGCTTCCCTGGTTTCCCAGTTTGTGGAAGAGGACAAGCTGGACCTGGAAGAACTGAAGGCCCTCATTGCAACCATTGAAAACAAGAAGTCATGAGTGCGTTTCTTTTATATATACTGCGCAGCGGCCTGTATCTGGGCATTTTCTACGCCTTTTATATGCTGGTGATGCGGCGCACCACCTGCTTCCGCTTCAACCGTGCGGCCCTTTTGCTGGGCTCGGTCATCTGTGCCCTTTTGCCCATGCTAAGGCTGCGGACACTGCCCGCGGCTGTATCGGCCGGGCTTCTTTCCATTTCAGCGGTGGACAATGCCGCCCAGGCTCAGGCAGCGGAAGCCGGCATTTCCTGGACGGCCCTCATCGCTACCCTGTACATAGCCGGTGCCGCCGCCGTGCTGCTGTACACCCTCCTGTCGGCCTGGAAAATGCACAAGCTTACATCCAACGGAAGGCATACCCAAAAGGACGGCTACAAGGTGGTTGTCCTGGACCGGGACCTCCCGTCCTTTACCTTCGGGAAAACCATTTTCATAGGGGAGAAAGACCTGGAAACCCATCCGGCCATCTTTACCCATGAATGCATGCACGTGCAGTGCCGGCATTATCTGGACCTCTTCCTTTTCCGACTTATCCAGATGGTGTGGTGGTGGAATCCGCTGGTGTGGATGGCCCGCACAGAGCTGGGCCTCCTGCACGAGTATGAGGCCGACGAAGGCGTTATCTACAAAGGCATCGATGCTACCCAATATCAACTGTTACTGGTGCGGAAAGCCGTGGGAGAACAACGTTTCACCCTAGCCAGCGGCTTCCAGCACGCCCAACTAAAAAACCGTATTACCATGATGCTCAAACCTTCTTCCAACAGCAGGGTGCGCCTCTACTATCTGGGCCTCATCCCTGTCATGCTCATCGTTGTCTATGCCTGCAACCCGGCCAAAAACAGCAAAACTCCGGCTCCGGCCGCAGAGGAGGCCCCGGCTTCCGAAGCTCCGGCTATGGAATCCCTGGCTGTAGAGCCCGTCGCTCCGGCCGATGACGTTCCCACCACCGTCTCCATCTCCAAGGAGACCGGCACACCTGATGCAGAGACCGTTTCCTTCTCCGTAGTGGAAAACAAGCCCACCTTCAACGGAGGAGATGCCAATGAGTTCTCCAAATGGGTGAATTCCAACCTCTCTTACCCTCAGGAAGCCAAAGACAAGAAGATCCAGGGACGGGTCACCCTCCAGTTCACCGTGGACACTGATGGCTCCGTGAAGGACGTGAAAGTGCTTAGAGGCGTTAATTCTATTCTGGACGACGAGGCTGTACGGGTGATTTCCAACTCTCCCAAGTGGGAACCCGGCTCGCAGGGTGGAACCCCCGTTCGGGTCACCTACGTCTTCCCCGTGATTTTCCAACTCCGATGAAACGAACTTTTCTCTTCCTGCTGTGGATGACGGTCTGCGTCCCCTCCCTATGGGCGCAGACCAGCCACCGGGACTCCGTGCTGGCCCAGGCCAAATACCTTAAGAGTATCTACAAGACCGATGAAGCCATCGAGATGCTGTCGGCCCTGGTGAATCCCCAGATGCTTGACGAACAGGTGTTTGCCGAACTGGCCGACTGCCATTTCCAAAGCGGCGACTACGAGACGGCGGCAGGAACCTACTTCCTGCTATCCTCCCGCATACCCGGCAATGTCCTTTACAAGATCCGGCAGATGCAAATCTATTCCCGGCTCAAAGCCTGGCCCCTGAGCATCCAGGCAGGAAGAGAAGTGCTCCAAATAGATACCATTCCGGCGGTGCTGGGCGTTATCGGAGACAGCTTCCGCCAAATGGAGCAGGGGGATTCGGCCCTGTGGTATTACCGCCGTTCCCTGGCTTACAAGCCCATGAACGAAGCGGTGCTCTCCAAGGCGGTGAACGTCCTTTTATCGGCCGATCAATACGACGAAGCGGTGGCCATCACGGAGCCCTTTCTGGCCGAAGACCCGGACAACACCACCATTGCCCCGTTGAAGGGCCTGGCGCTGTACCTGAAGGGAAACTACAAAGAGGCCGTGAAGGTTTTCCAGCGGCAGGAAGAGATAGGCAACGACACTTATCCCATCCACTATTATCTGGGCCAGAGCTTCTGGCATGAGAATGTCACGTACAGGGCCGAACAGGAGCTGCTGGCCGCCTGGCAGATAGACTCCAGCGACGTAAACCTGGCCTATTCCATAGCCGCCGTGAAGGCAGAGGCCTTGCGTCTGTTCGAAGACGATGTAAAGGTCTGGCTGGACAAGGCCATGGACATGCTACAGCCGGATCCCGTTATGATGTCCCGCATTCACCAGCAGTATGGAGTGGGGTATTTCAGAAGGCAGGATTCCTGGGACCAGGCCATTGAACACTACAAGGAAGCCTACCGTTACAACCCCAAGAATATATCGGCCCTCTCTACCATTGGCTACTGTTACGAGTACAACAAGGACTATAAAAATGCCCTGGAATGGTACGAGAAGTACATGAAAGTAGCCCGCCCCGGTTCTTCGGGGTACAACTTCGTAAAAAAGAGTATCGAACAGATTAAGGGCGAGCTCTTTATGGAAGAGTAGCTTAATTTAGCAGATTGGACTTCGAATCCGATTCCTTCTGATTCTCTTGTTCGGCCTTGGCCTGCTTTTCGGTGCGCAGTTCTTCCAGGTAACTGGCGGTGATTACGCCGGAAGGCAGGGCAATGATGGCTACGCCAATCAGAGAGGAGAGCATGCTCACAAATCGGCCTAAATCGGTAACCGGCGTGAGATCTCCGTAGCCCACGGTGGTAAGGGTTACCGTGGCCCAATATAGCGCATCAAAGAAACTGTCGAAGGTGGCGGTTCCGGTTGCCGGGTTAATATGCGGCTCTGCATTGAACATGATAAGGGCCGTGAGGAAAACGTAGAAGATGGAGATGACCAGCACTGAAAGGAGAACTTCCCTTTCCTTGTGGATAACGCGTCCCAGCACCTGAATCTTGTTGGAGTAACGGATAAACTTGAAAAGACGCAGTATTTTGAGAAGACGCGTGACACGGAAAATCTTGAAGCCGGGGGCCAAGAGGCTCAGACCAGGTAGAATGGACAGGAGGTCTATGATGGCCCACCCTGTGAAAGGATAAAGCACAAAGGACCAGCCTTTCTTTCCCTGGCGGTAATCGGCCGTTATCCAACGGAGAACGTAGTCCAGAATAAAGAAGGACACCGTGACCAGTTCAATGGTTCTGAAGACCGGCTTCTCATCAACGAAGGTAAGCGGCACAATGCTGGCCGTAATGGCCACTAGCATCAGAATATCGTAGAGGATACTGACTTTGTCTCCCGAGCGTCCCTGCTCTACAATCTCGTAAATTCTTTTCCGAACATCCATAGTTAAAACTCACTTTCTGGTAAAACAAATCAAAGTTAGTAAAAAATTAGGAGAAGGATACAAAAAAAGAGGCCAACGGAATGTTGACCTCTTGCTCCCCCTGTTGGACTTGAACCAACGACCCTCTGATTAACAGTCAAGGTTTATTATTTCTTGTCTATTCTTAATAATTCTTAATATACTGTAAACCAGTCTTATATAGATTGATTGCTTTTGCTCCTTTCTTTTCCTTTCTTGAAAATGTTATAGGTTTTGTTATAGTTATTGTGCTTTTTGCCTTAGTTTTTGTATCTTTGTTGAAGCAAAGATAACCAATGAAAAGCAAAGCCACAATAAAAATCATTCTTGACCCGACAGACAAATCGGAAAAGCGGTTGTTGAAGTTGCGAGTAACCTTCAATCGTAAGCCGCATCTTTATTCTCTAAACACCGAAAAGAGACTTAGTGTGGCGGAGTTCTCTAACTCGAAACTCAAAGCCTACAAGGATGCGTTGTCAGAGGCTAAGAAAGCATTTGACATTGCTAATACAATTGTGGATGACCTGGGTAGTGATTTTTCTTTTGAACTGTTCCTGAAAAAGTATAGGGAAGGGGTTTATGGGGAAAGGAAGGAGGATAAGTCTTTTGCTTCAATTTCAGAGGGGTATGTCCAACGGCTCGATGTGTATTCGACAAAACAAAACTATAAGGCTTCTGCTAATTGGGTTGAGAGGGTTCACTCTGGTGTCAAGATAGAGGCGATTGACGAAGAGTTTGTTGATTCAATGGTTGCGAAGATGAAGGAAGATGGGTTGTCAGAGAACTCAATTCGTATCTATTGCCGACAATTAAAGGCTATTTTCCAACAAGCGTTGGATGACGGGTTAGTTGAAGGACACAATCCATTTGCTAAATACGCAAAGCGAAGCATCGGGCGAAGTCACGCTGGATTGTCTGAGGAAGAACTGGCTGCTTTCTTGCAGTATAAAGCAAGAACAGAAAAGGAAGAGTTCGGTCAAGATTTTTTCATTCTATCTATCGCGTGTTCTGGTGCCAATATTGGAGACATTCTGAGCCTCAAAAATGCAAACATTGAAGGAGAAAACATTTCTTTTATCAGACGTAAAACCAGAAAGAACCCCATTCCCATTGTAATACCTTTGGTGTCGAGGGCTGAGGATATTTTCAACAAGTACGGCAAGATTGATATAAAACACCCAGATTATTTCATTCTGCCGTTCCTGACTGGATATGTGGGTGATATCGCGATAAGAAATCGGATTCACGATATCATTAAGAAGATAAATAAAGGATTGGATGGTTTGAGTGAGGGGGCTGGTCTGCGTAAGATTACCACATATGATGCTCGACATACTTATGCAACAGTCGTGAGAGATAGAGGTCTTTCAAAAGAGCAAATCCAAAAATTACTGGGACACGCCTCTTCAAATACGACAGAGGCATATCTTAAAGGATTGTCAGCAGCCATACTTGATAAGAACAAAGACATCATTAGTGAGATGCTCGATACTCAGGAAGTTGGGAAGTCGTCTTTGGAAGAAGATTTCAATAATCTTATGGACAAGTATGGAGTGGACGAGGTGGTGAAAATACTCGAAGCTAAGAAACAGGGGAGCTAATAAAAAGTAACATTAAAACATCCAACTTTCACTTAGTCTCTTGAACCTGCTATTTATAGGAGGTAGTCAACCTACCAGTTTTCATACAAGACATTGGCTTGGGCATTGGATTAGTTCCATTGCCCAAGTTTTTTATACCTGCATTTGGAAGCAGTCCCAGACGAAAACCACGACAAAAGAAGACGCATTTGGAAGCAATAGGACCCGAAGATTTTTCTGCTAAATCTATACTAAATAAAAAAGATTAAAGAATTACTTCTATACATAAAGAACCTTATACATAAAGGCGGAAATGTCTTTGGACAGTTGAACTGAGAACGAGAATGCCACATTTTTCAAGTTTTAATCTTTTTTGTATATTTGCCAAGGACGAGAAAGAAACACCAGTTTCAAGGGTGAAATCCTTCCTGTTCTTCTTTGGTCATTCCAATGTGCTAAGATAGCCTTGGACCTCCAAACCACAATATAGCATTATCCAATTTTAAGGTAGGGACCCCCAGCCCAATCCTTATTGGATAACCATCTTCACGGTTCCAAGCAACCTATTATTTACCTGTCATTGCAAAGCAGATGCTGCTTGGGGTGTCTGCATCGTGCAAGGACACAAATACTTATTAGATGGAAGTAAACACTTCAACTAATCAACCACAAGAGGCACACTGGACAAGGATTCCAGATGCCCTGTTCCAATCGGGCGAGATTGACCCGATTGACTGTAAAGTAATGTCTAATCTCATCAACCGCTGGTTTCTTTTCAATGAGACCCGTAAGCAAGAGACCTTCTATTGCCTTGCTTCTTGGCTTGCAGAGCGAGTGGGCGTTACGGAAAGGACGATAACGACAAGTATCAAAAGACTTCAAGGTTATGGTTTCATTAAGGTTAAAAGGAACCGTATGGCAGCATACCAATATTCGCTGTGTTGGGATACCATCAACAACTATAAGCCCAAGATAAAGCCTGTTACTAAGAAGGTGAGGAAGCAATCCCCTAAGCAGCAAGTCAAAACCTCAACAGCAGAGGACTGGCTGGCTGCATATGGCGAGAAGGAGTTTAATCTGTGGCTTGATAAGATGATTTCAGCCCAGCAGAACCAACCTCTTATGGAAATGTATCTGGAAGAGATTACCTCAACGGTCCAAGCGAAGTGTCCTGATGCCAATGCAGAGAAAATGAAGGAGTATTGGCTGCGTCCAGCGTATTTGGAATACACACGGTCTCTTCACCTCAACTAATAGTCCTACGCGGGGTTTTAAAGGGATTTGGAAGGTTTGTACTGGTGCATTTTTGTGGCACAAAACAGCCCCAAGGGAACGGTTGTATTTTGCTGAATAATAATATGTTATAGGATTATTTCTATTTCTACAACAAAACGCGTTATTTTGGTTTTTACGGAAAACCGCAGTTCGGTCCTCATTGGAAAACAATAATCCCCAAGGATAATCTCGGACCCCTGGGGATAGCGTTTACCAATTGGATTGAGTTTCTTGGTCTGTGGTCCGTGGAACCTGAGACCATAATTGCTTCATTTTGGTTGAGACCTTCTCGCGTCTCTTCTCGCGGTCAATTTCGCTCATCCTACTCCAATACGCTTTCATTTTGTTGCTGATTTGCTCTTTCTCTGCTTCCGTTTTTGTCCTACTATATCCCATAACTATGGCTTTTACATATAAATAGTATAGTAAGACTAAATAGTAAAGATAGTTGACTTTTGGAATTGAGATTTTTGCACTCGCGGCAACACGACGAACAAGGGGGCTATCTGAACTAACTACCACCCATAGTTAGTTCAAGAGGGCAGTTAGAACTATTAGATAGCCCTCCCTACTTAAAGATACAACCCACGGGGTACGATGATGCTTAATGTGTCAAAGTCTCCACGACCCCCAAGAATAACAATCTTATGTTAACAGAGGGGTAAAATGACTGACTAAATACTGGTATTATAATATATAAAAGATTAGTCAATCTAACTTTTCTAACCAATCCATCTATTTATAGTAAACTAACTAAACTATGATAGATGGTTTCAAAAGAGATACAACAAGCCTCAATGACTACGAGCGTGATGTGTTACTCCCTTTGATGATTGACATCCTGTCCACGAGGGAGGGGAAGGAGAACGCGATAACGAATAGAAACCTGTGTGAAGTCCTCAACGGACAGGGTTTGTCAATCGGCTCTGCAAGGGTCCGTAAAATAATTAGTCATATCAGGCTGAATGACCTTATAAGTTGTTTGATTGCTACCAGTGTCGGGTATTATGTCAGTACGGACCCTGGGGAACTGAGGAAGTACATTGCAAGCCTCAGGGGTAGAGAGGGGGCTATTGCTGCGGTTAGAATGGCTCTGGAAGAACAGGCTCGGTTGAAAGAAGAAAAGCCATTGGAAGATTATCCAACGGCTTAGAGATAGATTTTGATTTTGCGTAGGGTCCCAACTGCGGTCCCCGTGAGTTGCTGGACATTCCTCAACGAGATACCCTTTCTCATTAGGCTTAGTTCCTTTGAATATTGGCTGCGGTATTCTTCCTCTGATTTACGATAGGTATTAGGTCTCCCAAGAGGATGATGCTCTTTATCGTCTTTTCTCTTGCGTAAATAAGCCTGATAGCCCATCTCCATTCTGGACCTAATCTGTTGCCGTTCCATTTGGCTAATTTCCAGTGTGATGGTAAGAATCAGGGAAGTGATTGGAGATATTTTCCCATCGTCCCCCAGGGTGAAAAGCGAATAGTTGGCAAGGAACAGGTTTACGCCATTGTCGGCAAGGGTCCTGATTATCTGAACACCCGTAAGAAGGTCCCTACTGACACGCGAGATTTCCGTGCAGCAACACAAGTCAATCTTATTGGACCTGATGTAATCAATGAGGTCTAAGACTTCTTGTCTGTCCTCAATTGCAGCAGCCCCTGAAACATAGTTCCCAAAGACCTTGACGATTTCCCAATCACGCTTCTTACATATTTCAGTGAGGGTGTCAATCTGATATTGATAATCTTGTAAACCCTTCTCTTTGTCAGTAGAGCAGCGGACCAATAGCACACACTTTTTCATAGTTTAATGATACCATATTCCTTTTTTACTCTGTTACCGTAGTTTTCACACCTTTCAACCATACCGTCAATGACATCCACAAGGCAGTCCAGATAGATGCCATCCTGTTCCTGCTTGACGCTGCCATCTTGATTGAGAAGACGGACGCGGAATAGGTCGTAGCCTTCATCGTACAGGACCTCAACCTTTCCAGTATGTATGAAGCCCATCACAGAGAAACGAAGTCCGTTTTCAATTTCAAAGAAGTTGTGTGCACCCCAACTCATTACGATGGAGGGGTAATATCTCAGAATTGAGAGTATGTATTTTGCCATTTCCATATCAGATGTTTCTTTCATTTGCTTGCTTTGTAAAGATATCCCCATACTGTTCCAGAGGGAGACTGTCATAGATTTCAATCTTTCCGTCGTTAATCTTGTCATTGAACCACTTCTTACTCATTCGCCAGAAGTCTGTCGGCATCTCTTTTTCTGGGTTTCCATACCAGTTGAAGAAGATGTATTCAGTTTCCTTGATGTCGCAAAGCCAATAGAACATCAGGTGGTCTTCTGAGACCTTGTAAACGATTGTCTGACCGCGTTCAATCATATCAGATATTCTTTAAAATGCTCTCAAAGAAAGAATCAGGGCATTCTTCCAATCTCATCGGCTCATCCCCATCAAACTCAATCCAGAAAGGAACACACTTTGTGTGGAAGGTGATGGTCTGCTTTCTGCAATACTTGTTGAAGATTAAGAAAGTATCGCCATATGCAACGTTCTTGGGAGTGAAGGTGATTTGCATCCCGTCTTCAATCTTTTTCAGAACCTCGTCGAAGAGTTTGTAATCGCGGTACATTGTCTTTGGGGTTTGTGGGGAGGGAGTGATTACCCTCCCCGTGGTTAAACTGTTGATTAGGAGAGAACTGCGACCAGATTTTCCCAGCGGAAGGACCTAAATCCGCCTTTCTCCATATCCCAGTAGCAGGTGCAGCCCCAGTTTTCGGGGGATTCCCCACGCCCATTGATGTGTTTGCCGCAGAGGGCAGGGTTAAGGCTGGCGAAGGCTTCTCTTACGGAGCCATCCTTCTTCATATAGACCATATGGCATCCAGAAGTGGAACGCATCTGGCGTTTGGCTTCTTCAATCAGAAGAGCCTTGGACATTCCCATCAGTGCAGAACCTGTCTTGATGGTGATGGCGGTGATGTGGGCTTTAACGAGGGCGTTGTTGGTGGTGGTAGCAATTACGGTGTTCATAACGGTATGGGTTAAAAAGTTTAAAAATCAATTAGGCAGCGAGGGCAAGGGTGTTCATCAGTTCCTCTTCTTTGGCTTTGTTGTCCTCATTGTTGCGAGCAGCATTGAAGCGGAGCATCCAGAGGGCTTTCAGGGCTTCACGAATGGTTTCGTTATCAATTGTCTTAACCAGAGCAACAAAGGACCTCATAGAAGCCTTAGCGGAGTTGTAACTGGCTTCGTAGCCGTACTCAACCATCATCCAGAACCAGTCGTGATGATTGATGATTTCAAGGGCTTCCTGTATTTTGTTGTTCTGTTCCATTGTTAATAATGTTTTGTCATTCATTTTCCATTACAAAGATAATGATAAAAAATTAATCCACCAAATAAAATGCTACTTTTTTATTATTTTTGTCGCGTTCTTTGCTTTTTTATCAGTATTTTCATACATTTGTGAATAACCGCGACTAATGACGAAACATTATGGATAAACCAAACATTGTAGAAATCAGAGTAAGAGAAATATGCAAGGACAAGGGTTTGAGAATGGCAGACCTGGCAGCACGAGTTGGAATGACGCAATCCAATCTCATTGCAAGCATCAGAAAGAATCCCAAGTTGAATACCTTGGATGAGATTGCCAAGGCTCTTGGAGTAGAAGCCTATCAGTTCTTTTCAAAGGATGCCCCTACAAGACCCTCAGGTGTTGTGATGGTCGATGGGAAAGTATATACCATATCTGAACCTTCTTACCAGACCGTTCAACTCCCGTCCTATATGGACTTCCAAGACCTTCGTAAAGACATAGCATCATTCGTGAAAGATGCTACCGACGGGGAAAACATCAAATCAATATGCGGTCTGGTCGAAACATTTGAGATGTTCACGTTGGTGTATTATCCGACAATGAAGCAGTTCTTTTTGACCCTCTGTTACGGCAAAGGGAAGAGTATTGCCATCAACTATGATTATGAAGAGTATATGACGGGAGTGGAAATCCCTCGCTACAACTACTCGGAAGTTGCAATGGATATAATCAACGACATTGAAGGTGCTGCCATACAGAAGCAGACATCTTTTGAGGATAACAAAGATAATCTCTGATTTTTTTGTTATATTTGGTAGAAATTGATATAAAAATAGCAAAGTTTACATATGAAGACTTTCCAAGACATTCTTAGAGAGTTCCGTCAAGGTTCGCAGACAGAGAGGGAGAAAGGCGGCAAGTTTGAACGGCTAATGAAAGGCTACCTTCTTACTTCACCGATGTACGCGAAGACGTTGAAAACTGTCTGGTTATGGGGTGAGTTCCCTTTCCGCAGTCAGTTTGGTGGTAGCGATTTGGGCATTGATTTAGTTGCTCAAACCTACGAGGGTGAGTATTGGGCAATCCAGTGCAAGTGCTATCTTCCTGAGACCGCGATAGACAAAGCGGAGGTGGATAGTTTTATCTCGACATCTGGCAAGTCCTTCCAAACGGAATCCAGACAGGTTTACTTTGCTCATAGGCTTTGGATAAGTACCACAAATAAGTGGGGAACCAATGCAGAGCAGACCATTGAGAACCAAACTCCCCCCATCAATAGACTGAGCCTGTACGAACTGGAAAATGATGCTGTTGACTGGGAGAAGATACAGGAAGGTGTCTTTGGCGATGGGTCCAGACAGAAGCCATATGAGGTTCGCGACCATCAGAAACAAGCCTTGGAGAAAGCAGCGGAATACTTCAAGACGCACGACCGAGGCAAGATGATTATGGCTTGTGGTACAGGCAAGACCTTTACCTCACTTCGTCTTGCTGAACAGGAAACGGGAGGAAAAGGATTGGTGCTGTTTCTGGTTCCCTCAATCGCATTGTTGGGTCAGATGCTCAGGGAGTGGATGGCACAAACCGTTAAGGACATTTATCCGATTTGCATATGTTCGGATTCAGGTGTCTCCAAGAAGACCTCTCAAAACGAGGACGAAACCTATTCGGTCGTGGATTTGGCTCTCCCAGCCTCCACGAATGTTGCTGAGATTGTAAGGCGGCTCCGCTACGCAGAGGAAAGCAACAAAGATGGGATGACCGTGGTATTCTCCACTTATCAGTCAATTGATGTTATTTCTGAGGCACAGAGGCGATTGCTTGAAGGTGATGGTAAGGGTGTATTCACCAAGGAAGGGGACGAGTTTGGAATCTTTGACCTCATCATCTGCGATGAAGCCCACAGAACTACTGGTGTTACCCTCAAAGGCTCAGAGGATAGCAACTTTGTAAAGGTTCACTACAACGAGTTCATCAAGGCAAAGAAGCGTGTCTATATGACCGCAACACCTCGCCTATATACTGATGAAGCGAAGAGCAAGGCAGACAGGGCAGAGGCTATTCTTTGTTCGATGGATGATGTTAACCTGTATGGCGAAGAGTTCTATAAGATTGGCTTTGGTGAGGCGGTGGATAAAGGACTATTATCCGATTACAAGGTGCTCATTCTGACCATCAATGACGAAAACATTTCCCCGACCCTGAGGCAATATCTTACCAATGAGAAAGGAGAGGTTAATGCTGATGATGCTGGAAAGATTGTGGGTTGTATTAATGCTCTTTCTAAGAAGATAATTGGTGATGCTCAGGACATCTTGAAAACCGACCCTGAACCAATGAAAAAGGCGGTTGCGTTCTGTTCTACCATCAAGGTCTCCAAAGCCACGACAGAACTGCTCAACAACTGCAAAGATGAGTACCTGGCGGACTTCACGGAAGACGAAAAGAAAGGCATCGTCAATGTCGTATCCCAGCACATTGATGGTACGATGTCTGCCCCGATAAGGGATGAAAAACTGTCTTGGCTGAAATCCGCATCAGAGACTGATAATGATTGCCGTATCTTGACCAATGTCCGCTGCCTGAGTGAAGGTGTGGATGTCCCGTCACTGGATGCTGTTCTCTTCCTGTCCCCCAGAAACTCTCAGGTAGATGTGGTCCAGTCCGTCGGTCGTGTAATGCGTACTGCCCCAGGGAAGAAGTATGGCTACATCATCATCCCTGTCGTTATTCCACCTGATATGGATGCTAACGAGGCGATGGATAACAGTGACCGCTTTAAGGTCGTATGGACCGTCTTAAATGCTCTCCGTGCTCACGATGACCGCTTTGAAGCAACTGTCAACAAGATTGAACTGAACAAGAAGAAACCCAAGCAGGTTCTCATTGGTGGTGTCAGCGGAGGCGGTGATGACTGGAAGTATTCCAACGAAGGAGCAGGAACTGACACTGACGAAATTTACGAGCAGTTGGAAATCCAATTTGAAGAACTGTCCAACACTTTCTACGCCAAGATGGTCCAGAAGGTTGGTGATAAGCGGTATTGGGAACAGTGGGCTGGCGATGTGGCAAAGATTGCCGAAGCGCACATTGCCCGTATCAAGAAACTGATTGCCGAAGAGGGTAAACCTCAGAAGGAGTTTGAGCGTTTCATCAAAGGCTTACGAAAGAACATTAACCCCTCTATATCTGAGGGAGATGCCATTGAGATGTTGTCCCAGCACCTGATTACTAAACCAGTGTTTGAGGCTCTATTTGACAACTATTCGTTTGCTGATAGTAATCCTATTTCTCGCTCAATGGGAAAGGTATTAGCACTGATAGAAGAGCAGACCCCAGAGGACGAGGTTAAGAAGTTGGAGACCTTCTACGATTCGGTCAGGCGTAGAGCAAAGGGCATAGATAACGCGGAATCCAAGCAAAAAGTCATAATTGAACTATATGACAAGTTCTTCAAGGCGGCATTTCCGAAGGTCGTAGAGAAACTGGGTATTGTCTATACCCCTGTGGAAGTGGTAGACTACATAGTTAAATCCGTTGCTTGGATATTGAAGAAAGAGTTTGACCGTGAGATTTCCGATGAGAATGTTCACGTTCTGGACCCGTTCACTGGAACTGGCACTTTTATCACGCGATTGCTCCAAAGCGGTGTTATCAGTAAGGAAGCATTGGCAAGGAAATACGATAAAGAGATACACGCCAATGAAATTGTCTTGCTTGCTTACTACATTGCCTCCATCAACATTGAGAATGTATTCCACGATATTCTTGGTGAAGAAGAGGGCTATAAGGCATTCAACGGAATCTGCCTAACAGATACATTCCAGTTGGGAGAGGAAAAGAATGCTGATAACCTCTACACAGATGTGTTCCCATTTAACTCAAAGAGGGTACAGGAACAGAAGAAAAAACCTATCACTGTTGTAATAGGAAATCCGCCCTATTCAGTTGGTCAAAAATCTGCGAATGATAATGCCCAAAACCAGTCTTATCCAACACTTGAAAGGAAGATAGCAGATACATATGCAGCCAAATCTGACGCAAACAATAAAAACTCCCTATACAACAGTTACATTAAAGCGTTTAGGTGGGCTTCTGATAGGATAGACACACAAAATGGAGGGGTAATAGGGTTCGTAACAGATGGTGATTGGATTGATGGAAACGCCCAGGATGGATTCAGAAAATCACTGGAAAAAGAGTTTTCAAGTATATATGTGTTCAACTTACGCGGAAACTGCCGCACTCAGGGAGAATTGCGAAGGAAAGAAGCAGGAAATGTGTTTGGCTCTGGGTCAAGAACACCTATCTCAATAACTATACTTGTTAAAAAACCGACATTGGGTTCAAACAACAAGGCTCAGATTTTCTACCACGACATAGGCGATTATCTGTCAAGAGATGACAAACTACGCATCATCAAGAGTTTTGGCTCCATCGCTAATCCTGCAATGGATTGGATGACCATTGAGCCAAATGAACACGGAGACTGGATTAACCACAGAAGTGAAGCATTCTCTTCTTTCTTGGCTATTGGGGATAAAGATAACAAACAGAATAAAAAGACCTTTTTTGTTCCGTACTATTCTAACGGCATTAAAACTAATAGAGATGCTTGGAATTATAATTCATCCACGTCTTCTCTTGAAAATAATGTCCGACGGGGGATAGTCTTTTACAATTCACAAGTGGAATTATTCGCAGAAAAAGTGAGAGATAATCCTCAAATAAAAATCGAAGAGGTTCTGGATTTTAATCCTCAAAAGTTTTCTTGGGATGCATCACAAAAAGATAGAGACATCCCTAATGGAACTAAATACTCATTTGATAAAGAGGCTATTCGAGAAGGCTATTATCGCCCTTTCTTTAAGCAACATACTTACTACAAGCGCGAATTAATCAATCGTGTTTATCAAACCGAAAAATTGTTTCCAGATAGGAATACACATAACCTTATTATTTGTGTTTCTGGCGTAGGGGTAACGAAACCATTTTCGTGTTTGGTGACAGATTATCTTCCTGATTTGGAGATGATTGGCAAATCCCAATGTTTCCCTCTGTATTGGTACGATGAATCTACGGCAGACATCGCAGATTTGTTCAATCAGGCTGCTGATGACGAGGTGATGGATAGATACATTCGGAGGGATGGTATCACTGATTGGATTCTAAGAGAGTGCAAGCAGCGTTATGGAAATAAAGTCACCAAAGAGGACATCTTCTACTATGTCTATGGCATCCTCCATTCCCCTGAGTACAGAATCACCTTTGAAGCTGATTTGAAGAAAATGCTTCCCAGGTTGCCATTGGTTGATACGGTTGAGCAGTTTGTGGCATTCAGTCAGGCTGGTCATAAACTTGCCGATTTGCACCTCAACTACGAGACTGTGGAGCCATACAAGGGTGTGACCCTGAAAATGCCTGAAAACCCCAGTTATGAAGTGGAAAAGATGCGTTTTGGCAAGGTTGATAGCAAGACAGCCGACAAGAGCATCATTTATTACAACAACCAGATAACAATCTCCGACATTCCTCTGGAAGCCTATGAGTATGTGGTGAACGGGAAGAGTGCTCTGGAATGGATAATGGAACGGTATCAGGTGACGACAGATGCGAAGAGTGGCATCACTAATAACCCTAATGATTGGAGCCGTGAACACGGTGATGAAAAGTATATCTTCAATCTTGTGCTCAGGATTATCACCGTCAGCATTGAGACGATGAAGATTGTTAATGGATTACCCAAGTTAAAGTTCGACTAATATGGCAGAAAAGTACACAGTATCAACGCTCTCCGTGGAATCGGTGCTGGGTTTCATCAAGTCTGGTGAAATCGCTATTCCTGAAATACAGAGACCCTTTGTGTGGAAGCCCAAACAGGTTCGTGACCTGATTGATTCACTTTATACGGGGTATCCAACAGGCTATCTAATCATCTCCCAGAATCCTGAGATGAAGTTGAAGGATGGCTCTCTTGCTGTTGGTAAGAAGATTATGATTGATGGTCAGCAAAGGACTACTGCATTGATGACCGCCATCGTTGGTATGGATGTCATCACTGAGACTTTTGAGAAGAAAAGGATTAAGATTTCCTTCAATCCTCTGGCATCAAACGATACTGAGGAGGAACGATTCAAGGTCCAAGATAATGCCATCAAGAAAGACAAAAGGTGGATTGCAGACATCGCTACGGTCTTTGCCCCAGATTTCAATCAATGGGACTTTGTTAATGAGTATTGCAAAGACAATCCAGAAGTGTCTGGGAGCGTCATCAATGATGCAGTGATGAACTTGCTTCGCATTAAATCCTGCCAAATTGGTGTAATAACGCTTGACAAGGACCTGACCATTGACGAGGTGACAGAAATCTTCATCCGTATCAATAGCCAAGGAGCCAAACTGAATCAGTCTGACTTCGCAATGTCAAAGATTGCTGCCAATGAAACCTATGGTGGGAACCTTCTTAGAAAGGGTATAGATTATTTCTCACACCTGGCAGCACAGCCTGATTGGTATTCTGATATGTGCAAGGATGCTGAGTTCAGGCAATCCGAATACTTCAAGGCGATGGAGTGGCTAAAAGATGACAGAGAGGAAATCTTTGACCCTGACTATGGTGATATCCTGCGTATCGCGTTTATGTATAAGTTCGGTCGTGGGAAGATGAAGGATTTGGTCAGCCTGTTGGGAGGTAGAGATTTTGAGACGCGAGAATACAAGGAGGAAATAGCCGAAAGAGCCTTTGGGATGTTGAAAGATGGCGTCTTGGAGTTTATGAACAAGTATTCCTTCTCCAACTTTATCCTTGCTATCAAGTCAGCAGGTTTCATTTCGCCACGGCTTATCAACTCTGATATGACCTTGGATTTCGCATATACACTGTTCCTGTTACTGCATTCTGATGCATCACTGGATAGCAAACAGGTGGATGAGTATGTTGTGAAGTGGTTTGTATTAACCACGCTTACAAGTCGCTATATCACATCCCCTGAGACCGTAATGGACTATGATTTGAGGAACATTAGGGCGAAGGGTTTTGTCCAGTTCTTTAACGAGATTGAAGCGGCAGAACTTTCTGATACATTCTGGAACATTGGTCTTGTGCAGCGTCTGGAAACTTCCGCTATTAACAGTCCGTTCTTCAATACCTTCCTTGCTGCTCAGATTCACGAATCCGATGACGCGTTGTTCTCCAAGGGGACCAAGGTTAGTGACTTGTTGACCATCATTGGAGATGTCCATCATATCTTCCCCAAGCAATACCTTATCAACAATGGGTGGAAGGACAAGGCACAGTACAATCAGATAGCAAACTATACCTATCTTGATACTCAGGTCAATAAGGCGATTTCCGATGATGCCCCTGAGGAATACTTCACAAAAGCGTTCTCCGCTTGTGAACAGAACACCTCTGCGTATGGTAACATTAAAGATAGCGCCGACCTTGAAGAGAACCTAAGGAACAATTGTATCCCTGAGGAAGTGATTACGATGAACCATCTTGATTACCCTGCATTCTTGGAAAAGAGAAGACAGTTGATGGCTCAGAAGATGAGAAGATACTACGAAAGTCTATAATCCCGAAATCCAAGGTTATGAAAAGAATCGCTATTCTACTTGTTACTCTTTTGGTGACCCTTCCCGTCTTTGGGCAGGAAAAGACAGAACTGCTGAATCAAGAGCAAAAAGACAGCCTTATACTGCAAACATATAATCGGCTTGAAAAAGAAGCCAAAGTGGGACGATATAAAGTATACCCCACGACTAACATCTATACTTCGCTGAAACTGGATACTGCAACAGGTCAGATTTGGGCACTTCAAATTGGACTTGGGAAAGATAGTGCTCGGATGCAATATGAGGTTACTGATGCCGTTTTTTTCTTTGAAACAACGGCTGGTCGCTTTGAGTTGTATCCAACTAACAACAATTTCAACTTCATCCTTTTGGATACAATAGACGGATGGGCATATCAAGTTCAATGGAGCACAAAGAAAGAAGAGTGCGGCAGTTGGCTAATGTACTGATAAGGTAAGAAATGCCGAAGAAAGTTGTCATACATTATGACCCCACAAAGACGGTTGCTGAAAACGCCACGAACAATGGCGTGGAGAAATCGACAATAAGGGCATATATTAAGCGTAATGGCATTGACAGGAAGGGAGAGGCTCAGTTCAACATCATCCAGCAGTGTCGAAAGGTCTATAAGGTAAGGACCTCAACACAAAGCAGCGTTGCCAGAGAATCGGGTGTGAGCCTATCAACGGTCCGTAAGTATTGGGCATATATTACAGGCGAGAAGACCTTTGTAGACTTTGATACGAAAAAGGCAAAAAGGTACCAATCGCAAGGTTTCTCCAAAGAAGAGGTCAAAACAAAGACACACGTTCTGTTCAGCGAAGCATTGGAGCACATTCCCGATGTCCTGAAATATGCAGAACAGGAAGATGTCTCAGCCCTTCAAAAGTTCATCAATGAAGACAATAATCTTCCGATGTTCTTCATCGGCTCAGGTGGAATGCAAACACGCTGTCACTATGGGGCTATGTTATATAGCACAGGAAAGGGTTTGGGGCAAGCGATAACACCTTATAGCCTTTCATCTTTGTCAGATGATGTCATCAAGGGAGGGAAGAGCCTGATTATGTCCAGTGGCGGCGAGAACAAGGATGCCGTATATGCACTTGGTAGATGTTCCTCTCTCATCCCTTCCAGAACTGGCGTGTATTACCATAGAGATGGCAAGGATAACGAGATGTTGCCTATCATTAAAGAACGGTCTTTACCTTCTTTCCGCTTTCATAATGATAATATCCACGGAGATGGATTTGTTTCCGTTCAGAGCAAGTTCTATGGGATGGGCATTCTATTCAGGGCGTTTACGGGAGCCTCAACAATAGATTTGGATATAGACCTCAACCCTGCTGCGTGTTATGTATATTCCATCAACAAAGAAGGGACATACCTGCCCAGTTTTGACCATATCAATCACTTCCAAGTTATATATGGTAGTTACGCGGAGCCTGTTGCCGTGGATATGGAAAGCGTTCTAACAGAAAGCGGTGTTTCTTCTGTCCAAATCTGTGATTATCGCAACTATTGCCACGGACGCTTTATGTTTGCCGCCTTACACACAAGGCATAATGAGTTGAAGAGAGAGGTGAGCGATGTCGCGGTTGTTTTATTACAGACCCCCAGGGAGCGAGATATAGCCCAGCGGCTAAGAAAAGTTCTTCCACCAGAAACCCCTATCATTACAATTGAGACAGAACACAATAGTCCCTTGGCAACGATTGACCTTCTGGTTAAAGCCAATGTATTGATTGCCGACATTGCCGAAAAGTATAATGGCATCAATCCCTGCGACCCCAAGAATGTCTACGGTCAGTATTTTAAGGCGAGACCGATGAATAATGTCTCTTTCGTAAGGGATTTCCAGAAATGGGGTGGGCTGAGTATTATTCAGGAATGTAAGAGTTAATGAGATAACATCTAAACCTAAAAGATAGAAACTAAACCAAAACACATTTTATCTGTACGGATTAAAGTGTCACATAATTGGGGTATCACAAAATGTTTGACGAAGTAGATTTCCTTGACAACGCAGACCTGTGTGGGTTTGTTAAAGAGACACTGGAAAAGAAGTTTAAGGTTTGCATTCCGAGCATTGAGTATAGTTTCGCAGGCTTTACCTTTGAAGTGGAAGCAACAGGGGAAGAGCATTACTTTCCCCACTTCTGGCGACCAGTGGCTTTTGGGAATGGTGTCGTGACTTTCCAGATGAGTTTAGATGACTTCCAGTTACACTGCCAGAAACTAAAAGAAAGAGATTTTGCTGATGCCGTTAAAGCGTATTATAACAAAGTCCACGGAAAGGATTCTGATATCGTATCCATAGAAGAGATGGAAGAGAAAGAAGCCGTGTATGAGGGGAGTTGCGAAGTCGTTGTCAAGGTTAAGCCAGGCAAGAAGTTTGTCAATGACCCGTACCTCACATTTCTGTGGGCTAAGGATGATTTGCTTGCGTTTGAGATAAGTCCTGACGAACTCAACAACATAATTGAGCACCTCAATTATCAAAATCGAAAATAGTATATACCGCCTGAAATAAGTTTATGAATACAGCACCTATCTTTGATTTCATTAAGCAGTTGGAGGACCTTCACGGTATCTCACAGAAGAATATTCGTGAGTTAGAGGAAGGTTTTGAATCTTGCTTATTCCAATGTGTCGCAGAATCGCCTGAAATAAAGGATGAGTTGCCAATCATAGAGCGGAAAATCAAGAAAGCGTATGAACGGATATGCTCAATAAAGGGCGTAAAACTAACCCCTGAGCACGCAGCACGCTTAAATGTACAAAGGTTATTCGCAAAAAAGTCGTTGGATTGTCTTAAACAGTACCTCCCAAGTTCAGCCAATGTAGAAATTGTTTCGGATTCGTTATCAAAACAATCCGATAAGGATGATACACATAATAATGTAGATATTGTTAAGGCAGTTGATACTGGTTGGTACACTGTGGATGAAGTCTGCACGAAATATAAACTCTCTAAGAATAATGTGAAAAACAGAAAATGGAGGGAAAAAGTGGGCTTTCCAACACATCAGACTGGGGGAGCATATTCAAGAGTTTCTTTCTCTTCTGCTGAGGTGGAAGAATGGCTTACAAAGCACAAAAAGTTATAGTTTTTGTTATAGGCAAAAAAGAAACAAGCACCTACGATTTTTCGTAAGTGCTTGATTTTGTTGCTCCCCCTGTTGGACTTGAACCAACGACCCTCTGATTAACAGTCAGATGCTCTAACCAACTGAGCTAAGGAGGAA